>Ga0209489_101737_pt1 | contig 44769 bp, 22 predicted proteins | sample SiratrowhiteBW_FD_187527 | JGI IMG/M metagenome (GOLD analysis project Ga0209489, IMG submission 187527) | Root nodule microbial communities of legume samples collected from California, USA - Siratro white BW (SPAdes) (version 2) | ecosystem: Host-associated > Plants > Roots > Nodule | place... | reverse complement strand
TAATCAACTAATAATTAAAATTTTTAATAATTCTTAAAAAAAAAACAACAAAAAAAAAAAAAACGAAAAAAAAAAAAAAAAAAAAAAAAAAAAAAAAAAAAAAAAAAAAAAAAAAAAAAAAAAAAAAAAAAAAAAAAAAAAAAAAAAAAAAGACAAACGTAAGTTGATATGCACAACAAACTGATAAAGGTTAGATAAAAATAAACTAAGAGGGGTACAAATTTAACCTTAGATGTAATACTTGACATAGAAATGTTAATGAAGTTAGCACCGGCTTCAGTAGCAATTGCCTTTGCGAGCATTGTTTTACCTGTTCCAGGAGGACCAAATAATAGGATACCTTTGCATGGCTGCACAAAAGGTAATTCAGAGCTTAGATAGCAGAATGGATAATGTTTTCATAGAGTCAGTTAAATGATCATCAAAATTATATGATTTATTTAATTGTTGTAATGCCAAAAAGAAATATTTATTGATTATGGAAACTAAAGCTCCAATTTTTCTCCAAAAAACCTATCACAGTTGCTTTTAGCTTTTCACACTTAGTGGAATTTAAATGAGTTGCATATCCAGCAGAATAAAGAGGTCAATATCAGATCTTAACGTGACAAATCCTAGATGTCAGGTATGCCAATCAAACATAATTAATACATGGCAACCGATTCCACTTCCTTCGTTTTCTTCACTTTAGAGTGGGGACAGAGGAAGAACACTAAAAGATTAATGCAAATTAAAACATCACAAAATCAATCAATCAAATCAACACAGATAGTCAACCAAAGTAAAGAGAAGAAACGTAAAACCTTTTAAACAATAAAACAAATTTCAATCTGTAAAGGAAGTGAACCTTGGTTAATTGCCCCTTGCAAAAAAGCTCAGGCCTCTGTAAAGGAAGCATCACTAACTCCTTCAATGTATCCTTGACTTTTTCAAGAGCTCCGATATCATCAAAGGTAACATCAATATCACTAGGTGGAATAACGTCAGCCAAAAGCCTCTTTTCAAATTCATTTTCTGTTACAACATCCTGAACAAGCAACTTGGTTATAGAATACAGTGTTTATGAACTCTACCAACAGAATAACTTGTAAATACTAAAAGACAAAGCTGGAATGACATCTACATCACAAACAATAACCTTAAGAGATTTCTTCAGGCTCTTGGACTCATTCTGGACAGACTGCAAGATCCCAATTCCGTACTGAATGCTGGAGGAATACGATATCACAATTGTAAAATACAATGAACTAAATATAGTATATCAAATCACAAGCAGCGTAAACTAGAAATTACCTATCACATGATAATACAAGCTTCGAATCAGGCTTAGCTTCTGAATTCTGCATGAGGTGGTGACTTAAAGCCCAACCAACTATCTTCTCTGCATCTGCAATGTGGCAAACATGATATAGGAGAGAGCTTCTAGACAAATCCAAAAGCACTGAATGCTTAGAACATACTTTCATTTGTAAGTGTCAGATCCTTAATGCATAAGGTCTCAAGTCCTTCACACTCCATTCCACATCGTCCCAAAACCTATAAATAAAACGAGCTAGACTAAGATCACTGAAAATTTAAAACATCAGAACAGCAACTCTGAACACAAGAATTTACATTAACATTATGAATTTATGACTCTGTTCAACATCTGTGTCAAGTAACCCTATTATGCACCCTTATTCAAACAAAATAATTACAGAAGGTACTTGACTTTCAACTAAATCTGAATTCATAAAAAATGAACCTCAGAAAATTATAGCAGTTATTGGAGGACTTCCATCAAAAGAGACCAAACAAATCAGATGTGTCTAAATTTTCCTTGATATATACAGAATCAAATAAAGGCCATAGTAGATTCAGACTAACTTCTCAGTTCCTAAAATTCATACAAAAATGAAAATTCAAAGTAAAATACCAACCATGAACTAAAACCTTAAATGGCCAAGCTAGGCAGAGCTAGAGATATGATAGAGACAAGGTAAATCCTTAGAAAAAATAAAACTCCAGACCAGCCAAACATCCTTCCACAACTAATACAAGAACTCGTTTTCCAAACCTTCAAAGGTGGTGATTGTCATACATGCAAGGGAGACAAACTTCCATGGGCAAAACATAACTTGTATTGGATGTTCAACTGGTATCCCATCCATTCATATATAAATCATACTTTGAATTATTTAGTACCACAACTAAATAATAAAATAGTGTTACTTCCAACTCTATTTTTTACACAAAATATGCAGATATGATGATATGAAAGCCTTTCAATTATGCTGAATAAATTAAATTTACAAGCAACAGACAAGGCACTCACTACACGCAAGAGATGTAAATTTCCTTTGATTTTGAGAGTTTCAACATCTCGGTCCAATTGCTGCTTCCAAGATGCTAGAAGAGCCTCATCCTATACCAGGAAATATATTATCAATATTGAATAAGGAGAACAAAATTCATGACAAACATTCCACTGTATATACCTGAGGCATGTGAATTATAATTTTATTTGGGAAGAGCTTAGTCAAAGTTCTATTTGGTTTTGGAACTTCCTTCCCTCTGTCATGCAATCGTCCAAAACTATCCTAAAAAAATTGAAGAGGCACAACAATTATTTCACTCAGAAAGCTCAAATGTAGTATTATTAGTTCGTGGGCAAAACACGTAATGCACAAAAGTACAAAACATAGGTCAGCAATTCCTGTTTCTCTCTTCCAAATAGAAGTAATAGAAGTGAGAAGAGGATATTGGTCATACAGGGAAAGCCAAGTCAAGAAGAGCAGTCTGATTGCTACCAAATTTTGTAAAAAGCAAACCACCAGGATGTGACTGCAGGGAAAAAAGTTATATATCAATTAAATAATCACTTATGAAGAAATTTAAACCAGTGAAGGAAGTAAATTCGATAAATGAAATATATACATAATCCAGATTGTATCTTATTTCCCAACATATGTCATTCGCAATTAATATAAAGCAAAGAGATATAGAAAGCCAACAACTATTAAGAAAACGGTTCTTTGGAGACTGTAATTTATTCTTTCAACAATGCGATAAACTAATTATATCACAAAAGGATTTCCAGGGTACATTGTATTAGACTGTCGACCTTCAACGCTTCTAATGCTTCATGGCGGGAGCCAATAAAACACCTCTCTGGGTACCACCCCCACCCTTTTTTAGAATTCTTCCAGATTCTCCCAGTATTTTCAAACATGTGATGACAGTTTTCTGCCAACTGCTGACTTCAACAGTCTTGTTCTGTTCCTTGGTTTCATGTCATCTCTTGTGCCCGTAGCCACTTTTCCAGTGAGTCAAATACTATTTATAGCCAACAAGTACGGCCTTGATATGCTCTGCCCTAAAATTAGTTCTTTCCTTTCATCTCTAAGGCTTGCTCAACGGCCATTTTCCATCATGCCCATCATCTTTGTTTATATGGCATGCTTAAGCTTCAAACCCAACTTTACATAACTAATTACATGTCTTTAATTTCGACCATTTTATTTTATTTTTCAGTGTGAAAATTATAAATTATGGAATGTGCATCTCAAAACTTCATAATACTGGTCTTCCAGCCTACATGCTCTAGCACTTTTCAGGTCAGCTACTCTACACCACTATTTAGAATTGACTACTATAGACTTTTCATGTTAAAAAAAGGTTATAGCAACTAAGTCCCTATATTTTCAAACTTTTACACAGATGCCTAGAGCCTCAATGACTTGTACTTATTCCTATTAGAGATCTTACACATCAACTAAAGATATGACTAAATTATAGTTTATAGTGGACACAAACCTCACCTTCCAAGTTGAGTTTATGAGGTTGAGTTAAATTTAAAGTCCACTTTCTAAGATAGTATCATAGTCTATTCTAACAATGTTATATTGGTCAACTCACCCATACCAACTTGAGTATAATACAAACGAATTAGAAATTTAGAGTGTATTTCCCTCTCTTAGAATATCATATTTATATCAGTTTTAGATACATCAGATACAATGTATGAGAGGGAAGAGAAGAGAAACTGAAAAGATTCATCTAGGAAATAGGTGCTGCACAAACCGCACAACACCTTTACAATAAATTCTATTTAAGACTAACTTACATAGAGCTATTTTCAACTAACTTCTTCAAAAGCTCAGGTGAATAACAGACAAGTTTATCCAAAAGAAGCCTAGAACTCACATTCGAAAAGTTGCTATAGAGCTATTCACAAACATTAAAAGAAGAGACCTAAATATAAATCATACTATAGGTTCCTATTGTTTAAAGATTAGTTTAACCAAAAACATAATACCTTCTCCTTACGACTGTCATTTTGAGTGTGAGAGCCTATTACGACCACATTGTCTGGAAGATTTTCAAGCTTACTTTTAAATGCATATGAATCTCCGTTTCCTACAATAGACTTCTCAGCATCTTTCATGAACAAAATGAATGGTGCACTTCTACTCTCACTAAAAACAACCTGAAAAAAAAAATTGAATATATATCTGTAATTGCAAGATTGAAACCAAAATTATTGAAGGACATTCTTAGACTACAAGGCAGGGTAAATGCCAACCTCAAACAACGAATGAATAAGTAATTTGTCCAGTTCTTCTACAGCACTACTTTCCAAGCGAAGATCAGTTACTGGAAACATAAAATTAGTAAGATACAACATTATATAATATATGGATCAAAATACTGTAGTACATAATTTCTAAAGATATAAAAGTTGTATCAGAGTAGCGCATTACCATTGCAGAAAAATCCTTGACCTCCCTCACAAGCACCACCAAGATCAACTCCATCGGGTATTGGCTTATCAAATCTCACACCAATTTTAGACAAGGGATTATCATCAAATAGTAAGACAATCTTCCCCCGACTTCCATTAGATGGTCCCCTATATAAGAAAGCACCAATAAAAATTATAATAATAAGATATAAACACTAGCACATTAGTTACACTTTGATAGGGCATATAAAGGTCCTTTTACTACTCTACTTTGGCCAGCATTTATTCAAGGAAGCTTGGGCTCAATAGTTCAACTGACATGCAAAATAAAGTACAAAATACCAATGAAACAAATCAATTAAGTTAACTTTTCTACAAATCCATACCTTGGAGATGTTTGATATACACCACAAGAAGATGAACAGCTAAATTTCACCCTATCACCTGTATTGATAATATACAGAAAATACAACCAGCTTAAGACGACGGTACAAAGCAGAGACAGTCAGAGAGATATGACTGCATATATTTATAATTTAAATTCATAACATCATAAATGCATGTAAGTTTCATTATTGATAGTATCTTGATAAATGTCATATGCATGTACTAAAATGACATGAAAAGGTCAGAGCAGATGGATTAATGTATATGACAAAAGCACACATCTTATTTCTTTTTTTATTATTAAAATTTGCTTAAGAGTTAAAAACTGACTGAACCACTGTGCGGTTTCATTGATTTAACAAATTTTAAATGGCCATGTCCCAACCATGATGAAGCTGAAAAAGAAAAAGATAACGTTTTGATTGAGTATACACGTTATATGTATGTGTGTGTATGTATATTTATGTGTGTGTGTTTGTGTGTGTGTATATGTGTGTGTGTGTCCAACATATGAATGTCACACCAAAAGCTATGCTTCATGTAAAACCAAAGCAAAGCAGAAGAAATGCAGAAGGGTACACACCTAATTTGAACAAGGAACTTTTGGTTGTCCCAGAGGCGGATGGCATGTTATCAGTTTCCAACTTGGGTTGAGAGTCGAAGCCCAATGAAGGCGCATCGGAAGAGCTAGGTGTCTCTGTTTCAGTAGCAGGTGGATCCACGCTCCCAGCCATTTTTGTTGCTGTAGGACTTTGTTTAGTGCTGCTGAAGGATTTTTCAGCATTTAACCCATCTTTGAGTAGCTCAGCTTCCTTAGAAGATAAACCCTATGATAACACAGCAAATGAAGTTTGTTATCAGAGTTTTCAGCAAAAAAAAAAAAATTCAAGAACCCGGCCCAAAAAGGAAGCCTTATCTTACACCCAAAAGCAAATGACTATCAAAAATGAGCAGCTTAGCTCCAAAGTATTTCGCAAGTGCCTTTGCCAACATCTCCTGATATATTTCTGACCCTGTAACCAGCAAATTTGGCTATTAAGGGAACAAATACAGAAAAAGATGGAGAGAAGTAATATAATTCACACACCTGCAGGTCCTGAGAGCAGAATACGAGGGTTTATGGTTGTAAGATCTGTAGTAAACTTTTCATGTTCTTTATGCCTTAGGTGCATAAAGCAAGCAGCCACCAAGACATTTTTTGTGCTCTCGCTACAAAAGGACACGAATACAAACATAAATACAGTATGAATTAATAATCCATCAAATAAAAGAGTAAAAGAATAATTTCAAGCAACAACACTAGAAAGACTCAATCAAGTTACACGAATTAACCATAGTCCAGATAACATTTAAATTTTTTAAAAAATCAAATGAACCTCAGCACACAGATTTAAATTAAATGTCAAATGTTATGTCCTTTGACATACTAAATATATAGATATTACAAGAAAACAGAAACATGAAAAGTGAGAGCAAATAATAAATTAATGCCTGAACACATGGGATAAATTCAAATATTTAGAAAAAAGGTTGGCACAAGAAACGTATCTTCAGGAATTCTTATGTAACACGACTATAGATACAAAACAGAAGAAAAGTATACCTTAAATAGTAAGGGAAGTTGTCAAAAGAAACATCAATTTCTTTTCCATCCAGTATAGCCGCGTGAACATCTTCTTTAAACACTGCACAGCGCACAGATGTACCCAAAGTTGATGCAGCCTGCATGTCCAGCGTCCCATTTTTTTCTTCCAATACCTGTTTACAGATACTTTTGCTCAATTTCAGTTTACAACTAGGTCGAGCTAAGATCCTGAAGAAAGGCCTTAGGAAATCATTCACCCCAGAGAGTTTTACATTGCCTGCCTCTGCACCAGCATCCGGATTGCAATCCATTGTTGAATTCTTCTCATTTGTTTGAGCATCTGCTGCTTTATCAGTATGCACATTTGGAGTTGACTCTGAGCCATCAAGCTCCATTTCTGTACTATCATGATGAACAGGATGACTAGAGACATCAGTACCCTGGTGAGGTTTACTAGAGGTATGAGTTGGAGATTTCCATCTTGTAAGGTCCTGTTTGATGGAAAGAGAAGCCAAAATATTGGCCCCGGCCACAGCTGAAGGGTCTCCACTTTTCCTTTCAAGTGGCAGAAATTTCCCAACACCACTAGGAACTTCTGCACCCCTGACTGCAACCTCAGTATTTAGTTGCTGAAAAATCTAAGTTGAAGATTAATTAAGAAAAATCACCTATATAAATGTAAGTTAAAAATAAAACATCTATAGAAAAAAGAAAAAATTGATAATTGATAATTCTATAACTGATACTTCTCATTTAGAATAAAACGCATTCAACTGAACAAATGAAGAGGATACATAAGAATGATTTCCAAGAACACCAAAAACCACTTCATCACCCGAGTTAAGCACACAGCTGGTATTCTTCTTGACATGCGTCCCATTTACTAGCACAGATCCTTTGCTACCCGTACTTTCTAGCACAGCTACAGCACTTCCGTCACGCTGATCATATTCAGAAACAACAGCAATCAAACTGCGGTTAAATATCCTACCATATTCACCTCAAATAACTAAAATTAATAAAAGAGCGGAAAAAGCAACCAAAGCTCAAAAAGTATCTATAGAGATTATTCTATAAGAAAACTTCGCGTAGAAGAAACAGGGTACAATGATCCGCTAACATGCGCATACTTTTGAGCACAAAAGAGAGCCTAACCACACACACAGTCTAATCAATGATCCAAAGCTTCATGGACTAAACTTATATAGTCTTCAAATGTACCTGCGTGTGCTTGATCTTGCATAAATTTCCACTTATAGTTTGATCTTTCAGTGCAAAGTTGCAACTTCTATTAGAACCAATCGTGAAATTGGGTATGCAAACAGCAACATTAGGATTCTGCAGCAGTAACACAAATTCCAAGTCAAAAAGTTGAGAACTAAACAAAAAACACCACATGCTTCACGTGGAGTCAACACCCAAAAGCGTGAACAGTGACTACTACATTCGAAACCTTGTTTGAACACGAATTTACCTGTGCAGACTGAGACAAGAACCTACACCACGGTCCTCCCTCGATATTCGGAATCTGTTTCTGATATACACTCCACGAAGAGAAGGACGGGCCTTCACAGTAAAACGACGAAAAAAATGTAAAAAAATGATTGAATCAATTCACAACACATGCAGCGATTACGAAACTAACGAAAATTAAAACTAAAAAAATTCAGAATACTAACATGCGGCATCAGCAATCGGTGCCGTGACAGGCACAGCCGGCGTAGCATCAACCTTGCCGGAGCTCACTACATCTGCGGAACCCGCTCCGGCGATCTGAACGTCGGCGGAGTCACATTCCCCGGGATCAGGCACGGGCTCCGGAGTACGTAAATCCTTTGAATTCTCCGCCGGTGTCGGCACCGGTTTCTCCGAAGAACCGCCATTGTCGACCTGAAAAAATTGGGACAAATCGCAACGCCTCAATCGCAGATAGCGACGCTAAGTAACGGCTTCGATGCCGGAAATCTCCGAAACCGAAGCGTCCTGAATAAAGTGAATCGAAGATAAGAACGAAAAGAGAAAGGGAAGAAGAATAATAATAAGAAGAACCTTTTGACGCTTCGGCGAAGGAGGTTTATTCTCCGATGAGGAAGATCGTTTAGAGTTGTTGGCAGAGAGAGATCCACTCCGTCTCGTCGAAACCATGCTTCCTTCCTTCTTCTCTCTTCTGCTTTCTTCTTTCTCCTTTTTTTTCAAGGAGAGGGGATATCGATGATTTTAGTGATTTTTCGTTTTCTTCTTTTTCATGCGAGTTAAATCTACTTTCTTTTTATTTATTAATCGCCTTTTCAATTGCTCATGCCACGCGACACCATCTGCGTAAGTTAGTATTTCGCCTTTCCTGGTTGCGCAGTTTAGCCAGGTACGTATAGGTGTCCATCATTATAATACGCCCTTTTATAAAAATACTACAAATTCTACAAGAATTTGTACATTCACTGGTTGGCCTGTTTTTCATCAAACTTATATTTTCTTATGAGATCAATATACAAGACTTTGATAATTTTAATTAATAAAAAAAATATTAAAATACGGTGTTTCTGTCCATTTTCGAATACAATACGTATTGCAACAACCTCTCGTAAGTCATGTTTGGTAGCTGAGTTATCTTCTCTGAACTGAATTATGAGTCGTCTGACTCTGATTCTGTCTTTGTATTCATTACGTCAAATTTTGGCACGCCACCAGGTCTCACCGGTGAAGCAAATCAATGCAGATGTGTGTGCTTACTTTTTCTTCCTTGGTTGTTTGAGAAGGAGCCTAATCATGTTTATCAACAAATAATTAATTAATCAATTAATTTTCTCATTTTCAGACATAAAACTATTCACACCAACCAAAATTTTGCAGGGCTGCACACCCTAATTTGAGGTTTTCCAACCTTGCAGCCTTTTCATAAAAAATATTAAATATTTTTTAAATAATTAACACAATTAGTATGATGTTTAAAAAAAATCAGTATGATATTTTTAAACAAGTGAATAAATTAATGTAAAAGTAAAAACAGAAAAATAAGTATATAATTTTACAAAATTTTATAAATGATTCACATAATTTTCTCAAATTATTAAACCCATTAGTTTTAAGGTAAATATGTAATGTATTGATGTGGCAAGGAGTAAATGTATTCACCTAAATGTTTGCACTGAATTTTTTTTTTTTCCTAGATTGGAACATGTTTTTTTTTCTTGTTTATCATGTAAATGTTTGAATTATAAAATTCATGTGTTTGGTTTGATTAAATACGAATAATTAATTTTTCAAATTTATTATTAATAATAAAATAAGTAATTATTCTTTAAAATAAACTAAACTAATTACGCTGTTGGCATGAGCAAACCTTAAAACCTCGTTTCTTATTAGAAAAAATGTAGAAGTGATGTTTTGAAGTTTACAAACAGAAATCCAAACACAAAACTCAATATTATTTAAATTATTATTTCATGGTGTTCGTTTTATAAGGAATGATAAGGGAAAAAGTGAGAAGGGTTAGAAATAAAAAATAAAAAAGTTGATTTATGAAAGTAGAGTAGAGGTAGAACAAATTGTTTGGGATTAAAAGAAATCACAGAAAAATATAATCCCATAAAATAGTTAAAGTTTGGGTTGTGTTAAAGTCTTAATTATAAATACACATCATTAATTAATTTGGTTCAATGCACTTTATAATTATATAATTATATATTTATATTTATAAAGATTCAATGAATATCATAAGTCTCATGAATAGTTAGGATTTTATATTAATATATGATAAACAGATATTTCATGCGTTTTGTATTAATATTAGAAAATAAGTTTTAAAGATATAATTCCTCTTAAAAAGGTAATTACCAAATAGTTTATAGGATAAAAATATTTATAAAATAAAACATAGATTGGTATTTTTGAATATGATAATCATAAAATTAAATTTAGAGCTTTTCAATATAAATGTATATTTATAATTTGCTAACTAAAAATTTATAATAAAATACAATTTTATTTTTACATGTAAGTCTAATATTTTAAGAATAAAAATAATAAATTAACTTTTTGCATGATTTACTTTTTCTTCGTTTAAAAACAATAATTAGTGTTTAGCAATCAATATTGGTGATTGCTCTCTAGTTAAATATATATATATATATATATACACGGTTACAATTTTATATATTCTGATTCTATTTGTAATTGCCGTAACATATCAAATGATTAAAGTATTTAACAATCATCATATGTGAAATATTTTATGGTGAATGTGGAGTAAATATTCTATAGTTGAAACGTTGACTGCATTTGTTGACTTTTAAAAATAATTTATAAAATGAGAACACTTTAATCTCTATCCCTTATACTCTGTCAAATCCATTTGATGACTGTAAAAGTGTACTGATAACGTGGATACAGAATCATGTTTTAGTTGACAAATTTGGTAATCTTTTGAAAACCATCTATGTCATTTATCCAATACTGGAAAACGTAGAGTAACTTTAAAATGGTTACTATATCATTATCCCAAATGGTGGCTAAAGTTTGTGATGCTTTAGGCAGACATTCTGTGTTTTCTGGTTTCACACCTTCATACCATTGCGGATTTCTGTAACCATTGATCATAACAGCGACAGTGACAACCCTGGTTTTTATTATATAATTAATTAAAGTGAAATTATATTTTTGATCTGTCTAATTTATGGTTTTCAATTTTATCTTTTACCCAATTCTTATACTTACATGTTTTTTATTTTAATCTGATTGAATCTTAATTTAACACATTCATAAAAATCATTTTTATATACAGAATTTAGTATTTGGTCAAGATTATAATTTTTAAAACATCTGACGACTAAAAAGGTAAGATGACTGAAATCAAGATAAAAATTGGACTTGTGATTTAACCTAAATTTAACTTAGAAGTGGAATTAAATATACTTAGTTTGTTTCAATTCTAATTAACACATGTATCTTTTTTTTATTTATAAAATATATTTTTCAATTAATTATGCAATTAATTTCCTTAATTTTAACAATGTCTAACTATTTTTCAATCATCATTAGATGTATATATAGTGTCGTATTTATAATTCGTCACGAACATAACTCTTATCAATTAGTATTTTTTTGGCTTTCTAAATTAAAATGCTTCAAACAATCATATATGATACTTTTTATATTATTTTTTATAAATAAATTAAAATTCTTTTTTATTTACGTACATTTTAAGGACAATAAAATACTTACATATCTTTTTCATAAACACTTGTTACATATCTCCTCTTGTTTATTTCTATCTGTCATCTTATCAAAACATATATTTTATAAACACTCACTTTTTTCTTTTATTTTTTTCTCTTGTATTTTGAGTGTGTATAAAACATTTTTCTTAAATATAAATATTTATTAAAGAAAGGTAACATAATAAATATAATTACAAAGTCAAATAATAAAAAAAAACTAAAAGGTATGTATAATATATGTAAGTTTTAATGTAAAATGACATTTCATGTAACTCAATAATTTAATTAAAGTTAAACGTTTTATTTGAGAAACCAAAATATAAGAAATAAATTATGAGCATAAAATTTATAGACAGGTAAGAAAATTAAAACTATAAAAAATATGAGAAAAGATTTATGTTGAATTATTCCAATATGATATAATAGAAATGAACGAGTTTGAAAACTATGAATTATTTTGTTTTTAAGCCAAACTTATATTATGTGAATATAAATAATAATAAATTGTATATTCTTCCGGTCAATTATATTATTATGGATATTTTTTTTTGTTTATTTGTTTATCTGTTTGTCTAACTATCTGTTTATACATCTATTTATTTACCTATTTATTTACACACGTATTTACCTATCTACTTACATATCTGTTTGTCTACTTATTCATCTGCTTGTTTACCTACCTATTCATGTGTATTTCTTTATCTTTTTATCTATTTATCTACCCAAACACTTAACTATCTTTTTTATTTTTTTTTTTTGTCTTCCATCTTTTAAATTATTTTTATTTTAATTGAAAAAAAAAATTTTAACCTTTACTATATTAGCTAAGTAATACTTGAAAAAAAAAACAATTTTTTTAACCTTTGCTATATTAGCTAAGTAATACATCAAGTTAAAGGAGACCAATAAATTAAAAATATCAATTCAATTAAGGAAATTATGTGTATTTATTTCTAAAGATGGAGGAAGTGGATTTAACATAAAAATTATAAGAAAATAACACTGTTAGGATTAAGAAAAAAATAATAATAAATAAAGAAAAATAAGAAAAAAGTTTATCAAAGTTTACATAGTTGTGATAGATGTGATTACTATTTTAAATTTTTTTAATTAAAAAATCAAAAAATTATAAATTTGTTATTATGATTAAAAATAATTAAAAATAAACTATGATTAGTTTATTTGATGTGATTGAAAAAATATTGTTAAAAAATTATAATTATTTTAATATTTTATTATTATTTTTTATTTTTTTGACATTAATATTATTAGTATTTTATAAATTGTTATTATATTTTAAATAGTATTATTTTTTATAACTTTATTATTAATATTAATAGATTTTTTTTAATTATAATATTTTTATATTTTTATTAATATTACTACTATTTTAATTTCTTAATTGTATGGATTTTGTAGAGTTAATATTTGTTTTGAGTTTTACCGTGATTTTTTATTTATATTAATTACTGTATAAACATAAGGCATTATTTTCTTATATTCATACATGTATTCTTATAATTTGTGATTAATGAATTAATTACTGTATAAACAAACATTTTTTTTCTTTTTGTAATCATAGATGTATTTTTATAAATTGTGATTAACGAATCAATAAAAAGGGTAAATATACGAATACTTTGTATTTACATAAAATATTTTTAATATTTTTTATCATAGAAAAAAATGATATCCCCATATACCTAATAATTATCCTGGTTTAATAGGACTTATAAATGTGTGAGAAGTTGATCTACATGATTTAAGCATAATAAATAAAAATAGATAGGTAAGGTGCATGCTTTCCAGGTGTCAAGGATACTTTTTTGCTACTTTCTGTTGTCCCTTCTCCATTGGCTTTACACATCTTCGTCAGGTTCAATTCCATTGAAACATCAGCTTTTGTGATTTCCTCGTCCTGTAAGGTTAAAGAGTTGAAATGATAAATCATGGTACGTGCAAATTTTTTCACACAAATCCGTCACCTCAAAGAAATTGGCATCGTCATGTTTAATTATCTCATACATTACATAGATGCAAGGAAACCATGCTTAATGGTATATTCAAAAGGTTATAATATATGTTTATAACTAACTAATATCAAATAAGCACCGCGCCACATCTGATGAAAAAATATGAAGTATATTGAAAATTTCAAGCAGATCATTCGAAGAAATTTACATCACTTCATAAAGTGGTTTTTCCAATCAAAACCCATGAGTTACTTATTTAAAATTTAATAGTGATTAAATAAATAATATTTAAATATTATTTTAATTTATATACAGTTAGCAAAGTTAAATAAAAAATATTAGAGTGTTTTCAACTTCACATGTAAACATTTAATTTATCTCATCCCACTCACAAAATTCGTTAAGAGATGATACTGAATAAATCTTTGAGACTCGTATTGTATCTAATAATTAGATAACTCACCTGAGAAATTGAATTATTCATTCTGCAAAATTTGATTTTGTTAGAACTTGTATTGTATTTTTTATTTAGACAACTTAACCTATCAGTTGAATCCGTCCTGCCAAGTTTGACTTTACCAATATTATGACAATAGGATAGTTGGTTTTAGTATGATTGGGAAATTATGGAAATACACCCCTAACCTTCTTGTTGTGGTTACAAGTGTTAATGTGATTCTTTCGATCATTTCATATCTCGTCTCAACTTCCTGCAGTGTTCTACTGATTAAGTAGAATGTGTTCCATGATCTCATTGAATACCTCTGGAACTGCTATTGCTATCCCCGGCCTCTAACTGCTATCCAAAAAGATCTTTGAAAGGTGTCGACCCGACCGGGAGAGGGAGAGGGCCCTACATCTAATAGGGGGCCCCCGACCAAAGAAGGAGAGGCATTATTAAGTGCAAAGGAACAAAGAAAGGAGTTCCCATCCTTGAATCTACTTCCTGCACCAATACTGAGTTGATCGTGTCCTCCAACACCGGGAGAAGCGGCTTATCGGGCAATGATTTGTGAATAATTGGGGGATTTTTGTTTAATTTGTGTAAAGGCAAGTTCGCACTGTAATTCCATTGGAACTTGGTAGTCTTTTTTAGTAAGTTTATGATGGATCTGGTCCTGTCCACCATATTCGGCATAAATCGGGACAACGTCATCAATCTTCCTATCAATCTTTGTACCTCTTTTGTGCATTTAAGGCTCTGCATCTCGATTATGGCTTGACATTTGTTAGGGTTGGCTCTGATTCCTCTATGCATAAGCATGAACCCCCAAAACTTTTTGCCCTCCACCCCAAACACACATTTTTCTGGGTTCATTCGCATTCCTGCAGTTTAGAGCACGTGAAACACCTCCTCAAGGCCATTGACATGCTAGTCACATGACTCAGGTTTTACTACCATGTCATCAACGTACACTTCCACATTTCATCCGATCTAGCCCTTGAGAACTTTGTCCATGAGCCTCTGATATGTGTCCCGCATTCTATAAGCCGGAGGGCATAACTTCATAATAGTAGTTGGCATCGTCGATCATGAAGACAATCTTCTTTTTGTCTCTGGGATGCATGCTTATCTGATTTTAGTCGAAGTATGCATCCATGAAACTCAGTAACCTATATCCTGATGCACCATCGACTAGTTGATCTATGCTCGAGAGCGGATAGGCATCCTTCAAGCACGCCTTGTTTAAATATGTATAATTTGTGCACATTCTCCACTTCTCATTGGACTTCTTTACCATCACAACATTTGCAAACCATGTGGTGTAATGTGCCTCCCGAATGAATACTTCCTGCATGAGCTTTTCAATTTCCTTCCTTGCAGCTTTGCACTTTTATTCACCCAGTTTTCTTTTCTTTTAGGCGACAGGTCTGGCTTCCTTGTAGGTTGACAACTTGTGGACCATGAAGCCAGGGTCAACGCCTAACATGTTTGACATGTTTGCAGCTGACCATGCGAACATGATGACATTCCCTTAAAGAACCTTGCATATCTTCCCAAAGTCTTCTCCTGGGAGGAAGAGACCAACCTTAGTGCAATGTTCAATGTCTTGCAAAGGGACAGTTCACACGTCCTTCCCGAGTTCAACTCGGACCTCGTCCACTCTTGGGTCGAGGTTAGTAACTGCAACAAGGTGCCCGCCTCTCCTCGGGCTTCTCTCCCACAGGGTTGGGATTGTTTGGTTGTGACTAGTCAGTTCGATTTTCAAACTTGCCATGCAACATTCCCTTGCAGTTCTCTAGTCCACATGCAAGGTAATGATGTCCCCAAATGCTTATGGAAATTTCATGGCTAGATGAAGAGTTGAGATTATCACTCCTATCATGTTCAACGATGGTCTTCCTAGGAGGACATTGTAGGATGTATTGACGTTGACCAAGAGATATCTTATCTTGATAGTCCTGCTTTGCATATTTGTCTCACCAAACTTGTTATAGAGGTTGATGTACCTGTGTGTCAACATGTTCTCCCGAGAACTCAACGATCTGATTGTCATACGAATGAATCTTTGTTTCCGATATTTGCAGTATTTTGTAGGTTTTTCAACATAGGATATTAACAAAGTTGTCTTGATTGACAAGAGCCTTTATCAGTGTAAAAATTTCAATTTCCACCATGATCACCACAGGATTGTCCTATGCCAGGTTGATGCCTTTGAAGTTCGCGTCAATGAACGTGATAGGGGCATCCTCCGTCTCATGGGGTTGTTACTAAGTTGGCAGCCTGAACAAACCGTAAGTGTTTTTTCCTGGCGAACGTCAATGAGCCACCTCCTGTAAATCCTTTGGTTATGGTGTTGATCACTTCTCGTATAGGGGCTTCTTGAGGGTAGCGATTTGGTGGCTCATTGGTCCAAAGTTGTCAAGAGGGTCTTCTCTCGTCCTCATCCTCTCGACATGTCTTCAAGTATGGTCCCTTTCGGTTGCAATCGTCTTGTCCTTGTTCTCTACGTTTGATTAGCTCTTGTTGTTTGTGCTAAACAAAACATTGCAAGTGTCCAGCTTGTATGAGCTCCTCTATCTTGTCTTTGAGGGCCAAACATTCTTTGGTGTTGTGACAAAAATTCTGATGAAATCAGAAATGCTTATTGGTGTGTGCATTGCGTGAGGTAGGCGCTTTATGGGGTGTAATGTGGGATTCTTGGCGCTCTCACCTCCTTGGGCCTCGCGAATGATGACGGGAGGTTTACGTTGTCCTTACCCTTGGATTTGTCCAAGGCGGACTCCGCCTGGACCTAATTTCGAAAATCTCTAAGTTGTTCTATTTGCATGAACTTTCTACCTTCTTCCTCAATTTATCTAAATCAGTGGCTGGCTTTTTGCATAAGCTATCAACAAACGATCTCGACCATAAGGCGATCACCATGTGGTGCAGTGCCACCTCAGGGTTTAGGTCTCGTATCTGTAAGGTCAACTTGTCGAACTATTCCATGAAGGCCCTTAATAACTCTCCCTTATCTTGCCTGCTGATAAGGGTGAAGGAGGTCAGATGGTGCGGTCAGCTGGTGAAAATTTTTGTGGTGAATCGTCCAACTAATGTATCACAATTGTCTACTGAACCTAGGGGCAATCTAGTAAACTAGTTTAGTGTTGTGCCTTTTACCAACAAAGAGAACACTCAACAAAAGATGATATCGTCAGACGTGTACAAGTCCATTTGGGTCACATAGACATCGATGTGCTCATCTGGATCAGATGTTTCATCATAACGGTCTATATTTAATTTCATCCAATAAATAGGGAGTTTGGTGTCCATTATCTTATCCACGAAAAGGTGTTACCTCCCTCCAATTGGAGAGTGCTACCTCTCTCTCAGGTCCTTGTTAGCACTCGAGACCTGAGAGAGATGGTGACTTCTTTTGTGTGCTCTTCGTTCCCTCATGAGCGAATCACTTGTTCCTCATACAATTTTTTCTTCATATCCTCGTTTTCCCTCCAAAAAGTCATTATTTCCTCGAGTTCTTATGCTTAATCTGTGCCATCTTTCTCTAGAACGAGAGGAGGGATTTGCTTCCTCCATTTTTAGACTCCTTTACCCCTAGTCTTGACTTTGGTTCCTAATAATTACCATCGAAATTTGCTAGTATTTTATTTTTTCTCGACAGTAAGAGTCAATTGTTTTTGTCGAGACTGAAAAGAAATATGTTAGGTCTTGATCTAGAATGGATACATGACAAAAACACTCCAATGCGTTAGTATACTAATATGATACTTAAGCAAATTAGGATTTTATATGATATCTTTTACTGTGCTCTTATCAGTAATTTATAGACATCAAAGTAATACGACATTGATATGATTGGTAATATGCAGTTATCGGCCAGAAAATAATGTTGGTCACGGGCAATATATCTCTGGTTGTGCAGTGATGTTGTGCAATGATGTTGCACGAGCAGTACATATATATTTATTAATTATTTTTTTATCTGAATGTTGAAAAATATTACGAAGATGAATCCGGTATTTAAATAATTCATAAAAGAGATATGTTTGAAATCTACAATTCATTATTACAAAAGTTTAATTTTTCAGTTGCTAGTCTAATAATGTTCTTTTCAGTATGACAACTTTTATATATTTGCATGTTTTAAATATTTAAGTTCCTTTCCCTAATGCAATGTTAAATTTGGTTACTTGTATTTTTTAAGTATAAAAACTCACTTTTAAGATTAAAAATAAAAAAAAAGTAAAATATTTACCAACTTTAATTTTTAAAAAAATTATACCGATTCTAAAGTAACTTTTAGTTTAAGTGGAGTGCCTTTGGTACATCATCAAATCAATCTTAGAAGTTTACCATATAAATTACAATAATTTATATAACTATTGACTCTTACATTCTTCCTCATAAATCTCACGTTGAATTCTCGACCCCTAAAGACAACTAACTCCTTATAAACAAATTCTTAATATTTCCTTTCTTGTAAGTGTGAGCCAATGATTTTTATCGCATTAATCACATGTAAGATAGTTAACTATAATTATCAACCACTTCTATAATGGAATACTAAGTGTGATGTTATTTTCTTTTCTTTCCTTAAAACAAATAAATTGAGCTGAGTAAACACAACTTATTCTTAATATGTTATATAACTTAATTAATACTAAACAACTATTAATATATAATATAAGTAAATTAAACAAATTATAAAAAGAAGAAGAAGATAAATCTGGTAGAGAACTTGTCCCGAGTCTCATCAAACCTCACAAAGTCTTCATCACGAGCCTTGGCTACAAAAGCTTCATCTCTCTTTCAAAATCGTTGAACCGGCAAAGAAAAGAAAAGAAGTTTGAGAAAGAATGTCGTGAGAAGTAAGACACTAGAAATTGGGACAATTGATATTAAGTTATTTTTCCTATTTAAATATTAAGTGAAGATGAAGAAATATTTATTATTTTTTATATATTATCTTACTTATTTATTTTATGTTAATTTTATTAAGTGAAATGTCCTAACACCATTTTTTTGTTTGTTATATATGACTATAATTATTTATTACGATGTTTTTAAATATTATTTTTTTAATGTGAATATAATAGATAAAAAAATAATTTTCAATATTTATATATTTGAAATAAACATTATAAATAATACATATACACATAGAGAGAGTTACCACACTATTAATTCTATGATTTATTTTAAATTGTAAATCAAAATAGGAGTAATTAATAATATAACCTACATGAATTTAAAATTAATTTGCAGTTAGAAGGTTTAACTTAGCGGAGTTAAATCAGTGAAATTTGATCATAATCTTAGGTATTTTTTTAAAATCTAATTTATCTTGATTAATCATTATAAAAAAATTAAATTTAATAAATAAATGTTAAAAGGAAATCAAAGAAAGCAAATGAATGTGATTATATATATATATATATATATATATATATATATATATATATATATATATATATATATATATATATATATATATATATATATGATAATGTATTCCTGGATTTATCTAAAAAAATATATAGTATTTGTTTTCATTTTTTTTTGTTTATTGTTTCCTTCTTTGATAAAAATGAAAAAAAAAATGTTACACAATTACATAGATGACTTCACCCTATGTTTATCTGCCACTAATGGTAGTGATGTGTTTCCATTTACAAGTAAAAGTAAATCTAGATGTCCACAATAAATAATATGTCTTTTAAAAAGAGAACTTTCATTACTGGTAATACTTTTTGGTGAATCAATTATAATATCTTTGACACATCTTTTTATTGTTTCATTCACAATTCCATCAACAATTACTAATCTTAACCCATTTTATACAATATAGTTTGAATATTGTTTTTCTTAATAAATATTAATAAAGTAATAACCTTAATTATTGATGTAGATATATATATAGAAAAATACTAGTTTGATATCACTATTCATTTATACTCTATTTGACATTACATTTTATTAATAAAATATTATATAAATAAAATAATAATATATATTAATATTAAAGATGAATAGTGGTGTCAAAATATCACTATCCATATATATATATATAGAGTTACATGTAAAATTTATTGTATAATAATAACGTGAATAAAAATATACGAAGGTATCATGTAATAATTAAAATGGTATATTTTATTTCAAAAATATTAAAAGAATAAATTAAATAATTATATATAGAAAGATTATGACTTACAAATTAATTTAAAAATTTAGTAAACATGAAAATAAAAATGTAAAATATTTACTCTTGTTAATTTAATAAAGTATAGTAAAAATTAATAGTTCTAAAATATTTTAAAAGGTTTTACGTGTATTCTTTATTACAAGCCCCTGTATTGACAGAATTTAAAATAAAGATACCACATTGCATCACATATATAATTTATATATAATTTATGTCAAAGGAATATTGTCTTTAAATGGGTACAATTGTTGAGAGTTAACTTAACAAACACTCTCTCAACCGAACAAACTTTCACCCACGAAATTACTTAGTAGTATATCGTGTATTTATATCATTTTATAAAGAGATATATTATTTGAAATTTTTGTTATCTTTTAATGAGATAATTCTACTTTTTAATAAATAAATAATAATAATTATTTTTATTTTAAATTAATTAAATAATTTATCTTTTTCAAAAATTATTATTTCATAAAATCATATGTACATATTTTTTAAAGTACATTATTTTTTCTATTTTTAATTAATTATTCATAAAAATATATATTTTTAATATAATAAAAATGTGAACATACATGGAAGAGATAACGGGACAGGATCCCTTGTGTGAAGAGTCCACAAAGGAACATTAACGTTACTAAGCTTAAGATCAGAAGGCCTTGGCTGTGTTGGTCCACATATATATAGAGCGCAGTGGGTGTTTGGTGTGTCGCTTCAGTTTTCTAGTGGGAGTGTGACACTGCGAAGAACAAACCAGGGGTCAAGTCCTCTCATTTTCACTGCGATTGCAAAACCTCACTTCCATTCAATGGTAATGGATGCACCCAATCCTTCTTCTTCCGGCGCTTCCTCCTTCCTCGCCAATCTCCCCTCTCGAGGCCACTTCTCTTCTATCATCGTTTCCTCCAATCCGGTACTTCAATTCCCCTTTTCCCCTTCTCATTCTTTTTCTCGATTTCAGATTTCGGACCTACCTACATTTACTGCGATCATTTCGATCCCTATGCTTCCAGAACGTTCTCGCTGCTTCTGTAGAAGCGCTGGTGAAACTAAGGGATTTGTTATTTAGGTTTTTGTGTGAATCATGTTTATTGTGTTTTATGTTAACCTTTTTTTTTTCCTGTTTCTAGTTTATGGAATTTCAAGGTGTTTAGTAGGGAACAAATACTAGGAGAGATTGATTGGACTTAGGTTTGTTTTGAGGGATTGTTATGGAGGTTTATCCAAGCTTGCTGATGTTAAAATTGTGGTGTGTTCTAGATTTCGCCTTTCAAATCTCATAATTACTAGTTTACCGCAAATAGAATAGAACTTTCATTTTGTACGGCTTAAGGGATTTTGTTTTCGTAGTTGATTATGCATTTGCACTATAATGGCTTCTTGGTTGAGTGAGTAGGGAATGTATTAAATACACTTCTCCATAGAAGCTTGTAGGAGATAAGGATGAGAAGGAGAAAATGAATATAGTTTTTTCATAGGGCAACTTATGCACATCAGTTTTTTGAGAAGTTAGAGAAGAGAGTTCATTAGTTGATTTTGGCCCGTGAGAGAAACTCAATTCACTTTCTCTTCACCCATGAGTGATCGTTGAGAAGTTTATCTAAACAGGGTCATATGACATTATCGCTATTATTGAATCTGTAACCGTACCATCATTGATGCACATGTTTCGTTTCGTCGAGTTGTAAATGTCATGGTGATTTTTTTTTTCTTTTGATCACTGAAATTCTTTTCACCCCAATTGGTGGGACTTAGGAGACCTCCTGCTTTAAAATGAAGCATCGTCTTTGACTATGTTTATTTGTTATACGAGAGACATTATGTTTGAATTTGATATTCTGATTGTGCAGGGTGGAATGCGGGCCTATATATGCGATCATGATACCTCGCCACCAGGTCTTATTCTTTACCTTGTTGCAACTTGTAACGCATATTGTTGTGGCTTGAAATTTTGTTGGTTAGCCTGCTGCCGAGCAGTAACTTTAGAGAAGAAACAAACAAAAATACTTTATCGGTAGAAACTTTCTCTTCCTTATAAATACCTGTAAGCTATATAACTGTTAGTATGCTTAGCCACAAGTTTCCTTGTCATTACCAGTTGTAAGATCGGTTATTTTTCATCCACATGGGACATTTTAATCGGCCAGATTCAAATACTGTTTTTTACAAGAATTTAATACCATTGATCGCAACTTTATCATGAAATAGTATGTATGTGAACATGTTAGTTCATTATGTAGTTTCGAGTTTAGTGTATTTATTGCCACTTATCTTTGATTTGGTAGTCTTAATTTAGAGAATTCTTACATTGTAAACTTTATGTTTGAAATCGTTCTGACCCTCCTCTTGGTCATAATGCCATGGTATATTCTCTTCCTATAAATATTATCTATCTTCCTTCTCAGCTTTTTATATAGATAATTATTGTAAAAGAGACATTTTGATTCCCTTGGTTATGCAGAAGGTCAACATATTAAGACAAACCAACAAAACATACTGATTAGATCACTCACCCTCAAGAAACAAAGGGGCGATTCCAGCTCAAAGGATGGCTCTGATGGTTCAAGAAAGAGGTATTATTTCCACTTTTTGCTGAAAGAGTTATATTTCAAGTGTATATTATGACCAATGTACAAATTTCCAATCAATTTTTTTGGCATTTTCTTTCTTTTGGTGTAAAACTTGTGAGATAATTTTCTCTTACAGCTTGGTAACTTGTGAAAAAGTTATGGCATCTGTCCCTTATTCTTTGGTGCCTATATTTTTATCTTGGTCTAATTTTATTGAACACTACCTAATCAAACCTTTTTGTCAGGAACGCTGAAAAGGTTTTGGAAAGATCTTCAGCCAAGAAAACAAATAATCAAATAAATTCCCGACAAGGTGGGTTCATATGATATTTATTATGAGTTAGCCTTGGGTGAAATCTGAAATATGTTTGAAGATTTTTGTCATAAATTACTTACCCCAATATTGAGTTTGCTCATGACAAAAAAATGTTATCTTTTTCTTGATATTATTAGTTCGACTTCAAAATTCTAAGGTAGGTCCAGCATTACTCATGTCTCAATGATACTTTTTCAAGACATGGCTCTCTGATACATGATCAGACGTGCACATCAACCTCATTTTAAATACATTGATAAACATTTTGTCTAATTGTTTTAGTAAAGATGGAATGATAGACATCACCTTCATGTTTGGTTGTTTGTACTGAGTTTTATAAGGCACGGATTTCTTAGTGTTATATAAAAAGGAGCAAGAGAACACAGGAATGTGAGCATGTACCAAAGTGACTGTATATCATCATCTGAGAACTTTTAAGTTCCATGTTCTCAAAGTGTACCATCCCAATCTCTAGTAGCATTTTGACTGATATGAACCAAATCATGTCTGGTATAGTGTATTAAGCTGGGTTCCTAAAAGGAATTTTAACTGGCAGTAGTTTAGGAAAAACTTAAAACAGAACCATGGTATGGTCATTGGTGCTGTATACGTCCTTGTAAATTCGAATTCAAATTTTTCTTGGGAAAGACCTCAGCTCCTTAACCTTGTTTTAGAAGACTATAGAATTCAGATTTCTGCTTTCTGATTTTTGCTTTGAACTTAACCTTTCAGATATACATATGTGTCAGTGTTTCCATGCACAACATTTTATTCTTTTCCTTTAATACATGTTTTGCATCTAGTGGTGCTTGTTTTTTCTATAGAATTTCTTATCAAAGTGGGGTTTTCATATTTTATTGATTCATATAATCAAAAGTCACTAGTGTAATCTCCTGAGGGGCAAGATAAATTGCATTCGATACTAAAAACCTTTTAAGAGGCCGATGAACTTATAGTTTGCTTTAAATGACACTGGCTTTGATGTGGTGAGTGTGTTGGAGGTTCAATGCTCTAGCTGAACTACCTATCCTCTTCTCTATGCATGCTTTCACCATTAATATATTCTCCACTGACAGAAAGAGACTAATACAGAATAATGTAAACAAGAGAAGTTTAGTTGCCTCATGAGCTGTTCCCTTGTGATTTTGAACTTGTTGTAAGGAAAGGGTTTTAGCTGAGGTCATATGTTCAAACCATAGCAATGGTTCCTAAATTTGAAAGAGACTTAGCAGGCGGGACCTTTTTTGCACTATATATCAATTTTGTCTTATTATTATGGGTTTTAATCATACAGAGGGATCAAACAGTCAAACAGCTACTAGGGACTTCCACAACCTGACTGTAGAGAGACTTCGTGCTCTTTTGAAAGCTAAAGGTCTTTCAACCAAGGGAAAGAAGGCAAGTATTCCACTATTCCTACAGTTTTAACATACTTGGATTTGGAAGATATCGCTCACTAATTTGCTTGATAGTTTTTTGTTTGTTCATATGTCACAATGTAGAGCCCTGATACATTGACACTGCAACCAATAAAATACAACTATTTGACATTTAAATAAATTATTATTTTATTGTTATATAATATTATTGAAAAATCGGTTGTCAAATGAAAGTAATTCATGTATTCAACGGATAATTTTTTTCCAATGTAATGGTTGTCAACTGGTATATTATTGTCAATGATTATTCTTGTCAGGGTGCTTGCTTTCTCTCTTACCCTGATACAAGAAATAAAATCTGCAGGAGGAGCTTATTACTCGTCTAAAAGATGCAACTGGTTAAAACGTAGCGTGGTGGAAGGAATACCCTGTCCATTAAGCATCCAATGTAAGAGTAGTTAGTGTTTAATGTAACTTAGAATCTGGAATTTATACACATATATATAATATATACCCAGTGCAAATTACAGTTACAGATGAATATTATCGTTTTGGGGGCTACTACTGTTTCGTGACTATCAGCATTGAGTATGTTTTTTGGGGCATGATTTGTGGAGGTCAACTACACAATTGGTCAATCAGTGGTGGTTTCAAGTTTTAATTACGATCTGCGGTTGCATGCTCTTGTTAAGTTAGACATGTAATGGCTGACCTTTTAGCATGTGGAATGTCTTGTATCGTTAACCATTGTATTGAGATTTGTTGAACAATCATCAAGTAGTTAATTCCAACATCTATTTGGCTTTTACATTTTCAACGTTTCAAGGGTTTAGCTGCGGCCAAAAGTGTTGGAAATAGATTCTCATATACAAGGATTTCACAGTTCCGTTCGATGGACACAAGACATTTATATTATGAGATGATACCTATCCTATTCTATTATAATCTTATGTTTGGATAATATTATTCTGACATTTATCTTATTTCGTCATTCTAGTTTACTTCTTGTCTCTTATCTCAAAGGATAATTATATTAGATTTAACGAGTTAAACTTTCTCCCTCTCCTCTGTATAAATTTTCAACACAAATCTAATTATAATGGTAATTGAAATAAAAAAGTCTTATTATTCAAGTATTTTTTTTTAAATTGCATTATATTACTAGTTTTACAGAACATCTATAAAACCTATAATTTATATTTTTAGAAAAAATAATCTTTTGTATAATTTTTGCTAATATTTTGTATGAAGATATGCATTATAATTTTTTATTTAACATATTATGTTATATGTAATTACTGTGACAAATTTAAATTATATTATTTATTACAATTTTAAATTAAATAATAAATATTTAAATATTCTTTTAAAAAAATTGTAAATTAAAATCTTATTATTTTTTTTAATAATTTATAAAGAAATGTAAATTAAAGGCTAAGTTTTAGAAAACTATATGAAATTTTAATGAATAATTGTTATTTAAGTTCATGTCTAAGATGATGAATTTTATAATGAAGAATTGTTATTCACAAAATTTGGGGACTTTCTCACGGAAACATTTGGGGACTTTCTCACTTTTCCGGAACTTATTTTTATCAAAAGGTTATTTTTGATATTTTTTAAAAATATGGGATGTAGGTCACAAATGATGGGGGTACAAGAAGTTTTTGCCTTGTTTCTGTTTCCAATATAGCTACAGTAGTTAACATTCATCCTATGGAGACTAAATCTAAATATGGTATTCTTGAGTTGAAAACGTTGTTTCTTACTGAAATTCAAAATGTTAAGCAAGTACTTGAGGATGCTAACAGCAGTTTATCAAAAGAGAGAAAGGATACATATCAAAATCAAAGAGACCGCATGCACAAGAAAATGGATTAAGCATATAAATTTTTTTTAAGAAACCACATCCCAACAGATAGAGTGGATTTATTGCATATTCAAATGATAGAAAGGGAATAGTAGTGTTTGTTACCGTTGTTGAAATTTCAACATAGTAATTATTGTCCTCAAATGTTTTTTGTTCAACGTAGAAACATGTCTAGTGTTGTTTTGGCACTCACAAACGTCTATTTGGATCTCCAAGAAACCAATCCCACTTTCAGTTGTGGAAGTGTTTGAGAATTCAACGTGGACTAAGACTTTGTTCATTTTTATATCGATTATAGGAAAAAAGTATATATATATATATATATATATATATATATATATATATATATATATATATTTATATATATATATATATATATATATATATATATATATATATATATATATAATCTAATAACTATTTAAAGATACATCTATTACATGGGTTCATATCCAGAATTACAAGTTTAAGACTTATGATAAAACTCTCGTATCAGAGTGTACTGAAATAATATAAAATTTAAGACTGGAGTCCTATCTTGATAAAATCTTGATTTATAAGAATACAAAATTAGTTTTCATCTTAAAAACAATTTTTTTTCTCAAAAAAATATTGAAAAACATATTATTAGAATAGGATCTTAGAGAACTCTTGCAAATATTATTAGAATAGGATATTAATTTTAAAGTAAAAGTGACATTAAAATCTTAAAAATATTATAATATGAAATTCATAAAAAATAAATTAATATCTTATATCATGATTATTGAAAAGAAATGACGTAACCATGAAGTTGAAGAGAGAACAATTTTTAGAAGAAAATTCCACTTCCAATTCTCTCACCTATCCACTTCTCGACACACCCACGTAACGAAGGATTTGTTTACACAAAATATCATGAGTTGGACGCCTTCAACTCAAATTCAGGAAGAAAAATTCGTTAGTAATGGACCAAAATATAAACAACTGTTAACAACTACTTTCATCTCATTCACTGACATCATCTTCAAAAGAGATTCTACGTTTCACCGTCCTTTTTATTCTTGATATCAATTTTAATAAAGGGCACTTTAGGAATATTTTATATTAATTTGACTACGATTAAAAGAATAAATCATATAAAAACTATTATTTTTGTCCATATTTATGTTGGGTTAAATAAAATCAAAATACAAAGATAGTCTCCTCTCTTGAACAATTCCTTTAATCATCATACATAGACAACATTACAGCAGACAAAATAGTTGCTCCGCACCACATAGTAGCACAAATAATGACCAAACCAATTCGTAACTCTTCCGTTTACACTTCACACTGTTCTGGAAATGCCCCGAGAGAACAAAACACGTTCATTTATACTTTCTTCCTGTTGAGTGACAAATTGATAATTCTACAGAAGCATTTATCCTAACAGACATCTCAACAAACAAGGTAGTATGAAACATTCAAATAATTGTTAACCCGTCCATGTCCAAGCCATGAATTACTTCAAACTATCAGATAGAGCCATGGACTTGTATGCCCAGATGACAACACATTGCTAATTCTATATTTAGGTAAATACAGAAAAATCTAGCCTTGAATTCCGCACTGCATGCCTGAAAAAAAGAAGTACAAGGTAAAGGTAGATATCTAATCCATAACACTCAAATATATATACCATTGTGAAGACATTGGTGGTACATTAGTTGTTAGCTCATTGATCTTGACTCATTTTACCAAACTGGAATGGGCAGGAAGAGCATATGAGAACCAATACGGTTGAGGGACTCCCAAAATGAGCTAGGGATCAGAATTCTTGAGTCAATATACTCTGCTAGCAATCTACTCCAAAGCATAAATGAAGCATGGAATAACACGCTTAGCAGTGTTGGGTCAAGCCCTCACGGTGGTGTCAGAAAACTAACCACCTCTACCCCAAAAAATAAACTATTTTACAATTTCTCAAATGTTTCCAGGAGCATCACTTCGAGCATTTTTCCGGGTCAGGTAGCGAACGACAGCATCCTCAACCCTGCAAATTAAATATAAAAGAATACAGACCAATTAGAAGAAACATTTCTTAAAGTTCTCAAATATATTCGAAGGCTGACATTACATAAAAAATGAATAAAAGATACAAGACATCTTCCTCATATCTCCCAGTTTTACTCTTCATGTTGCTTGGTCATTCTGATCACCCAGAGGTGGAGCAGGGTTCCTCACTTGTGTATTTAGATAAACTTTGAAAAAATGTGCTTGTATAATTTTTTTCCTAGAAGTTACCTTTTCTAAGTTTTGAGAATAAACACTAAATTAACTTTTTCTTTCATTTTTTTTTTATCAAAAAGCTTGTCCAATTATCATTAAAAAATTGAACATTTTATAATTAAACAAAAATCCTTGAAAAATACAGACAAATGAATCCTTGGCTATAATTGGATTGAAGGTAGATGATGAAGTGGATGAGAAAGTTGTTTATTGTTTGTTTTGTAAAAAATAAAAATAGACCAGTATGGAAGGTGATGGGACCTCATCCGTCCCTTTCTATTATTAATCCAGTTTTTATTCCGTCTCAATTTGGGGTGCAGTGGATAGAGCTAAACTTAAAAAAAATAAAATCCCTATTTTGACCAGCTAAAAATCTTAAACCTTTGAAGGCGATTTTGTAGTGAGGGTAATATATGAACTATAAGGTTATAGCTTATTTCATTGCGTCCTTTTTGTAAACAATAAAAGGTAATCTCAATCCCATTATAAAATCTCCAAACAATAAAGCAACATATTTAAATCTATTCATGTCAATCCATTCCATCCCATTATGTTAAGATTCACTCCACTCCATTGTTTACCATCAACCTAAACATACCCCAAATCTCCAGTCATAGACTATTACATCAAGATCAAATCCCTTACTGGTACTGCCTTTATTATCTCAAATCAGATATAAACATTTAGTATCTTTGCCGTGCATAGTATATGCCTCATTTGATAGCACAAACAAAACTCTAGAAGCCATAAAACAGTACTATAAAATGGAAAAGGCAACTCTGAAATGAGTTTGTATTTAAAGTAGTAACTACATTTGAAAGTACTTCAAATCAAATCAAGGTCCTATCTATTCACCCTTACTTGCTTATTTTGAGGAGTTAGTAATGGTTACCGTCTAAAATTAGGGTCAGACAGACACTTTAGTTCTTAACCTGCCTGTTTTAATAGGTTGTTTCACATTCTTCAATTCTCAACAAAAAGAAATAATTGAGTAGAATAATGCTTACCATGGTTGATTGTAGAATTCAGCACGTCGTTCATTCTCAACATTATGGCTTACATCTCCAGCAACAAGCTTCAGATCCTTGCTCTGAGAAGCTATCAAAGCATTAATAAACTCTGCTGGGGACTGACTAAAGCCGAGAAAGAATGCCCGTCTCCTATGATGTTCATGGATCTTCTTTATGGAATCACAAATCAGTTTATCAAAAGCATCAATCTCTTTGTGCTTCTCAGTGCTTTCCAAGAATGAAGACATATCCTTCTCTACATGAAGAGGCACATCAACCTGCACATCATAACACGTAGCTCCGGCTGGACAATTTCCCGAAAGCTTGATTTTATGCTCCAGGTGTATAGGCTGCGGAGGTGACAAATGCTGTGATATCTTCTGCGAAGCCACAGAAAACTTCATCTTCTCCTCCCCAAACACCCTTTGGAGAGAAGCATCACACATGAAGAACGAAGGGTCATTCGGACTCTGCAACTTCTTAGCCTTCACATAATGCCAAAGAGCAGCAATGATCCTAGAGCGCGAGTCAAACTCAATCCCTAACACTCTAGCCAGCTGAGCTGAAACCACAAACTTGTCAGGCGAATAATTCATTGACATTCTAACAACCGCAGTGAATTCCTTATCTCCTTTCCTCTTCACCTCAAAACCATCACGCTGCGCCGCCGAACGGCCACTATCCCACACAACAACATGGTTATCCGGATAGAAACCCTGATCCAAGTAAATGGTAATCTTCTTGAAGAAAGCCGAGAATTTTGGATTTTCCTTAGGCAAAACTCCATCTGCTACAGGATCCTTACCATCTTCCAACACCCTTCCGGTTATCCTGAGAACCCAAGAAAGCTCCTCCACATCAACCTTCCCAGGTTCCATTTTCACCTGTTTCGAAAAAGTATTATACACATAAATCCTAAGCGTTCTCCTAACACAGCGAGGGTTTCTAACACTCTCCTGCACATCAATTTTCTTCCTAGCCAAAACAGAATCTATGTGGGTCTCAAGTTCAAGCAACTTCGCATAAATAGCAGACTCGGGCACAAGCTTGGCCACCTTGTCGGGAATGAGCTTCTCGGGAAAGGTTCTCTTTTTCCGAGGAGGTGCCACGGTAAGTTCCATGGTCTTGAAGGCAGAGGTCTGGGTGGCGTTGGAGGAACCGGGAGGGCGTGAAGGGGGTTTGTGATTTGCACGCTTGGCAGGCGCAGGGGTTGCCACGTTGGCATTGGCGTTAGAATTGTTGTGCACCTGTGGGTGAGGAATCGGGTGTGGCTGTGCAAGGACGTGGGTTTGGGGTTGCGATAGCTGAAAGTGGCCATGGAAGTGAGAGGCACCGGCTTGTGGTTGAGGCTGCGTCTGTGAGAGAAGGTGGGGTGCTGGGTGGTTCATGGGGATGGAGGGTGCAGCCGGGTGGGCGAAAAACGACGGCGTTGCAGCATTTTTTGGTGGATTGTTGTTGTTCATTGCTGTAAATTGTAAATAGCTTCTAACAAGTGTTGGATCTAGAAGAAGGAAGAGCGTGCAAAACCCTAATTGGATGGAAAATAGGAGGCAAAAATGTTCTTACTGTTTATAATCGGAGATTGGAGATTCAGACTTTACTGCCGATTGCTTCTTTCTCCATTTCTATGTCATAACGTAAGCACTGTTCATTGCGCCATTCCATTTCTCAAATTCGCTCCCTGTACTCTTCTCAAAACGCATAACGTTCTGTTCCCACCAACTGGGCCTGCCTCTTCCCCAGACTCAGTTGGGCTGGGCTGGGCTTCTACCTACCATTAGGAAGCCCACAATTGGGCCTGCCTCTTCTCTCAAATTTTACTCTTCCTCTCATAAAATTACTAGGTTTGTCTAACTTTTTTTTTTGGCCTTTTGGATCAACGGATGTAATATGTATTTTTTATTTTCAATTAATTCCGCGATAACTTACTTTTTCACTGAATTTCTTTCAATTGCCCATGATTCACCACATCATATTATAAAAGCAAGCTATGATAATTAGTTTTTAAACTTTTTTATAGTGAGGGATATTGCATTGTTAAGAGCTTTATGTAATTCATGGTTTGTCATTTTCATTTACATGTGTGTATAGTAAAAACATTAATAGAGATTAATTAACTTAAATGCATCTTAGTATTTCAACAGAGCTGTCTTTGGCTCTTAAAAAAATATTAAATTTTAAAACGCTTCATATATTCAAAACGAATGCTGCATTAATAGGTGTACAATGATATATTAAATAATTTTAATTTTTAAATTTTAAATATAACTTTCATGTAAGAGAAAAAAATCAATTTAAGGCCATTTATTGAAAAGAAAACTTATGTCCTTTAAAACTGAAATAGCTGTGAATATTTAACATTATTTTAACCTCAAATTCAACTGTTTAATCATACCACATTAATTAAAAAAAAATTGTCAAACACAATTTAATTAAATTTATATTCAATCAATTATTGAATTTTTTTTTCCTAATATTTAACCCTATTTAACCTCTTCCCATGAGATTTTGTATAGAAATAATATAATCCATTTAATTTAAAAATTTAGATATTTAAAAAAATTATGAAAATATTATGATTTTACTGGTTTCAATAATAGAAATTCCTGTTTGTAAGATAACTTTAATTGATTTTAGATAAAAATGTTTATAGATGTGGTGACTTCAATTTTATTTTAAAGTTAAATATTTATGATTAAGATAGTCAAAAATTGAGATTGTAATAGTAAAATATAACTTTTAATTAACAATTAATGTAATTAAAATTTTATTTTAACATATATTATCAACATCATTTAATTAAAATTAATATAATTATATTTTGCTTTATATTTTCAATCATGTAACAGTTATTTACTGAATGGGGTTTTAATTAAAAAATAATGTTAATTCAAAATAAAAATTGTTTTGTCTATATTATTTATTTATTTATTTTAATTAATAAATTTAATTAAAATAAAATTCAATTAAGATATTTTTAATATTTATCTTTTCTTCTCACTATAAAATTCAATAATCTTAATAACACAAGTTATCATAGTACTACAATTTATATAAAAATTAAAATCTGCTATTATATTATAATTACACAATTTATGATTTTGTAAATTCTTTACTATCATATCTTAATATCGATTTTGGCTATCTTATATGTAACAATTTTTTTTTTTTTTTTTTTTGTTTATTTTTTTTTTAATTTTTTTTTTTTTTTTTTTTTTTTTTTTTTTTTAAGTTAAATCTCATGTAAAGACTTTACTTCCTATTTTTTATTTTTTATTTTAAATAAGTTTGTTTTATATATTTAGTAATTTAATTTTTATTTTAAATTAAAATTTAATTATTAAGTTGCATTTTATATTTTGAATAAAAACATTTAAATGTTTATATATTTAAAAACATAGTTATACTTTTGGATATGATAAATTTTTGTAACTAGGGTAGATTAAGTTTTGCTTGTTGAAAGGTGAAATATAAATCGAGATTAGTTTGGATAAATATTAAATTGAAGTATATAATTTTAATTTAATATAAATAAATTAAGTTTTCAACACCAAATAATTAATTATAAAATTTAACGTCATACATAGAGTAAATACATACTGCAGTGAAGGAAATATATATAATACCATTTTAACTTGTTTTCAATGGAAACCTAATTTATTTGTATTAAATAAAAAATTATACTTTAATTTAAATATTTGTTATAATTAATTTTAATTTTGATTTAATTTTTAACTAACAAAACCAATCTAGTCTAAGTTTTTTTAAAAACAAAAGTTTATTGTCCAAAAAAATCTAACAATTAATTTTAAAAATATAAAAAACAATTTTATATCATAAATTTAATTCTTCAATTAAAATAAAAATAAAAATAAAAAATGATTTAATGTAAAAGTCAACAAAAAAAAAAGAAATCTTAATGTACATAAAAACTTAAGTAAAAAAAAAAAAAAAAAAAATAAAAAAAAAAAAAAAAAAAAAATTTAAAAAAAAAAAAAAAAAAAAAAAAAAAAATCTTAATGTACATAAAAAATTAAGTAAAAAAAAAAAAAAAAATCATCTCGCTCATTAAAACGTCACTTGAAAGAATGAAGTCACTTCTATTTAAGAAAAAAAAAGTTAAATTAAATAATTTCAATGCAAAACCCACCTTGCTGGCATACCTATTCTAACTATTAATATCTAAAGAGATGATATTAACCTATTTAAAAAAGAGAAGAGAAAAAGCAGTCAAAGAAATCTCATTACAGAAATTTAAAACTATCATATCATGATGTCACTGTCCATTCATTGAATTCGAATAAGGATATTTCTTTTCGTACTGTTTATTATAATCCACCACACACTATGCCTAGTCACATCACTAAATTATGTAATCTGTTAGACAGTTCTTCTTTTTCTTTCACAGAAATATATTAGTAATTTAAAGTTATTTTACACAGTATTTGGATGAGGTTAGTTACCTTTTATAAGGAATTGGATAGTTTGGATATAGATGGGGTAACTGGACTTAGAAGAATGGAAGGAGGGAGAGGCTAGGTTTCCTTGTCACCATGATAAAATGATAATGTTAAAGTATATTACTATGATTGAAAATATTGATTTTTTTCAGTGATTCATTGGTTTCTTGGATTTTTTTTTTAATTTTGTACATAAATAATAAATAATTTTAATAATAAAGAGAAATTAAATGACAGAAAAAAAAGGAGGTATTATATCAAAATGAAGTTGGGTGATAATCGATTATTACCCAATATTATTTTCATAAAGTGGTTCAATGTTACCTTCTTTGTCACATGGCACAAAAACTATGTAATTTTAGGTCTAGATATATTAATATAAAATTGAAATTGTCATTTCACATACCAAATTGTTTAGATGAGATACGAGGCATTTATTAACTTATGTTAATAATTAAAAGTAACTAATATTATTAGTGATCCCTTTTAGTCTACAAGAATAAGTGTCAAAATTTTTACATATATTAAGGTATAATGTAAAAAATTAAATTACACCTTTTTTCTTCTAATGATCTCAATAGATTTAAGTTATCGTTTATATGATGCATTGACTTTTTAGTTCAATGATAAAAAAACATAAGTTTAACCAAAAATCATGAACAATAACACATTTAACCCATATTTAAAGATAATATTCTATCAATCATTTGCTTTAATTTATCAAAATATTTTTTTTATAAGTTATGCCCCTTGTTTTTGTGATATAAAAGATAACTCAACATAATATTTTGTTGAGTTTAAAATTTCGGCATAAAATTTACATATATCCATCTTAGTTAAACAGAAATAAGCAATTTTATATTCTAAAACTTTTGAAATATATCCTTATTAAGAAGGATCCTTTAATCATATTTCAAGGTTAGTAAAATTTAAAGCTTAACAATGATGAATTATTTTATATACAAAATTATCAATTAACTATGTAAGCACGTGTTTTGTTTGAAGAAATACTGATTAATGATTTTTTATTTTAATTTAAAATGTCTATACTATAGAGTTAGATATTATTTTAAAAAATATATAAAAAGAATTCCACATAACTTGCAACGATTATTTAAGTATTGCTTTCTTTCATTAAAAAGAGAGAATATTTAGAATATTAAAAGAAAATTTTATAATAACTAGATGTACAAAATTCTATTATTACTTTTGTATCATGAAAAAAATATTGTTTTAACATGTCCTGCTATACATAACTTTATAAAGGTGTGTATAAAATAATATAGGCTTAATGAAGGAAGCAGATCACGAATTGATAAAGTAACATAATTTGTATAACAAGTTTATCTCCACTAAATATGTGGGCTATGTGAAGAAAAAAAAAATATGTTGTCACCATGTAAAGAAAAAAAATCCTCAACAAATTTATTTGTTACAACAATTTATAATCATCCTAGAAAATCAATAACACTAATGTCATATCATTTGAATGACTATATAATACAGTTCTCAGATGAGGAAAGGCGGAAATTTAAAGTGTGCCAATATCAAACTCTTGCCACAAAAACTTTGAAGATTGAGTGGATTGTTTTGACTGATATTAATATTTTTGACAAAATTAATAAATATTTAATGCATAAAAATTAAAAAAATTAAATATAACTACAACTTTTATTTCTTAAAAAGTGGAAACAAACTGCACATTAAGGTTTATCCGGTAACGCAGACAAGAAAAAAAAAAAGTAAAACATAAAAACCAATCAGACATTAATGTCTTCTACAATTAACAAATGTTTTGTCCTGAACATCTTGGGAGGTTCTGATCACCAATAATCAATCACCAACAACACTCAATTCTGTGGGCGCGCAAAACCCTCCCAGGCGCACATTAGCGCGGCACACTCTTCTGTGGCCCACAGTAAAAACCGGACGTGGAAGTGTTTCAATAAATAATGCAAATTTGGATAAGCATAGCGAACAGTGAGGACAAGATAATCATCACGTTGACCACTACTGTGCATCGCGCACAGTGCGTATCACCATCGTGTCCGTACGATCTTACCAGAGTCAAAGCTCAGGATTAAGTAGTAAAATCAAACGGTGAATATGTCAGGAGTAGGGAAGTTGGTGTGTGACGCCGTGGTAGATTTTATGATCCTATTTTTCAGTTAATTATTATGGGAATGTGTTGAGAATAGAGATCTTATAAGCTGGTGAGTGCAGTTACAGAGAAAGAAAGAGAGTAATGGCAATGGCAACAATGGGAGAGAGTCCTCGGAGCCCGGAAGCGAAATTGGGTATGCGAGTTGGGGATCTTTGGGACGTGCAAGAGGCACAGTTAAGTCCTACGGAGAAGCTCAACGCTTGTTTTGAAAGCATCCCTGTCTCTGCGTTTCCTTTGGCTCCTTCAAACCAAGGTATCTATCTATGTATTCTTTTATGAACACATTCGTCTTTGATCATCAAAAGTACGTGAAGGGTAATTGAATAACGAAGAAAGAAGTGATTTTGATTCGACCCAGATGAAAGTTGACTTGACACCGAAGATAAATATGTTTTAGACTGTGAAGTGTAAACTTTCTGATCATTTGAGTGAGGCTTAATTTTTCATCTTGTTTATGGTATGGTATGTGCCCTTTTTGTTTGTGTCTTTTGGTTTAGTTCTCAGCGTGTAAATTTTTGTTTTGTGTTCAGAAATTGAGATCAAATCAGACGCCACCCTGGCCGAAGCTGTTATGAAACTGGCACGACACAATGTTTTCAGTGCACCTGTGGTGGATGTTGATGCGCCTGAAGATGCTAGTTGGATTGACAGATACATCGGAATTGTTGAGTTTGCTGGAATTGTTGTATGGATCCTGCATCAGGTTTGTCGGACATATTTGTTACTTGTTACATACCAATTCAATTACTGAGGAACACATATGAATCTGAAACTTGGTCATTTTTTTGTATTTTAATTCAAAATATGTAGAATTGAATCTGTATTACTATTGCGTCTGGTACAAATGGACGATTTAGTGTGCGATCATTGGTGTTTTTCCTTTTTGTTGAATGAAAAGTTGATGTTACCACGCCTAATGGTGTTTTTTAAAAAAAATAATGCAACATATGAAAGGTGAAACGAGTAAAAAGGGGTAATTAGACCTTTTTTTTATTGAAAAATCACCTTTATTATACTTCTATATATTGTATTTTCAAGGGTACCATGTGTATGATTTGTGCATAAAAACAGGGAAGATATGTGTAAATTTTTAAATATCATGGTGTCAAAGACTAATACATGAAGTAAGAAAAGTAGATGTAATTTTTCAATCAAGAGAATATAACTGTTGTAATGCTAAACTTAAGAGAAGTTAGTGCAATTATCCCATAACAGAATAATTACCTGGTGCTGATGGTTGAAGTCTCATTTTCACACTAATCCAGTGTCACTATGCTCTTGACAGTCTGAACCTGCATCTCCTAGGAGTCCACCTACTCCATCCAGTGCAAGAGCTATTGCAGCTGCTGCTAATGGAGTGAGTTTTGCTCTAGAACTTGAAGCCTTGGGCCTTGGATCTGCTGCAACAACTTCAGGAAACTTTTTTGAGGATCTTACTTCATCTGAACTTTATAAGAATACCAAGGTAATGTATCTCAAACAAAAATAATTTCTTTTAAGTGCTTCTTATTCTAACTATTTACTAAGTTTGATTGATCTTATTTATTCCACTAGCTAACATTTTAGCAAACAGGTTCGTGACATTTCAGGGACATTCCGCTGGGCCCCATTTCTTGCTTTAGAGAGATCAAACTCATTTCTAACCATGCTCTTGCTGCTTTCTAAGTACAAGATGAAGAGTGTTCCTGTGTTGGATTTAGGCTCTGGTACAATTGATATGATTATTACACAGTCTGCTGTGATTCATATGCTGGCAGAATGCGCTGGACTTCAGTGGTTTGAAAGTTGGGGAACCAAGAAACTATCTGAAGTTGGTCTTCCCCTGGTTACACCAGATCAGATCATAAAGGTGTGGCCCTATCTTAACTTGAAGATCTTCATCAATTGATTGAACTGGATTCGTTAGCACATCAAACCTTAAGTAACAGTTAAGCCTCACCATATCACAACAAAACTGCCACAATATAAAATAGGATTAGTATAATGCTATGCTATACTCTAAAAAGTTGTCCAGTGCATTATACCGACATAAACCTTCTTACAATCCCTTTCACGAACTACAGCTAAGATGGTGCAATTCAAGCTCACTGCATTGAACCGAGCAATGTATCAATTCACCATAATTTTAGTGCATATGGAGGACTAAAATCTATCCTACAAATCTTAAATATGTAGACATATAGGTCAAATGCTCTCAACTTGGATAATTAATTTCTTTCTTTTTTTTTTTCTCCTCAAGTAGTAAGCTTGTTGATTTTTATGAACTTGACCATGGACTATTTCTTTTTTCAGGTTTATGAGGATGAACCAGTCCTTCAAGCATTTAAAGTAATGAGAAAAAAGAGGGTTGGAGCGGTGCCTGTAATTGAGAGAGAAAGCAAAAAGGCAGTTGGTAACATAAGCTTACGAGATGTTCAATTCTTGCTAAATGCTCCAGAAATATACCATGATTATAGGTACGTATGTCATCAATTGAATCTGACAGAACGAGTTTGTTATATTGAATTGCTCCATATCTTGTATGTTTTTGTTCCGTTACTTGCACACTCATTGGATATTCACACTATAACAGAGCTATTACAGTAACGGACTTCCTGACAGCCGTTAGAAGTTACTTGGAGAAGAATAAAACCGCATTCCCAATGGTAAGTGAATATGTTACATGCAAAGAGGACTGTACAATCAAAGAGTTGATTCAGCTGCTTGATCAAGAGAAGATCCATAGGGTGTATGTGGTGGACGATAATGGGGATCTGCAAGGACTAATCACGCTAAGAGACATAATCTCAAGACTAGTACACGAACCCCGTGGCTATTTTGGTGATTTCTTTGATGGTGTTCTACCTCTTCCTGCAAACACCAGAGTTTAATATGAAGGGAGAATAACCTTGTGCAGCAAGGTTTTTTCTTTTCTTTTTTTTAAAATAAATTGTTTTAGTAAAAGTGAAAGAGTACACAAATAGACCTATGTGGTTCTCTTCATGGTTGAATACGTGTACTTGGGTCTTTGTATAAGGTGTAGGCAGTTCTTGCAAGTTACTTGAATCCGTTTTATTAAGTGTGTGTTAGAGTGAGATTGTGGGTATTGTAAATTCTGGCGCAAGTGTAATTAACCATAAGTTTTCTTTACTTTTAAATTGTATTTTCTTCTCTCTTCACCTCAGGTCTTAAAAAGGTGGCATCGTGCTTAAACCGAAAACCAATCACAGTGAAAAAAATTCTTCTTGAGGGTTGATTTGGAGCGTCTGTGACTTGTGATAATCTTACCAAGAAATCCAAGCAGTTGGGACTTATAGTTTTGCATCCGTCGTGTTTGACGTAATATGTTGACAAAAACAGAGAAAAGGTTGACGCATGAGAACGAAGATAACTATCGTGTGGAAAAGTTGCATTGAAACTATCCCTCCCCTTCCATTCCTTTTCAAATCAGACTCTTAAGTGAATGGTATCACAAAAAACAAAATAAAGTTATAAACTGTGAATTAAAATACAAGGATACACGTATTTTATTTGCGTAAAGTTGTTATTTTGTTTTAAAACGCACCCTTTAGTTTAAAGAAAAACGATACATACTAAATAAGAAACAAAAGAATAATAAGGAAGTATGATATTTCATATTACTAATATAGTTTACAAAAGTTTTTAATTCGTAGATTAAGATTCTTTATCCATAAATAAATGATGACAAAATCGTAGATTAAATTAGTCAACTGCAACTCCTTTCACCATTTACCAATAGACTAGGTCCGAATGATCCTGCTTCAATGACGCGGAAATTGATGAAAAACTAAATAGACGTAGCGTTAACGTTTCCCCGCGATACGTTAAACAAATTAAGACAACTCTGTTGCTGCTAAATGTGACTAGTAGCTAGCTAAGATGCGGATAGGTAGATATGCCATCACCATATCATGCCTCCTCAGTTCTCACCTTGCAGAGTTTCTTACCCAGACCATTAGTCCAGAAAAACAGAAACAGGACCATTTCTTTCCTAACAGAAAACATGATATATCAATTTAATTCATAATTCATACATCAAAGAATATGATAGAGACCGAAGCTCTTAATCTTGATTTTCCTGAACGCAAAATGCAGATGCAATGAGCATGCAACAATCTCTAGCTGGTAAAAACCGCAGGCAAGCATGACGAGACTTCCAAGTAAATATATACCTTTCTACACAAGTGAAGAATTTCAGTTGGTGAAATGACACTGTATATTCGAATCAACAACTGCCATATCAACAACTATAAAAAATTATATAAACGGTAACGAAGAGCAACGTTGACAATGAAAACAAAAGTTTTCTAGTTTTGGCAAGTCTGACGCAATAACATGGTCTCAATACAGGCAAGTGACCGACTAAAGAGTATACTAGTGAGAGTTGATTTCAGGAGAAAAAAAGGTAAACAACGTATAATCCCATAAGAGTTTACATGTTGCCTGGGTAAAAGCTTGCGGTAAGGGCAAAGTAGCATATCCACAGTGGCCGGAGCTACGAATTAAGATTTTAATGAAGCCCGTCCAAAATATTACTTAGAAAAGTGCACAAACGCAGCATCTTAAAGTGCTGTCAGGTGTTGAAAAGATAGTGAGATAAAAAAAAATGAACATAGAATATCATTGAAATAATTGCTAATGCATAACTTCCAACAATCAATCTTCATTGACAACATTATGCAAGCTTTTCATGAGCAATTTTTAATGCTGGGTAGATCCAGTTGCTAAACTTATCTTATTATATTTCCTCAAATCGATTATCATCAACCAAACATCATACAAACTACCTGGTACGAAAAATCAATGTCCTTTGATCATAAAAAAAAACCGACAATTATGCAAAGCGCAGATACGCAAATACACATGGTCTGAATTTATGATAGCTAATGAGTGTACTGTTTAAACAAGTATAAACAACATAGATAACCTGTATGAGACACTATATACAAAAGATATTACAGAATTCGCAAGAAAAAAAAAAATCTTTTTTGGTTGTTGAGGGAGGGGCCCGGGAGAAGACTTGAATTTCACAAAATCCCATTCTAACATTAAGACCTGTAAAACAAAGACCTATCCAAGTAGAAATACATGACACAGGAAACCATTTTCAAGTAATCCTCATAAAATGAGTTCACCTGCTAAAAGATCTTATAATGTACTATGTACTTTTCCTCCTTATGTAATGCAATACAGCAGGGGATCCTTCAAATAAATCTAATAGATAGGTCTCTAAATCCTCTGCTGTATACTTGATGTATTTCACCGAATGCCTTCCCGCTAACTGACTCCCAAACCTACCCACAAAAGAGCGATACGCAGGAATCACCTTCTCCGATATAGATATCCGCAGCTCCTCGCGAAGCTGATCGTCCGGTACCTTCCAAGCTGTCTGGACCCTATAAATTTCTTCAAAACAGGCATTGAAGCTTTTGAATCTCTCTTTCAAAGCCACCTTCGATGCATTATTAGAGCTCCCTCCAATCCCTTCATCCTTCAAACAAGACAAGGCCCTGCTCCAAGAGGCTCTGAGATACCCTGTAGCATACTGCCGTATCTGACCACGTCGTTTCCGAATCCAATTATCCCCCAAGACCTTCCCAAGATCCGAGTCCTTCACTTTCCGCACTAAGTAATACAGATTGTTCATCAAAAACACCTGCTGCATAGCACCATCTTCATAAAGCCTCGATTTCTCCTCAAGATTATACTCAAGCTCAGAAATGAGTAACAGAATCCGCTGCCCCAAGGGTGACATGGCCTCCAACTCCGAACCATCACCACCAAGATCATTTTTAAATCGGTAGAGATCCTCCTCACTAATCTCCAGAAGCGAATCCATAGGGTCACCATAATCCACAAGCAACTTGAGGTAATTCATGACATAACGAGGCAAGGGGTGAACATCCCCAGTTATGACTGGCTTTTTGGAAGTTTCATTCCTAATACAATTCTCAAACTCAGCAAAAGTCCCCTTGGCAGCCTCACCAAGCCCACTCAGCACCCCATAGGCCTCACCGATCACAAACTCATCCGAAACCATGGCCTGCAAATCAGGCATGGCATCCCTCAGAGCCTCATACATGTCCAAAATCCGAAACAACTTCTCCGGCGAGCGCTTACAAATCGAAATAGCCTCGCCGAAATTCAGCAACTGCATAACACACCCCTTAGCAGTTTCATTGAAACAAATCTCCTTCAAATCATCCAAATCCCCAAACAAACCATCACACAGCCTCTTCTCACCACTCAACAAAACCCCAACAACAACCTTCACAGCCTGAACCCAATTCTTCATCTTCTCATCCAAACTCCTCCACTCAACCCTCTGAACCTCTTCAATACTCAACCTCTCAACACCCAGAATGACCAAACACTCATCCAAGGCGTCGCGACGGACACTACTATAAACTTGAAGACACTCCCTCTCATAACCAGACCTAACCATGCGATCGATAATTTCCCTGAGGTCCTGCACCGCTTCGGGGCGCACCAAATCGACGAACAAATCGTCGCCGAGGCTCGCGCCTCGCTCGTGGAAGCGGCTCGAGCCGACCTCACCGAAGCTCTCTAGGGTATCGTCGATGGTGCCGTCCTGCGAGCTGAACGAGAGCGAAACCCTCCTGATCGAACCGTAGCGGCTCACGGCGTCGAGCGGGATCGTATTGGAAATCAGCAACTGCCGCAGCTCGTCCTCCAGTCGCGACATCGCGAGCTGAATCGCGTTCTCCGCCCGGTCCGCGATGACCGGCCCAGCTCGTCCCACGGCGGAGGACGGTGGCGCGATCGATAACTGCTCCATCCAGTGGATGATCTCGTCAACCGCTGAAAAGTACTCCGCGGGATTATTCGGAGGCTTGAAGAGAGACGTGGATTGGCGCGAAGGCTCGTCGGAGAGGGAAGCGTCGGCCAGAATCACTTTCTCCGCGGCTTCGAAGCGGTCGAGTTCCTCCTCCTCGGAGGATTTGGAATCGTCCCCGTTTATTAGGTCGGATATGCCGGAGAGTCGGTTATCGAAGGTGGAGAAGATCAGAAGCATGTCTTCTCGATCCTCTTTGGCGGCTCTGAGGCTCTTCACGATCTGCTGAGCCGTGGCTAGGACGCGGTCGTCTCCGCCGGCGCCGCCGCCAAGACTGGTGGTGGTGGTGGCCATGTTTTCGTCCACCAAAACGGTTTTAGGGTTTGGTATATTTATTTGTGCTGAGATTTTTTTTTTTTTTTGTGTGCGTTTAGCGGAGAAGGGGTGGAGTGAAGAGTTTGGAGTCAGAGAATTGTTGGAGTGAGAAGGGAAAGGGAAAAGGGAAAGGAAGATATGCTGGTGAGCATTATTCTCGGATATGTCAGAATTTTATTTTTCTAATTTTCTATTTTCTTATTTTTATTTTTATTTTTATTTTTGGTGTTGTTGCGGAGTGTTTGGGGAGACAGAAAATAAAGGTAGAAAAAACCAGTTTTAGCGGGCTTAGTTGGAGTTAGAGTGAGACCTTGCTAATCACGCAGTGGACTTTTATGGGATTTTTACGATCTGGGTTCTTATTTGGCTAAACAAACACCATTTTCTCTCCTTTTTTAAGTTCACCAATCACAATGCCTCTCTCATAGACCATCTATATATTCTACACCTCTCTTTTCAACTCTTCTCCAAATTACTGCGTTTCAGTTTATACATTATTTTATTAAAACTAATTTATTTAAATGTAACAAAATATTTTTTTATGTAATATGAACTTTGAACAACAATCCTTTTTTCCTTTTAATTAAAATATTATTTTTTATCTTGTTTTCTCTCCTTTAAATAACTAGAAGTTTAAGAAAAATTTGTAACCAGGATATTTATCCTGGTATAATTAATTTGAGGCATATAATTCTTTTTTAAGTTCTAATACTTAGTCATTAATTTAAATTATCTCCAGTTCAGTGGCATTTTTTGGGACTTGAACAAAAGAGATTTGGAAAATCATCCTGCATAAATGGAATTAATGGGTTTAATTCGTCCAGCTTAAATTAAGATGAAAATATATATATATATTAAGTTTATTGGTGTAGTTTAGACCACCATGACAAAAGAAAATTTTGACTGTAACAAGTTTATCTGTAACAGTAAAAAAGAATGCCAGTGCAAAATAAAAGGATTAATAAATCAAAATATCCTAGAAACCATAGATGAAGAAAATAATCTTACAGATTACGAAATCTCATTACAAAAAGAAACTGATTAT
>Ga0209489_101736_pt1 | contig 44781 bp, 22 predicted proteins | sample SiratrowhiteBW_FD_187527 | JGI IMG/M metagenome (GOLD analysis project Ga0209489, IMG submission 187527) | Root nodule microbial communities of legume samples collected from California, USA - Siratro white BW (SPAdes) (version 2) | ecosystem: Host-associated > Plants > Roots > Nodule | place... | reverse complement strand
ATATATTTTTTTTTTTTACATTATGAAAAAGATATTCCAAAATATAAAATAGAGAGTGAGTTTTTTTTTTTTTTTAATTGTATAAAGTGATACCCTTCATGTGTGATATCTTACAATGGATCATGCAGTTTGATAAAGTTAGAAGATTAGAGAATGTATGGTTCCAATCACGTGAAGATTCACGGGTTTTGGTCAAAATATAGACTATAAAGGACATTAAACAAAATGATTAACAAAAAGACACAAAATAAAGAAGTTAGATGAAGCAAAAGTTAGAAGACCGAATTCAAACCTTAATTGAAGTTAAAGAATCATAATACAAATGGCACCCATATAAAAGATTAAGAAAAGTTTTAGAAGAATTACTAAACAAACATTATATAGCATTAACTATTTTTATTTAAAATCAATATTTTATAAAACTTAATACTGTAATTTTTGTATCTTGATATCAATGTAGAGTATCATCATTTCTGTGTATAAATAATTTTTGACAAAAACATGTTGGCTACTTTCTAATTTCATTTTATTCATTTTTAAGCTTCACCCTTAAACTTTGTTGGTAAAATTTTAAGCTCAATTTCGCTCCATTAATAGGTGTATGGCTATCAAATTGAGTGACATACATGAGACTTTGTTCTTAATTAAATCTTTATGTTTTTTACAACTATCTTGGTTCGACATACAAGTTGCATGTAGAATGGAAGAAAAATATTTTTAAAACGTTAAGTTAAAACTATGGAGATTGATAAAGTTATGTTTGCCTAACTCTTTATTTAAAAGGTCTCCATTATTGTACCAAAAAACAGTCTCCATTGTTCATTTATATTTGTTCTTTTGTAAAGTTTAACAAATAGAGAAATAAAATGTGTTTGAAATATCATGCTACTAGAAGTGTATTATTCTTGGACTGAGACGTATGTATCCTTGCGTAGTTGTTCTCATAAGATCCCTACGTAAAAACAAGTTACCCCACAGATGCCAAGTGCCTATTTCCACAATATTCTTCACATATAATTGAAAGTGGGAATATTACGTTACCAACTTGTGATATTATTGCCAATTATATATACCATATACGAGAAGCAAAGTATTCTCTTATTTTCTAACTTACAATAAGCCACTATCATTTGATATTGGAAAAAGAGTTGATCCATGCATTGTCACATCTCAACAAACCACCGTTGTTGTCTACAATAGGTCCACACACTTCTTAAATAATAATAATAATAATAATAATAATAATAGTAATAATAATAATAATAATAATAATAATAATAATAATAATAATAATAATAATAATAATAATAATAATAATAATAATAATAATAATAATAATAATAATAATAATAATAATACCCTTATCTAATATTGATTTTCTTTTGCTTTAATTTAAACTATACTAATCCCCACTTAGATTTTATGAAATTGCATGAACATTTTCTATTTTTTTTATATTATTTTCCTTAATTGAATATTACAGCGTATACTTTATAAGGTAAGTTACTGAAAATATTTAAAAAATCGTATGTATAAATTCACGAAATATTCTTGGAAGTGGTCAGTATCATTTATTTTTTAATCATGGAAGAGAATTTTATGTTAACTAAAAGGATGGTGACCATTATAAGATAAGAAAAATCTCAAACTTTTAAAGAATATTTATCTTATTAGTTTGGAGGAATAAGTGTGATTTCGGGTTTGTGGTTATTAAGATGTAAAATGTTATATTGTTCACTCACATTTAGTAATACTAGAGTTCTATATCTAAAGATGTTAATACATGTTTCATTTTTTAAAATTATTTCAAATTTAATATACTTCTAGTGCAACTTTTTCGATTTTGAAAGTTCTTATATAAACAGTTGTATAACTATAAATAATCATTTAACGTTTGAATAACATAACCATTATAGTCACTATATGATTTGTCCGATTTGTTCACAAAACATATGATTTAACTGATTTGATTAAAAAAAAGGTGGTCACACACCAAATACTAGTGTTCGAAGTACCCTAAAAGAGAATTTGTTTGTGACATATTACACAACCACCTCCACCAAATACAAGTGTTAGAACCCCAAAAAGAGAATCCTGTTTGTGACTTGATAATCCATATAAATGAATATGCATTGGCAAGTCAAAAAAGTTAGTGTTCTAAGCACCCAATCATAATGAACATTTAACCACAAAAGAGAGACATTATGAGGCTTAGTTGCCTATATTATAAATATATAAATAAAACTTGAAGAGAAATGTATGGAAGTAATTATAAACATAAATTGATGATATATGAGCACTATGATAAATAGTAGAGATGTATAATATCAACAGTTTTATTTTCCTACAAATTTACTTACAAGCATGATACAATATTTTTAAAAGCATACTAGTCATGAAATGTATCATAACATTAGTATTAGATTCAATGATGATCGAATCAACATTAATAAAGCAAATTGGGATAATTATTATTAAATAATACATAAAACAATATTAAAGAAACATAATTTTATAACATTATAATAATAAAAAATAACTTGTATAGGTTATTAATATTTAAAATCCTTATAAAATTTCAAATATAATGTATTGTAATACTTAAGTTGATGTTTCAATAATATATATTTATTTTTTATTAGTAATAGTTAATTCTATATTTTCGGAAAATCAAAAGAATAAATATTTATTTGAAAGAATAAAATTGGAAACATTTTTCATTGACTCTTTGTAAATAATTTTTTTTTTCTAGTTTTTAACTCATTTTTTGTTGTGGTTAAATTTGAAGTTACTTGACTAATTTAGCTATTTTCAAGTTTGACCAGACAATTTGATCCAATTTTTCAGACTCGGATATATATAATAGCATTCAATAATTAATAAAAAAAGTATTGATAATTATCTCTATTCATGTTCATAAATTTTTGAAAAGCTTAAGCTCAGTGGTGATTGGGGATTTCAACTTTATTTATCACTAAGTAAATAATAAACTTGACTGTTGCATTGGTGGGATGCTAGCTGGGTTATTCTACAACGTTTTCCTTACAATACTTATATATATCTATATCTATATCGATATATATATATATATATATATATATATATATATATATATCTATATATATATATATATATATATATATATATATATATATATATATATATTACATTTATATTATATAAACAGACAAAAATGCATCGTCAGTCTTCTCAATATCTTCACCAATTGTATGTAAGTTATACAAAGTGAATCCATTATTTTGGCAGACAATGGAGTTTTCAGATTTACTTAGAAACATTTTATATTTTATTGGTGCGCATTACTGATTATTCATGTTAATATATTGTTACTTCTATTGGAGTTTTTCTTTCTATTTAATTACACTCTTTTGCTTTTCTCATATGTAGCAACACGTTTAGGGTTCAACTGACATTTTTTAATCCCAAAACATTCATATGAACTAGTAACGTTCTTAAAACTTTTACATTCGAGATTATTAAACTAAGAAGTGAACTTAATGGAACTTATGGTGCTTATACCAATAACATATTTACCTCTACGATGGTAAGTGCTAATTTTCTTCAATATATTTTTTTCTTCTTTATAGTGAATAAGGATAATGCATACTTACATCAAAATCTTAATCCAAATACAAATTCTACGAGATCATGAATTCACTAGTCTTACTCTAGGTCATTTGTGTGTTAATTCTACTTCATCATGTGATTAGTTATTAATTAGGAAGGTGTTTTTCTCTTACACACTAATTTTTTTTTTTGGGTCACATCTCATTCATTTTGAAATGAGTTTTCTAGAATGTATGAAAGAATTTCCAAATGAATACGGGGCCAAGTGAAAAGAAAAAATTTGGGATATATGAAAAGTTTAATCATTTATTCTATTAGGATGTAAGCAAAATACATTCAATCCATCAGTTTTAAACTTAATGGATCTTATATCCACCCTAATAACATAATAAATATATAATGAAAAGTATTATTTATCTAGTAACTTTATTATAAAAATGGAATTTATATTTTATTATTGAGGTATTATTTATGTATGCATTACAAGTATTATCGTTACTTTATTATTATTATTATTATCGAGAAACAATCAAAATATTTATTTTAAAGTATTTTCTTAATAAATAATTATTCTTAACCTTATTTAAACTTCACTACTTGAACTATTTACACTCTAATTACGTTTAGGCTCCTTATTATATTTTCTAATACTTGGTCTTTATTAGATTGAGTACTTCTCACCATCAATTACATATTCTTAATAATAAAAGCGCAGCATACATAATAACTATTACGTTACATGCTGTATCTTTTTTTTATATATATTCAAAACAACATCGAAATCTAAAACCAATGTCTAATCCCGTAATGGGCTAATGGTCTAGTGGATTAGGCCAGAATGTACCATTAAGAACTTGTTTCATCATGTTAATGATGTGCTTTGTACATAATAATTATTTATTTATGGATAATGATAAGTTAAGAGTCTATTTACGCCATAATTATTCTGTCCAACTCAAGGTACTCTTACTAGTAAATTTTTATATGATGAATCGTACAAAAGATCTATATTGTTGTCTAAATCAATGACATTCTTGTTTAGGGGATTAAGAATAGTACCTAAATATTGTTCTTAAAAGATTATGTATGCAAGGCAAAACAAGAACATTTGAAGGGGGAAATATCACTTTGAACAAAAGTGAAGAAGATATGGTGATATCCAATCAATAAAGGATTGATTCTTAGTTGTGGAAGTACATAGTGAATGTTACCATATCAGAAGAAAGAAAAGAGGTTTATGGATAATAATAATGTTATCTTTGCTCTTTTAAAAAAATAAAATAAAATTGGGGAGGACAAATAATTTAAAATTGATAGTGTGAAAAATGATTTTCTAAGGTTTTATTCTTTATTTATAAAAAAAAATGTATCTATATCACAAGTTAGAATGTAGGTTCATGATAGATGGATATGTAACATTATAGTATGGGAGGAAGGGTTGAATTTCAATTATTTTTATAGAGGAATCTTGGACTTGGAGCAGTAATTTTGAATTATTATGTTTTTAAAACAAGCTTATGTAACTATTAGAGCACAAGTGAAATATTCTAATTTAAAGTTTTTCGAACTTATATGGAAAGCAAAAGCACCATGAAAGATTATGATCTTTTGATTGGAATGTTGTAAGGAGGAATTTTTGAAGAGGAACATGGTATTGTTGCATGGAGATGTAGAACCATTATGTGGAATCAGTTCCTCATTTATTATAATTTTCTTATTATGTTTTACATAAATGTTATTTACGGAAAGGAAGACAATTTATTCTCTCCATTGAGAGCACCAAAAATCTATGACAACATCTTGGGGTTGTAAGTGGTAAGATTTATAGAAAGGTATGGATAGTGATTTGGTCAGTAACTTTAAGGTCTATTTGGTTGGCTTCAAATAAGCCAGTGTCCAAAAAATCTTAATTTAGTACTATAAGGGCGTGAAAGGATATTCTCTACATATTTGGTATTGATTTACAATTAAACTAAAAAAATTATTTTTCTTATTATGATTGACAATGTAATCAATAACTTGTATTTTTAGATTTATATCAAAGTTTTCATATATTTATGTAAATAGTTGTGTACCATAATTTTTAATAACTTAGTCTTATTGTTGGATTTTATAAGTATTGATTAAAGTCAAACTCGTAATAGGCTTATCAATTCTTAAAATTTTGACTTGATCATCATCAAAACTAAATATTTCACACATATAACAAATAAATAAGTATGTATAAAGAATTTAGAGTTTTAAAATATTTTTATTTATAATTGGTGTTAATAAAATACATTACCAATATTACTAAAAAAATTAGATTATTATTAATTTAAACATAAAAGTCTATTTCTTGGTATTCATTTTTCTTTTCCTCACTTCAACCACATCAGTATTAATTGAAATTAAGGAGTTTGGAAAATTCAACATTCAGTTTGGTTAAAAGTTGATAATTATTCCAAACAAGTGAATAATTTAGTTTGAATCCATCAATATAAATATTTTGGAGATATAATATATTTTGAATATAATATTCGTATTGTAAGTGAAAATTTAATTAATTAGATTCCCACAAAATATGATTAATATTATAAGACAAACAACTTGAGTTGATATTACAAATAATAATCACTTGTGTCTTTGTGTTTTATTTTACCAAATGATATAAAAAAAAAAAAAACAAACAAACAGCACGTATCAAAATGATTTGTTAATCTATCACCTGTACTACAACAAATCCATAATAATACAGGGCAAATAAAATATAAATTAATAAATTAAATAGACGATGTCATTTCAAGGAAAACTAAGAAATCGAACACAGTTCATAAGATAAATGAATTTCATAAAAACAATATATTAAGTAGTGGATTTGATATATGTATCAAATAGTCACAAGATCAAATTTTACATTCACAATAAAACTAACCTCAATTACTAACCTCAATTACTAGTTAACATATGCAAAGGTAAATACCCTAAACTTCATAAAAGGTTTAATTCTGCATTGAGTAAGAATGAGTAAAATGAGTAATATGTAAGAAATAAGACTCACAAAATCATTTTTTTTAAGGTTTTGAGTTGTAGATAATATCTTGATCTCTTATACGGAATGCTCATAAATAATTAGTCTTATATCTTGACAATACATAATTTGAATATATACAACCAAAACCAAAATTACATAATATAAAAAAAATCCTAAAATATTTACAAGTTCCTTCCAGCTTTAATTCTTATAGAATTATTTGCTCCATTGTCAAAACACAATCTTAGTAGGATCATGAATACCAAAAGAATCCAAAGGTAAGCTAACTATTCAATTAAACATATAATAATCAACTGATATATATATATATATATATATATATATATATATATATATATATATATATATATATATATATATAATTACACTACAATTCAAATAAAGGTTATTCATCTCATCATTAAAGATATATAATTATTGACTACTTATCAAAGATTAATATTAGAATCTAAATATCTTATCAAATCATATATGTTAGTATAATATTTTGAGTAGTAATACATCACTTGACTGAAGATCCTTATATTTTCAAAGTTACACACTTCATATTTACTTATAAGATCCACATCAAACACATGTTCATTTATACATAATCAACCCTAGTATCTATACATCTCATGTCAAAACCTACATGCATCACTTGCCATATCCCATCAGCAATCACACTTACATGTTATCAGACCCATCATAATAGAAAATTGACAACTTTTAGAAGATACACATCCATTGTATTTAGACATTTGAGATTCTACACTTGTCACACTACTGCCCTCTTCAACACTCAACAAAGACAAGGAACACTGACAATTACAAGACACAATCTTGATTCACATCACAAACTAAGTCATAGATACCTCAATCAACTCTCACCACCTGATACGTTCCTCTATGCGAGTCTAGTAAACAGTAGAGTCAAGATAATCTCTTTACAAACATCCCAAATTTAATACATTTCCCCACTACACTACACATAATGTTACCTTCTTGGTAAACACTATCTTTGCATCACATCATCAACCACCAAATCACATTCAATTACACAATGTAACTCATTATATATATATATATATATATATATATATATATATATATATGTGTGTGTGTGTGTGTGTGTGTGTGTGTGTGTGTGTGTGTGTGTGTGTGTTTTTTAGACAACAAAATTCATCTAATAAAATCAAACAAATCAATTAAGAATGTGATTTAATATTTTCTATAGAAATATGTATAACAATAATATACATTTAGTTAAAGAAAAACATTTTTAAGGATTCTAAGTTTTTTTATGGATTTTAGCTTAAGCAAAAATTCTTTCGCTTAAGAAAAATCTGCCTTAGCTTGAGTGGTAAAATTCTTACTTGAGCGAAAATTGAGTCACATCAAACCTTTCTCCACTAAAAGACTTTCACTTAAGCGAAAATTCCACTTTATAAAACATCCTTAATTGAACCCTTTCTCTTGACTGCAATTTAGTTGAGTGACCAAAGCGTTGCTTATGTGAAAAATGCAAAACCTATAAACTTAGGGTATTATATAAGAATTATACCAAATTGATCTAAGCAAAATTAATATGTTATAACTTAAAAAAAGTAAAGTCAAATACTTTTTCAACTCAATAAGGACCAAATTGGTTCAAGTTTACAACATTGAATATCCACATTCAACTGTATATACCATTCCACAAGCTTAAAGAAGTTTTATTTATTAAATTCTTATATTTCATGCTTCATTCACTTTAACCTAATTTGATCATACAAAGTTTAATATACACTTGATATCACTAACTATTCCAACTACAATTCTCACGTCTTGTTTTAGCACAAAAAGCTCAAACTTGTCAACAAACCCAGATAATCAAACGAAAGGTATCCATACAACTTTAGACTAGCAAAGATTCATCTTTGCTCATCAAACACCCCTTGAAAATATATATCCCTAAGCATTTGAACAATGCAACATACAACCATCCCAAGAAAAATTGACAAAGAGATACTCACTCTAATCAAAATTCCAATGAATACATTATCTTCTCATCTTTGCTAGCATAATTAGAATTAATGCAAATCTTGAAAAGGATGAACAAATCATTCAAAAAATTAGAGAGAAGTTAAAGGAAATATGTTTTAAAGAGATGATGATTTTTATGAAATGAAGTTTGAATAGCTAAATTTCTCCATTTATAATTTTTTTAACTTAACTAATAAAATATTCAAACTTCACTTCACTTAAACCATTTTAACTCTTAAATAGATTTGATTAGATTTTTAATATAAAGCATCAAACATCCTCCATTGAGATAATAGAGAAATCTTATGATACTCACACATATAACTCGAAAGAAAATGTAAAAAAGGTTTAGAGTTAAAGTTAGGTAATAAGACGACCTAACCTATTTAAGTTTGTACCAATGAAAACTAACTATAAAAATATCGTACGTATAGTCTGCAAGTAAACATACATATAGTCTGCAAGTAAAACTTATTTAAACCACAAGTTAAATCCCACATTAAGAATTTACCAATATTCAAATCAACACCAGCATAAGTTATCAGTTACATGGATATAGGATTGACTCAAGACCAAGTAGGTAAAGTAATGACTTTAGGCCTTAAAAACCTAAAAAGATTTAATATTAATACATTATTATAAAATTAAAAAATATTTAACTTTAAAATTACACTTAAAAATAAATTTTAATTAAAAGTTTAAAATATCTTAATTGACTTTAAGTTTACATCGGTATTACAAATATTTTTAATGTCTTCAAATTTATAAGTACTATAAATATTATTTAATGAATACTATTTAGGAACTTTCTCCTAATAAATTAATAATATTTTTTCAAAATACATTGAACATTCCAGAATCATATATATTAAAACTTTCTAATTTTCTATCTCTTCCTACTATTCCATTAGATTTACATCATCTATTTATATGTCCTTCATTTTTCTGACTCTTCCACTTTTCTCAATCCTCTTTTTTTGACTTTTTTTTTTACTTATTTTTCTTCCTTTCTCTAACTCTTTCATTGGTTCTTCCATATTATTGCTTCAATTTGAGTGTTTGATTGTCATTAGGCCATTATCAAATTACAAATTTGTTTTATCATTCTATATTGTATATTTATGTGTGTGTCTCTATTTGAAGGCTTCGAGCGGTAGATTGAGGAATTGAAGTTTGTGTTTGTTTTTACTCATTTTTAGTACATCAATATCAAGTAAAAATCAATATCAGATCGATAAATTAATCTCAAAATAATTTTATTTTTCATTATTTTTTAGTTAATTTCAAAATAATATGTATAGATTCAGGGAAGAACATTAAAAATTTAGAATTTATAAATTAAATTTAAATGCTTACCAAAGGACATGACTGAATAATAGAATGAGACTTAAGACTTTAAGACAACATAATAAGATCAAGTTTATTATTTTGACAATCAGGTTTGATTTTTTTTAACTTAGTCTCATTTTATATACTTATAAATTATATTCAATGATATATATTATATATTTATAAAATATATAAAATTATATATATATATATATATATATATATATATATATATTAGTTTTAAATTTTATATAAAAATATACAAATATGTCAACTAGAAGATATGAATTAGGTTATTAAAAACTTCAAAAAAAGAGAAGAGTTAAACATTTTGTTGAATCACAAAAAGGGGTTATGGATAAATTTATTAAAATAAACAAAAAAAATGAATTAGAAAATACAGGTGAGTGCTCTTTGAATGAAGAAGAAAGCTTACTGAGAGACTTATTATTTGAAAGAATAATGCCTAAACCTTGAATATGGATTAGTACAAAAATCACATTCTACAACATGATAAGATGTCGGTTAAACGAAACCGATGTAAACAAAAATGTGATGATATTTTTGTAAATATCGAAAGAGATATTACATCAGTTCTCCCTCAATTAATGTAATATACATCATACTACATCAGTTCACACTAGAAATCAATGTAGAGAAGACTAAAAAGAAAATTATTTAAAATTAAATTTGGCGCTGCAAGTACTACATCGATTGAGAGGCTTAACCAATGTAATAGAGGGTATATACTACATCGCTTGAGCCTCGCAACTGATGTAGTATGTTGGACGAGACACGCTTGGATAAAATTGGAGAAAATTTAGGGAATATTACGTCGATTATTTCAATAACCGATGTAATAGGGGTAATATTACATCGGTTATTGAAATAACCGATGTAATATCTCCAATTTTAACCCTCTTCCTTTCATTCCCTATCACTGGTTTGTATTCGTGTTTCCTCCCTCAAGCTTTTGTGCCTTCATTCACTCTATTTTTTGCTCGAAGTTGTTTTGTGTGTCTTTATTTACTTCATTCACTTCATTTCCTCCATTGCATTCACGATTTCGCGTGGTGCCGCTTTTTCTTCTCATTGATTTTCATTTGCATTTCGTGTGGTGTCGCTTTCTCTTCAAACTAATTTTCATTTGCATATTTGTGTTCACTGGTTTTGCTAGGGTTCATTTTTGTCTTCTTCCACATGTGTTTGGCATGCCTTTATCCATTTCCGTGAATGCTTGGTTCGACACCTCTTGCCACTTTTTTTTACAAGAGGTTAGGAATTTGTAAAATTCATTAAAAATAGTTAAAAATTTATTTTTGAGCTAAATTTTTCACCAACAACTTGATTTAGTGTATATTTGATGGTAGATTTCTTACATTGTATAAATTTATCATAGATTTAGGGTTTCGAAAATTTAGGGCGAAAAAACTTCAAATGACCATAACTTTTTATAGAGAGCTCAGATCGAGACGCTTCAAAAATAAAAGTTGCTCAAAATCACGTAATGAAGCTCATCCTGAAGGGGATTTCAAATTCAAAATTTTTCCAAAATTCCATCATTTACTATTGCTTTTTTATTTTTTTAGTATTTTTCACATCTTTTTTTTTCTATTTCACCTATCTATAGTTGTCAAAAATTTCTGGAAATTATTGTGGTTCCTTGTATGAATTAGAGATTTATCAAAAAATTCTGAAATTTCTGGATTTTTTTTAAAAAAAAATAAAGATATTACATCGATTATGGGCTCCCAAACAATGTAATAGGATATATACTACATTAGTTGAGAGACCCAACCGATAGAGTATCTCCTCTTAAGAGCGCTCAGGTTTGATATTTTACGTCGGTGATTTATTTATCAACTGATGTAGTATATGCACATACTACATCGATTATAAAACCGATGTAGAAAGTATTTTTTCTATTAGTGATGCCATTGAATGTAATATAATACAGAAAAGTGTTAGAATATTTATCCTTTGAAAAATCTATATCATTTATCCTAATACGACCTTTTTCTATTAATAAGTCTTTCACTTTCGTATCAATATTCTTCCAATAAAAGTAAAATGTCTAAATCCTAAAAATATTTGAAACATGATAAGTTGTTGGATCTTGATGACTTATATTTATTTTCATAATTAAATATATTCAAAGAGATTATATGATTGAAAAATGATAAACCAATTGACATTTTTAATTATATAAAAAGAATAAATTATTTTTTCTAAATTATATATAGCATAATTTTAATTATTTTATTAATTTTTAAAAAGTTAATTTTTTTAATTTGCTTTAGATCTTCTAAAATTTTGAACCGTCATTACACGGATGGTTCATTATTTTCACCCAAGTATATTTAGAATATTTTAGAAATTTACTTTCAATCAAATTTTAATAAGATAAAATTGATTTAGATTCAATAAACTAGCAAGAAGAAAAAAAACATTATTAAATAGAGTTTAAAAAGCCAAAAATATTTTTAATAATAAATAATTAAAAGGTTAAAATTTAATTTATATTGTTAAACATAATTTAGAATTTTAGTATTTATTTTTTAATATCATCTTTCTAAACCAGAAGACTGTTTCTTACAATTTCAGTATTATTTCTTTCAAATTAAATAATCATATTTTCATTAACTCTTATTTTTTAATATTTCTAGTCATTATGTTTTTTACTTTTTCTTTTTTCTTTTCTATTAATCACACCTATTAAGAGTTGTTAGAAATAATTCTTTTCGGTTGTTAGGATTGCTAGTGTATTAGAAATGTTAATTAATTGTTATTAATTTGTTAAAAATATTTGTTAACTTCTATAAGACTCCTCTAAATATAAAGTATGAATGCACTTAATTGTTACCTTTTTCTTATCCAATTAATACCAATGGTATTGTTTTAAGAAGCCAACTTCTCTATTTAGAAGTACATGGTAAATCCTCGTGAATTTGGAGTCACGTGTATCTGTTCTCAATTGTTCATAATTATAACACGTATAATTTAATATCTAAATTAATATTTAATTTTCTTATAAATGTATAACTGCAAGGAGTCTTATTAGCCAGTTGTTCTCTTAGAAACATATTAAGACACCTAATATGAATTATTCCCTTTTAACTATTTTTTTTCATATACGAGTCAATATTCAAACTTCTAGCTACTTTCAATATATTGCCATTTCAACTAACCACATGTTAGGTATAATATTTTAAACTAATATCAAGCTAAGTCATTAGTAGTTTATTAAAGTAACCATAATTGAATAAAAATTAAACTAATTTCAGTAATCTCTAATAATAAAATTCAAAATCACCAAGGCTTGAGAACAATATGCTCTAAAATCAAATACCCTTTAAATAAAGTCAAGATCAATAAATATTTGTTTAGTTCGTTTAAAAGTTAGATAATTTTTTTTTTTTTTTTTGGAAAAAAATAGTTGTAAACTGAGAAAAGTAGTTGGAATGCATGTCTAAATAAATTTAGACATATTTTATATATAAAAAAGAACTTTACACAAATGATTGAATCTGAAACTATTTTAATATATATTTCATTGGAAAAAGTGTTTTTTCATTGAAAAGGTGTGAAATTGATTTTCCAATAGTTTCTAAACTTTTCTTAAAGAAAAGAAAGAGGATGTCAATTCGGTCCAAATGCAAACAACAAACTAGCCACAAAAATAGACTTATAAACTAAAAATTGAGACCAAGGAAAAGTCACAATTGGCTCGTGCATATTTAGGTATATCAAAAGAAAAGGGCACTCTTGCTCCACGTCTACATTGAGATGACATTGTAAATAGAATGTAACATTGTAGGACCATGTATTATCCATTTTTTGTTTGTTACAAACTACCTCATTGAAGATTTTCACACCCACATCTCGTGATGAAAAAAAATAGAGATATGCTTCCCATGGTTGCTAAGAAATATATTGATTTGCTTGCCTAAGAGGAAGCAATATTTATCCCTAGTGACAAAGAACTTAAGAGATTGGGAAATCATATATTGAAGAAGAGTAGTTAAACGTCATTAACTGTTTACATAGAATGAGGGGACCACTATTCCTAGGTATACGTGATTTTTGTAACGTATCATAGAGCATATTGAATAGAATGTGAACAAAATGATAATAAATGATACATAGAAATTGGCATAGAGTATTGGTTATTTTGTTGGCTTACTCTTTCCTTATGTACGGGGATACCCCCTATTTAAAAATGTTTTAAAATAAAAATTAATGTAAATGAGTATAAACTTAAATTGATAAATTTTCATTTGATATTTTTACTTTTTTTTATTTTTACAAGTAACTTTAACTTTTTAAATTTAAAAATAAGCAATTGTCCCTTTTTACTCTAAAATTTGACTTTTAAATATACATTTAAAAACTTTAAATGCATTTTAAGATATAATGACATCGATACACTTTAATAAGGTCTCAAATTTGAGTTTTATAAATAAATAAAAAAGAAAGCTTGTGATTGAAAGTGAAAATTATGTTAACAGTATTTAGTTAAGATTTTTTTTCTGAGGAATAATTAGTGTGATAAGTGCGAAAAATGAATTAAATTACATCAGTATTATACTCTTAATAACTTTATATAAGATTTTTTTTAATCTAATCATTAAATTATAATTTTATAATATATTACGGATAAAATTTATTTGTATCATTTTTTTAACTTATTTTTATAGTAAATTAACTCTTTCTTGAAACATATTCAATGTTATGTTTTTTTTTCATAATTGGTCATTACAGTTTTTCATCAAATTTTATTCTAAATTTTATTAATTTTGTCAAATAATTTAACAGGAAACATTTGATAAAGAAAAATAAGATTGGAGCCTATGAAGGAAAAAATAAAAGATTAAACTAAACACACATCAAGTTGTCATCACCACTTTACCTAGGCCAGACACCAAGGCACCAGTGGACTAAAAAGCTACATGGATCGAAAGTCATGCTTAGTGTCACTTTAGTTAGGTCGGGTTAAGTCGCAGACCTAGCTCATTTGTGTATTTAAAGAGGTTTTCGCATTAGTGTTAGACACTCTAGAGACACTACTTCACTCCATTTGGGAGGCAAGCTTCGTTTTAGAGTTCTAAAAATGTAGCCTTTGGATGACGGCTAAGGTTTGGAGGGTTGTCTTTTCTTCCCTTTGTATATCCATCTTCCTTCATTGTTCATTCTTCTCATCTTATTTTGGTTTGATGTAATCAATTTGAATTCTCATGTAATCAATATTGGGTTTATATACATGTCTTTCCTTTCAATGTTCATGGCTTGATGATTGATTCTTAGGGTTTTAAGAGATATCATTTAAAATTTGTAACTGAATAAAAATATCAAATGAAAGCTTGTATCTATATAATTGATCAAGAGATTGAGGGTTAATAGGGAAGCTTAGACTCATTCACGTAAGTCATTACGGTTTGGGTATTATTATGGGTTGAAATTGACATTTGTTTGAGAAAAAAGGTAATTGTTTCTATGCATGGGAGTGAGGTTGATGAAGTTTAATCCAAGTAATTGCATTCCATATCCTCTCCATTTTTTTCCACATTCCAGGTAAAAATACAAAAATATATTTTAATTGTTTTTGCTTAAATTTATATTTTTGCTTATCAATTCAAATATTGAGAATAATTTGTAGTTTGAATTTGTTATCAATTGTATTTATTACAGTGTATTGCACAATTTTCTTGGGAGAGAACAATATATTTATCACTTATTACATTTGCAATTGATGCACTTATTATCATAGGGGAAAATTGCTAACAATTACACTTACTTTGATACTAGACAATAAATATAATAATATAAAAAACAAATACACTATTGTATTGTATATATAGAATATACATTATACCACAATAAACATTTTCAAAAGAATATATATAATAAAATTAGTAAATTTAAAACATATCTATCATAATATAATTTCTCAACTACCAGGTCATATATTTTCGTACTAAGTATGATTATAAGAATTTATACAAATACACACCAGGGTTATCTAATTTAAAAAGTCTTCATTACAACAAGGTACACATAACATGTTTGTATATCCATCCCATTACATAATCAACATAACACACACACAACAAATACAATTAATTCACGTAATACCAAGATGCAAAAATATTCAACCAGATCTCAATAAAAATAGTATAATTTGTCACACTCAAAACCTTTCAAAAAATCATATACTCAATGAGTTTTGTACTTAACACTACAACCCTTAGGACCTCGTTCCATCTTAGGTATTTTTACTAGAGGAAGCATACAACATACAATACAAATATTAATGCATACATCTCATCATTATCATCACATGGCAAATATACATCTCACTCATATGTTAATAAAATACACACACATAATTAACTTATGAGTAATCTATATCATCATTTCCATCAATTAGGTTTCACATGATTGAGATCCTCTCATTTGAGCAATCTCCTCTTACTCGAGTGACCTTGATTCCAAATAAGGAATAATTCTTAGCTTGAACAGTCTTGTATTGATTAAGAGATACAATTTCAAATAACAAAATTGGTTCTATCTCTCCATACTTAAACATTTCTTGCACGCTTAAACACTCATCACTTCAACATCCTTGTACCACTTGTGTGATGCACTTGTATAATTAGAAAACATCTTATGAAAAAGTTATATGGCATCAAAGATATCACAAAATCCAGATAGTTATACCATAAGGCATAAAATTTTAGACAGGGTAAAGAAAGAAAACTATTTTACTTAAATGTATTAAATAATAGATTCTCCGTGAGTTTTATACAAATAATATGTTAAAGTGAAAGACTAATACCTTATGATTTTGATTAAGTTATGAAAAGAACTAAGTACAAATGTCCTCATACTTTGTTTCTAAGACAATAATGTAACTCAACAACAAATCATGCAAAGACACAAGTGTTTCATCTAACAGGTGATATAATACTATGTAATATTAATCATCTTTTCCCTAACAAAGCATACACATGCTCGGATGATAAGCACATAAAATTAAGCTAACATCGTACTATTCAAAAAATATAAATGTTTATTTTATGTTGTAGGGAATGTACACTACTTTCATCCAAAGGGATTCGTTAATGAGGGACAAGTCACATCGACAAAGAGGGAAAATTCTTTTTTCTTTTACAAATTTCCAAGTTATACATTGTTTGTAACACCCCAATATGTATGTGTATATATTGGGGTGTTACTCTATCAACTATGGAAAGATTATCTACAGAAAAATTTGTTACCTACAAAAAATTCATATGTAAATATACTTACAGATTTAGATCCGTAGTCGATTACCTACAAATCCAAATTTGTATGTAATTACCTACGAATCTAAATCTGTAGGTAATTACCTACAAATTTTTCTGATGTAACAGATCCGTAGATAATGCCAAATTTACCTACAGATTAGAATTTGTATGCAATTACCTATAGAATTTTTTGTAGATAAAATCCATAGGTAAAATTCGTAGATAAAATCCATATGAAATGGATCCTTAGGTAAAATTTGTAGGTAATGCATAAATTACCTCGAATAAAAATCCATATGTAATAATCCGTAGGTAAATCGTGAATTTCTTGCAGTGGTAGTTTGTTGCGATAGACGAACCAATATAAAATTACCCTTGTATTTCTTCTCCTACCTAAATGATTTTTCTTCTTATTTTATTATCGTATATACTAACATGGGAATGAGAGCTATCATCAGAATAAGTGTTTAAAAAGGTTTTGGACAAAAAAAAGTAATAAAGTAATAAAGTTGTATCTATTATTCTTCATCAGATTCAAAACCCAATTTTATGCAGACAAAGAAAATTATTTATCAAACAATACACTCTCTACGAGTTTTATGCAAAAAATTATGTGTTATTAGAGAAAAAATCAAAGCAAAATTAATATAGGAATTATATACAAGGTATACAAAATTGTATACCTTTTACCCGTTTTGTCATAAGCAAAAGGTGGAAGTCTTAACAACATTATTTCTCTAGTGGATTTGGTGATGGTGGTAGTGGTTAAGAGAGTGCAAGGGTGAAAGATGGTTCTCTTGTTAGTGGTAGTTTAGAAAGTTCTTGAAGCTGTAAAGAGGTTGGTATGGGGGCTTAAAATTGCAAAATATTTTGGCACATATGCTCAACCAAAACATTATATGATCGTCATGAGTATGAGAGGATCTTGATAAACTAAAGAGGTGTTTGAGAAAATAACTCCATGGAATAACAAGAAATAATTGTGGAAGCATGTCCCTTGATCAGTTTACAATTCAAAACTCAAGAAAAAAATATGAAAACAAGAACAAGTAACAAAAAGAAATAGAAAAAGGATTATGTAAAGAGAATGGAGAACATACCACCTTTGGAAGAGAATCCCAAAGGATAAGTACAAAGAGGATCCAATACTTGAAAAAGCTCTCCAAAATAAGAACCAAAGTAAGAGTACAACACAGTGAAGACTCTCAAAGATGTCTCACCATCAAATGCCACATCTTAGAATGAGTTTAGTAGACCAAGATCAAAACTCCAGATTGATCGCTTAAGAAAAAATGCTTTTTTTTTTCAAGTTATGGGTTAAGGTTTGAGTAAGAAAGATGTTGAAGAAATTCTCTCCCATGGGACTCTTATCATTGATTGATCACTCAAGCAATGAAGAGGCAAAGTTTTGAGTTGGAGTTTGGAAATTTGTGGCTAAATGTACCAAGTCATGTCACTCAAGTGATGATATAAAATATGAGTTAGGGAGAAAGTGTTGATTCTCTCGATTGGGAGTTGGACTCTCAAACACTGATTTAGACGCTTATGTGAGAAAGAGGTCAAACCAATAATCTCTCCTCTAAAGTTGTTATTACTCAAGCCATGAATTCACAATTTGAGCAAAGGTCGCCTGTTTAGTGATCTTATATCCCTTAAGCAACATATCCATAATTGTCACTACATTTTTGTCAACACCCAATTTCGTCTGGGTGAACTTTATTTCAAAAGTGTTCTAAAAAAAAGGTTTTATTTTTATTATTTATCTTTAAAAAAAACAAAAAAAAAAGAACTAAATAACAAACAATTGTAAAATAAAAAGATTTTGGAAGTGAAGAGGCATGGGGTTTCTTGAGAAGTGAAGAGACATGGGGTTTCTTGGAAAGTAAAAACGCATGGTTTCTTGGGAAGTAAAAAAGCATGGATTTCTTGGAAAATGGAGAGTCTCTTGGGAGATGAAGAGATAGGAGTCTCTTGGGAGATGAAGATATAGGAGTCCCTTGTGGAGATATAGGGAGGGAAAAAACAAAAAAGAAAAAAAAGAAGAAAAAAGAGGGGAGAAGGGTTCCAAAGAAAAAAGAAGAGATTATACTCTCATGATATTCTTTACTAGAGAGGAAAAAGGTTGAAAAAAGGAAGTAACAAGAGCTTGTGAAGCAACGAAAAGGAGAGAACAAAATGCTTCGGAGGTATGATTTTCATGATGGAAGGGACATAATGTTGCATGGGTTTGTTGAATGATATGATTTGTTTATTTGTTTGTCTCTATTTTATCTTTTTGCAAACATGCATATACGTCTTCATTCTTTCCCTTGTTATTCACTCTCTCACGTCACCTCACAACCACCAAAAACAACACCCAAACAACACCCAAGCTGCATCGAAAATAGCCACCAAAACAGCCCCAAACTGCACCAAAAACAGCACCAAAATAGTCTCAAACTATACCAAAAACAGCACCCAAAATAACACCCAAACTGCACCAGAAACAGCACCCAAACAACACCCAAACTGCACCCAAAACAGCACCCAAACTACACCAAAAACAGCACCCAAACTACACCAAAAACAGCACCCAAATAACACCCAAACAACACCAAAAACAACACCCAAACAACACCCAAACTGCACCAAAAACAACACCCAAACTACACCAAAAACAGCCACAAAACAACACCCAAATTGCACCGAAAATAGCCACCAAAAACAGCCCAAACTGCATTGAAAACAGCCACAAAACAACCATCAAAACGACATAAAAAATGCCCCATCCATGCCGATGTTGTCGCCATTGACAACGCTCGTCGTCATTGGCCCCTCGCCGCCGCTTCCTAATCCTTTGTCAAGTGTTGCTGGTGCGATGATGTCCTTGCACTCACTATCTCATGCCAAAAATGCCCCTAACCCTAATTGGGTTCTAGTTAGTGGGTTGCCTCTTGCACCACATGAGTTAGGACCTACACCCACAAATTTCTCAAATTTCAAAACTACCCTTAACATTTTTTTCATTTTTCAAAAAAATATAAAATATAAAAACTTTGGTAGTTTAATTTTGGGTTATTTCCTTTTTTTTGTTTTTCTTCTTTTAAGGTCTATTTTTCATATTTATTCTTGTTTTACAAAAAAATGTGTTTTATTTTCATAAATTTTTGATTAATTTCTTAATTAACCGCTCGTGTCATACGAGAATTAATTCGTAAAATTTTAATTTCGTTTAGAATATCAAAGGGTCGTACGCGTCAAGCGATATTCAAAATGAAGTTTAACTTTCAAAAACGCTAAATGTTCTAAAAATATAAAAAAATAAAATATACCAAATTTTCAAAAATATAAAAAAAAAATATAAAATTTTCAAAAATAAAAAAAGTGTAAAATTTCCGAAAAATTAAAAAATATCAACAAAAAAACAATTTTCTACAAAGAACTACGTAACTCTGATTCTCTATCCCTGATAGAGATACGTAGGAGCAAGGTCAAACCTTGTCGGACCCCAAAAAACTAAAAAAAAATATTTTGTTTGTTTTATTTTAATCTCTGTCTCTTTCTTGGGAAAATAAATGTTTTGAAAAATCACACTCGGTTTATTTATTTAATTAAAGGTACCGTCTTAGGACGGGCGTTGTGGGAGTGCTAATACCTTCCCCACACATAATCGACTCCCGGATTTAGATCTGGTTTTTGCAAACTAGCCTTATCCTCGTTTTTTAGTTTTTCCATAGTTTTCCATAAAAACTATGGTGGCGACTCCATTTTTTTTATTAATTAATAATTTTTTCGGGTCGCCGTGTTCCGTCGTGATCCCGGTTGCGACAATTTTTAATTGTCTTATATGTGTTTTGAAAAGCAAAAGTAGTAGACCGTCTAATGAAAATAGACTGTTAGACTATTTGATGGCAAACCATCCAACTACAACATTTATATGATTAAGAGGTCAAAGATCTAGAGTATCAATCAGGAGCTAACAAGAGGATTGAGATTGATTCGGTCTGATTGGGCTTTTCATCATTCCTTTTGGACCCAGGATTATCTTTAAGGAGGTCAACTCTAGAGGAAATAAAGCACAGAGGAGAGACCTCTAATCCATGGAAACAACAACTAGAGTTATGACTGATAGAGTGCACGAAGACTAGACTTCAACTGACTTTAATAGAGACAAGTCTTATCATCATGAGTCATGCTTTAGTTTATAATTTTGTATGGAGTAGATTAGGATTTTATGGGCCATGTATTGGACCAAGTAGTATAGAATAATTGTGCCTTGTATTAGGGCCAAGTTGATTAAGGATTTTGGGCTTGTATTTGGCTTTTGAGTATATTAGTGTTACGTTAAGGTTAAAGTAGTCTATCTAGGGTTTTAAATGGCCTCCTCGAGCCTAAAGGAAATGTTAGATCATCCAACACCAAGGTAAGGGCATGAGAAGCATGGAGGAGGCATGTAAGGCGTGAGTAAACATGGAAAGCATGAGTAAACATGTATCACACTCTCATTCCACATGCCAATTCTCTTTAGGTTTTGAATCATTTTGAATTCAAAATTTGCCACCTTTTGGTTCTCTCTTGATGTCTATTGGCACTATAAATATGTGTGGTTGGTGTTTGTAATTTCCAACTTGAAAGAGTATTGAGATATTGCCAAATTTTAGCCTTTACTAGTAATCAAGTTCTTTTTAGGTTAGTCTTTCTCTTAGGCTTAGCCTAAACTTTTTCGTAGTTGAGTTGGCCTGACCTGTCACTAGACTACTCTCCTCTTCCACTTCATTGTTGAACCATATCATTACCTTCATCAACATTGTTGAATCTACATTAACCTCCATCAAAGAAGAAACTCAAAACAACATGAAAAAGAATGAGCTTGTCTATTATAAATTGTTTATCAACAAAGAGATAATGAAATGTAAAGATGAAAATTGTAAATCAGAATTAAACAAAATCTAAAGTGTACATCAAAGACTGAAATTATATGGGTAGAAAGAAAAATTCTAAAATCTAAACATTAAATAATAAACATAAACACTGAACGAAAACAATGACAAGAAAATAGAGTATAAGATAACGAACAATTCAAAACTGAAAACAAATGAAATTATTGGACAAAAAAAGTGCAAAAGCTATGAAAATGGATTTAGAAATCAATCTTAATAAAAAAACTAGGACTATCATATTAAGGAAATGAAAATTAAAAAAAAAAAAAAAAAAAAAAAACAAAGGGTGTATTAGATGATGTAAATGAAAATACATAACATGATTCGAAGTAAAATGCAAATGAAATTGTCAACCAAAATACTTAAGTACAACAATTAGCCTATATAATAGACCATCGTCTAATGAACTGTCTAATGGTTGCACGAATGAAAACAAACCATCTAATAGAAACAAGAAATGCTAAACTATGAATTTGCAAACAAGTATATTACAGAAATGTAAAATTGTATCAAAAGTAAATGACAAAAATTGTAAAATTGCCAAAAATGTAAGCACAAGGAAATTAAAAGCACAAGAACTATAAATTTCATAAACTTAAAGTGCAAGAAATATAAATTGTAGAAATGTAAAATAGTTGTAGTAAACTAAACATTGAAATTTATAGTTCTTGTGCTTTTAAGTTCCTTGTGCTTACATTTTTGGCAATTTTACAATTTTTGTCATTTACTTTTGATACAATTTAAACGACAAAATTGAAATTGCAGAAAAGTATAAAATCAAGAAATAGAAAATGGAACCTAGAACATATAGACCAATCTGTTACACATTTAAAATTATCAAACTTTTATCAAAATGTGAAAACTCAAACATAATAAGAGTAGAAGTAAACTTGGTCACATCAATAACAAAATTATTGTTTTTCAGAGTAGAAAGATAAACGAAATGTAGAATTATTAATTAGAGACTGAAGTAAAGTGAAGAGAACATGAATCACTTGAGAAAACAAGGGAATTGCAAAAGACTAAAACAAAATACTTCATTGAATTGAAAAATTAAAATATGAAAACAAGCATCTTCAAACTAGTGTTTCCTAACTATTGAATCATCTAAAGTCAAAATGGACCCACTTTATTAGTACTATGAAATTATAACAATACCCTTATGACCGTCTAATAATTTGATATTGTTGCAACTATCTACTGCTTCTTTCTTTAACTCCAAAATTCCAATCTTCATGCTTTCAAAGTCTTTATTAAAGTCTTTAATTAAGTTAAGATATCTATTTCATTAATAAGCTCTAATACTTAAATGTCATAAAACATAATTAAGCAAAAATATCATCCTAGGTATTTGTCATTTCTCATCCAAATCAATCACTACATACACTTATTCATCATGTATATATCAATCCATTAACTCCATATATACAATAACCAATTAAATTCTTCCACATTATTTTTAATATCTAAATATAATGATTTATACTATCTCAATATTTAATGAAATTCAAATAATTCATAATACATTATTCTCATACTTTTCTAAAAACAACATAATACCAATCACAATATCCACACACTACTAGAAAATTGCTGAATAATGACTAAAATTAGTGACCAAAAAATTCGGTCACTATCGGTGATTGAATTAGTGACCGAAAACTTCGACCACAAATTTAGTCACTGATTCGGTCATTGATTCGTCACAAATTCGGTCACTAATTTCGGTCATTGATTCGATCACTGATTTTGCTCACTAATTCTGTCACTAATTTCGCTCATTGACTCGGTCAGAAATTCGCTCAATGAGTATTCTCCCCTCTTTAGGTTTCCACGAGTATTTACACCTCTCTGGATTACAATGAATATTCACATATCTTTAAGTTACAATGAGTATTCACACCTCTACAGATTATACCTTCTTAACCTCTTCTAAAGATTAAAAATACTTAAGAAAACAATGAACACTCTCAAAGAGAGCACAAACAAAACTTACAAGGGTATAAATTCACAATGTGAAGAATTACAATTGTTTAACACTAAACTCAAAATACTAAAACTTTAATAACTTGATTAGATGTTTACTGTAACTCTTATATTTTTAGCAAGATCAATTAAATAACATGAATTACTTGGCTTGTATTTCTTTCATTATTCATCATCAATCCCTTTATATATATTTTCAAAATTCTCCTTTGATAATTGAATCAATTAAGTTTGGATAAAGTAATATCTTCATATCTTCATCTTTTTAGAGACAAACACTCAAAACAGAAGCATAAATTTGAAATCTTTCAATTTTGTTTTTGCTTCAAATATGTTTAAGAAACTAATTTGAAAATATTTGTAATATGTATTAGTAAAAACAAATTGAAACAAACTAAAAAAAATCTATTCATTCTAAATATTATGTGATTTTAAAAATTAACACTATAAGAAATTCTCGATTTACCTACGGATTAATATACATATTAGGTAAATTTAGCATTATTTACAAAGTTTATCTATGGATTCATTATATATGAATTTTACCTATAGATATATTACATACAAATTTTACTTATGAATTTTATCTATAGAAAAATTTGTAGGTAATTACGTACGGATCCTTATCCGTAGGTAAATCTGACATTATCTACAAATTTTACATAGGGATATGTTATCTACAGATTTTTCATACGAATTTATTATTATTAATAAAAAATAGTAATATTGTTGAAATTTGTAATAATAATAATATTATTATTAACTTATATAATTAATAATATTAATAATATTATATTTAATATTATTTTTATTATTACTATTATTATAATTATTGTTATTACTATTATTATTATTAATATTATTAATACTAATATTAGTATTATAATTATTATTAGTATTGTTAATAATATTATTATTTTAATATTAATATTAATGTTGTTAATAAGAATAATATTAAAATTATTTATACTATATTATTAATATAATTATTAATATTACTTTTGATATTATATTTATTAATATTATTATAATCAATATATTATTAGCATTATCACTTTATTAATATCATTATTTATGATATTAATATTATTATTAACTTCTATAATTAACAATATTATTTATATTATATTTAATATTATTCTTATAAATTATTATTATTATTATTATTATTATTATTATTATTATTACTATAACACCCCACAAAATTAAAGCTTCTACTAAGGTGCTAAAGTATTAACATCATGCATATCTTACAGTACTCCATAGTTAACATGCATCAAGATTACATAATAATGCTAAACTGAAATTTCAAAACATATTTACAGTATCAGATATAGGTTTTTCAAAATATAATACTAATCCTAATGACATCCTTCAACCTAGATGATCTCCCAAAGATCCATCTACAGCACCATTTGCTCCCATGTCAAGACACGATCATCACAGACAGAAAAATCAAACATAACACAACCAAAAGCAAAGGGTAAGCTAACCAAATTTTAACAAATAAAAAACATTCAATTTCATGTATCATCACAATATAAGAATCTAACATACTACAAACATGACTCTACTTCCAGAAGACTCGTGCATTGAATAGATTCCGAGATATGTACCTGTCATACATCTCCACGATGTGAATCCACACAGCCTCCACATAAATGAATCATCAATCATGTATGACACGGTTAGTCCCCCTGAGACTTTTCTGACCAGCTATGTTTCAAGTTGCAATCACTCAGTTCAGACCTCCTTCAACTCTCACCACCTAGTAATGATCATCTATTTGATTCCTATTACTAGTAGAGTCAGGATAGCAATCGTTATTGATCAGATCCTTAGACAATGCACTTCCTAATTAACCAAGACACAGGTGTTTTCTTTCCTGAAAACACTATGCCTAGGCTTTGACCAACTTTATCAACACTTTTAACAATATCACATCACAATATAGATCTCTACTCATGCATTCATTCACTTTTAAATCTCAATCTTCTCTTCAATCTCAACATTTAAATAAGTCACTAGATCATCAATATAATTAAACTTAAATTATCAATTAATCTATTTTATTAAATACATACATTGCATTCCAAAAGAGTTAAATAATCGAAAACAAAAAGCCAAAAAAAAAAATTCTTTTTCTTTAGCTTGAGCTAGACCAATTTTACCCGGGCGAAAATACCCCTCGCCTGAGCGAAAAATTTATCGCTTGGGCGAAAATAGTCCAGAGAGCAGGGTCTTTTTTCGCTTTAGCGAAAATACTCTCGCCTGGGCGAGAATACCTCATCGTTTGGGCGAAAGATTTCTCGCCTAGGCAAAAACACTCCAGAGAGCACACTTGCTCCAGGGGCTTTCTCACTTGGGTGAGAAACTCCCCGCCTGGGTAAAAACAGTCCAGAGAGCATACTTGCTACTCGAAACCATTCTCGCTTGGGCGAGATGATGTCGCCTGGGTGAATTATGCAGAAAACATCAGTTATCAGACAATTTATGCAGTTTTTACTACCACAGAGCTATTACACATGTCTCAGATGACTAATTTAACTAAAAATTCAAATTGCATTCCATCAATTACCACATACTCATCATACACACCAGAATGAATAAACAATCAAGAACTCAACTTAAGTTTCATACCAGCAAATAAACCATTACAGATGCATTTTCATAGACATTTTGTAAATGAAACCCTAAATCACAAACAAACTGAAATCAGGTAACATGCAAGTCAACTTCCCTTACCTGAATTGCACTAGAAGTTCTCTCTAACAGCCCCAAAGCCTAAGATCTTCAAGAACTCAAATCTGCACCAAAGGACCTCTGGTCAACGATCAGACTAAAACACTAGGGAACTGAGCTTACAAAGGCACTTTCTGATAACTCAGAGGCCACATGCAAGCTCATAAGGTAGATGAAAACGAAAACCTAAAAATAGCTCTAAGGGAAGAGGGCAAAAAATGAACTTACTCTAGCGAAGATTTCAATCGGGTAGACTTGCTCTATTCTCCGTCACGAGTCCAACGGTGAGCTCTGCTTGAGAAACTGATGAGGTACGGAAGCGAAGACTTAGAGAGAAGTCAGAGGAAAAAGAGAGTTAGGGATTTTAGAGAGATGATTGCTTGAGTGGAAATGAGACTTGACTACTTACTTTTCTATAAATACGTGTTTTTAGTTTAATAATATAATAATCAAGTGTTCATTCCACTTCTACCATTTCTACTCAGATCACAGATTTTCTAGGTTGTTACAATTAAAGTCATCATTATTACTATTATTAATAATATCATTAATAATATTATTAATAATAATATTATTAGTATTAGTATTAGTATTAGTATTATCATTAATACTATTACTTCTAATATTAATAATAATATTAGTATTATTAATATTATCTTATTAATACTAATTTTGATATTATATTTATTAATATTATTATTATTTTAGTATAATTATTAATATTATTATAATCAGTATATTATTAGCATTACCACTAATATTATTAATATCATTATTTATGATATTAACATTATTATTAACTTCTATAATTAACAATATTATTTATATTATATTTAATATTATTCTTATAAATTATTATTATTACTATTATTATTACCGTCATCATTATTACTATTATTATTAATATCATTAATAATAATAATATTATTATTATTATCATTAATAATATTACTTTTAATTAATAATAATGTTAGTATTATTAATATTATCTTATTAATACTAATTTTGATATTATATTTATTAATATTATTATTACTAATTTAGTATTATTATTAATATTATAAAGAATAATAGAAATATAATAATATTCACAATAATAAATAATAAAAAAAAATATTTTTCGCTAAGAAAAATATTCAATTATTCAATCCGTTTATGTTTAAAAAGGTTTGAGAGATATTCATAATATATTACAAAGATATAAACACATATATTTAAATATTTTCATTATTTTTATGTAATGTCTCTAAATGTTTTAGTAGATATATGTATTTAGGATATTTAATTTTTGATAATTAACTATTTTAAACAAAATCTTTCATACTCAATTTGTTTATCTGATCGTCTATTTCGAATAAACTATGAAAATTGTTTGTTATGAACAAAAGTTATAGGAGCTCATTTGATTTTCTTTACTATAATTGTATAAAAAATTATTACATCATTCAAATCACAAATAAAATATTAATTTGAATTTTGTAATGTAATTCACGAGTCTTATCGACTCTCTTTTACGAACATATATTGTAAATATTTATAGAGTCCATTGTTTGTAACTGTGCAAAAAATTATTAGATATTCAAAATACAAATCAATCATTCAGTTTGTATTTTTTTTTTATCATCACAACATTAACTTCACATATAATCTTTTGATCATCAAACACACTAATATGATATAGATAGTCTATGGACTTGATAGAAAAGAACATAATAAACTATCTAAATAGATTGTCCAAAGTTGCAACAAATAATAATATAAGTAAGAGAAAAACATAAAATGAAATATTTGAGAGAAAAATAAACTTAAAATAAAATTTTGATTGATAAAATTTAATTATATTTGAATTCTTTTAGTTGCTGAAAGTAACCTAATAATAACATGAAATTGAAAACCTAATTTATTAGATTATAGTAATAAACTTCTTTTACATTGGATAGAGGTAATCATGAACTCGTAGGTAAAACTTGATTCAACTCCTTAATTTTTTTATGTATTTATTCTACTCAAACAAATATTACTGTTTAAAACAACTAACGGTTTGATTAATTCCAAAATCAAAATTGAATGTGAATATATTCAATATAAATGTTTCATACATTATTCATAAATCCATATTTTCTTTAAATGCTTGTAATCATACTTCGTTTGTAAATATTTTATAAAAATTTATAATAAATAAATTTTTTTACCGACTTTTTTACAGATTTTATAGAATTTCATAAAATAAATGTAGGAAATCTCACAAAACATTCACAAGAGAAATATACAAAATAGGGAAAATTGCTAATAAAACAGCGTTGAAATATTAATTTATGCTCACTTCATTTCTTCGATGACTTTTGGTATGACAAGCGATCATTCCTTCATATTTTTTCAAAGTAAGAAGAATTATCAACTATAATGATTTTGGACTAGATATTTTTACATGCGTCAGAGGTAGAAAAACATAATAAGTCAACTAGTAAGTCAATTAAAAAATATGATAATTTTTTCCCGAAATATGAGATTGGTGTTTCAGTCACGCAAGTAAAATGATTGAAACTAGGATATTGTTTACAAAGAAGGGCTTTTGCAAAGAAGACTTTTGTAAGAGATTCAGAGAAGAAAATTGTGTAACTCTTATTATGTGTAAGGATTGAATAAAAGCGAACAAACACAATGATTAACACAAATGTTGGTATTGATTTCATTGAATGTCAACACAAGAATGAAAGTTATAAATTTCTTAATCTTTAATCATTTGTACTAAATTGGCATCCAAAACTCAATAAAAAAAAGTAAAATTAATAAATAAAATAGATTTTTAAACATTATTCATCCCAATTTTTAGAGACGTTAAACATGAAAGAGTTTTTCTAGAAACCAAGAGCATAAATTGATTTTAATTTATGAAAAAAAAATTATTCATGCTATTTTGTTTTTCTTCTTTTGTATAAATATTTATTGAAAAATTCGTGAAAGATTAAAACACTAAAACGTGGATACTTTTGAATTCTCTTTAAGGGTAAAAAATAAGAACGTATCGGTGATATTCTGAATTACAAGAAAGTATTGAATTTTAACTGAAATTGTCCCAGAAATTTCGAAATATAATAAACCCAATAATTAATATTTGAAATAATACAACACAAATGGAAAATGTTCATGTCGTGTAAATATAATTATGTGCTATTTTATTTCCCCTTTTATTATTGTTATAATTTAATTACTCTTTAGAGTTAATTGAGATATTAATTTCTTATCAATCATATAACCAGTTTTCTCTTAGTCATACTGAGTAATCTGTTTCTCTGTTTTTCTCTCGGTTTTTTTTTTTCTTTTCCTATATCCATTTTTGTTATTTCATTATGTGTATTACATTGTTCACAATACAGCGTCATAACATTTTCTCTCTAGGGTTCTTTCTTTTGCTTTTTTCGAATATATTTTTGCACATTTATACTTACTTTATTATGATATCAAAAGTCTAATTTTTTCCATTACACGCCTCTCTTTTTTGTTTTATTTTGTATTTGTAAGGAAAGACGTTCACAATTTACTCAACATTCATAATCAATTGTACTTACATATCAATGAAAATCCTTCTCTACTTCTTGTTTTTCTTTCTCTTCACTCAACAAATTATAATTCTTAGAATACTTCTCATTATTAAAAGTAACGTGGAATTTATCGAATGAAAATGCTCCACAACCATTATCGAATAATCACACCTATGAAATTTGGAAGTAATGGTTGTTTCTTAACTTGTGCATTCCATTTCATCATCAATAGTTAAAATGTTCTTTGGATGGATCAAACATCTACCATTTAGAGTGATCTCAAAGCTTGTTATTCACAAAAAGACCTATTTGTAGTTCAAATCTATAATTATAGACGTCTTCTATAATTATAGACATCTTCTATAAAAGAATGTGATATTTCTATCACAAATTTTCTTACTAAACTTTGGATAATATGGGATGGGAGTATTTTTTATGGGATCTAATATGTACAAATGCTATTAAATTTACTTGTAAGGTTGCATCCATGATTACTCAAAGAAAATTTACAACCCGTCAATACAATTTCTACGCAAGCTTAATGATCAATATGAAAATGTTCGATCTCATGTTCTCTTCATGGATCCATTGCCTCCTGTTACAATATGTTGCTCAACAAAAAAGATAAATTATCAACAAATGAGACTTTAACCACTAATGTCAGTACTGAAACAAAAAAATAATTCTATCAATGTTGTTAACACATGTTGAAATGGCAGTTTTTGTGGCAAAACTAGGCACACTAAGAGTACTTGTTTTATACAAACATGACTTTCCTTTTGATCAACGGAAAAATAAGGGTGTATCTTATCATGGTGGAACATGCACTCATGTGGTAAGATTGAACATATTATTGATGTGTGTTATAGAAAACATGGGTTTCCTCCATGATATCAATTATATAATGGCAAGTTTTCATCTACTAATAATGTTGTGACTAATAAAGGAAAAGTCACATAGAAAGGTAATAACACTACTTCAATTGAGCTTCAAGAAATTCACTTCCGACCCCAACAATATCAAGCTTTATTAGTTGTAATTCAACAACCATCAAATACAACCTCAACATCCTGTGCTAATTGAATTGGCTAGATTTTATCCACGCACACACACCCTTCTAGTCCTAACCACTACTAAAATTGAATTTACTATTTGCACCATCAAGAAACAACACATGACTCCTTGGATCCTTGATTCGAAAACAACTGACCATGTATCATCTTCTCTTCATGTTTTCACCTCTTGTTAGTTTAGTAATTCTATTATTTTATGTCTTCCTAATGGTCAACAAGTCACTGCAACACATTTTAGAAAAATTGTTTAAATTTTTTGATTTCTTAGTTTGAAAATGTTCTTTATATTTCTTCTTCACATATAATCTAATTTCTATATCTAAACTTGTCTCTTCCATGCAAAATTATTTTTATTGCTAAAAATTGTATAACACAGGACATAAAAATCCAAATGAAGATTGATTTAGTTGACGTGAAATGAGGTTTATAACAATTCATTCCTCACCACTTACACTTACATCTTATTAGTTATACCATTGTCCATCCAAAATGTGATGTAATACTCATTGACTTATGACATTCTTGCCTCAGTTTCTAGTGAACGATTACAAATTATGGAAAAACAATATCCTTGTTTGAAAAACAATAAAATTATTTACTTGCAATACATGTCATTATGTAAAATAAAAAAAGGAAATTCCCTTTTTCCTCTCAACAATTTTCATGTGTTATAATCTTTTACACTTCTAAGCATGAATATATTGGGACTATACTCTACATTTGCTATACATGGTCATTAATATTTCCCTACAATTATGGACGATCATACATGTTATACATGGATCTATTTGATGTGCACTAAAGGTGAAACTCGCGCACACAACACTAATTTCACAACTCTTGCTGAAAATCAGTTTAACACTCATGTTAAAATCATCTCTATAGACAATGACATTGAAATTTCTATGAATCATTTTCTCAACTCTAAGAGAATCATCCATCAAACTTCTTGTATCAAAACACCACGACTAAATGACATAGTTGAATGTAAACATAAATACCAATTTAGAATCTAGTGGTTTAAGTGACTAAAACCTTGGTAGCTAATGTTAGATACTAATTGTCTTGACTTAATTCGTCACTAAATTCAATTATTACTTTTATTTTGTAGTTATTTGACAATCAAAACCTAATTTGGTGGCTATTTTGATCACAATTAGTAACCATTTTATTTGGTAGCTAAAATTGGTATCTAAATAGTTTTTTTTCTTGTAGTGTAATAAAAATAATAAATGTATATTTTATTTTTAAAAAAACTAAAATGTACATTATAGAAATTATAAATCTATTCATTTATAATAGTTTTGTATTTTGTTAAAAGGGAACTAAGGACTGTTTATCTTGTCATCCATTATATAGTATTTAACATACTTTTACCAATACTACTTATATATGTGTACAATAAGTATGCAACACAATTTGTTATCATACTAGATATAATTGTGGCATTCCATATAATATTCTAAGCAATAGTTTTAGAATAAAAATATACTAGAACATAAAATTTAGCTTTAGAGATAAATAAGATAACAACTAAATATTTATTTTATAAAAAAGTTTAAATAAATAGAAAAATGATTTATTTAATTCCATTTTTATAAAAGAACAACTCTTTCTCTCTCTAAGAAGTGGTTATTCTCCTTTACTCTGCCTTCTCTCTAAAATCTCGTCTTCTTTCTTTAACAGACTAATGATCAGATGTCACCCTTGATTCCTGGCGTCAAGTAGAGCAAGAGTGTCGAATTAGATTTTTGAAAAGAGTAATTTCATTTTCTGATCATCTCTCAGAGTGAGTTTTAGGTCAATTTCGTTCTTGGTGGGGATATTTTTCCTGTGCCCTCTGAGGCATGAGAATGAGTCCCTATTGGTCATTTGTCCTATTAATGTAGTCTGATCATTGATCAGAAGCTCTTGGTATAGGTTAGGTTGCCCGTAATTTTAGATTTTTGGAACTCCTTTGATGGTCTCTAGTCTATACAGGTAAGGGAAGCTAATTTGAATATTTTTAATAGATATTATAATTACTTGTTTATTAAGTATGAATTGCATGAATTTGAATTAGAATGAATGAATGTTTATGTATGGTATGATGCAGTATCAATGTTTATAAATGATATGTAATGGTAATCGAACCATAGTATCTTCAGAAAAGGAGATACCCGTGTTGAAATTATTTAGGATGTGTATTGTTTGTGGATTTGTCTAGCTACTGGTACATTAGAATCATATAGATGAAGATTGTCAGGTAGTGAGAGTCGAAGGAGGTTCAAATGACTACATACAGTGTGAAAAAAAAATTGATCGGATCATATCGTATTGATTAACCCTATTATATGAGTTTGATGTAATTCATTTAGGTTGAAGGTTGTGTGGATTTAATAGTTGGGAGTTATATGAGAGGTGAAAATTTCTCAATCCTATTCAAAGCACGAGTCTTCTAGAAATAAAGAGTCGAGTGTATGTGATGGAGTATTCCCTAGCGACATTAATCAAAGAATAAAGAGGACAAAGAGCTAGAGGGAGAATTAAGAGCTTTCCAGAAGATTGGGCCCATCTCATCCTATTTGGGCTTTTAATAATCAGCTGCTCGAGCCCAATTACAAACATGAAGAAATCCCTGTAGAGAAAATAGAGTATTAAGGAGAAGTCCTCTAATTTGTATAAATTGTTTAGAATAGTTTAGAATAATTTGGGCCAAGTAGAATAAATTTGGGCCTTGTATTTTTGGGCCATGTAGTGTAAGTTTGGGCCTTGAGGTCTATAAATAATGTTGGGCTTTATCAAGGAGTCCAAGTAGCACAAGGAGCTCTCTCCTTGTGTCACTTGTCACCACCTTGTGAGAGCCTTGGAGTGCAAGCTAGGTTTGGGAAGCTTGTCATAGAAGCTAGGGTTAGAAGCTTGTCTTCTAAGCTAGGGTTAGAAGCTTGTCTTATAAGCTAGGGTTTCTAGACCTAGCTTCTCTCATACCCTACCTAGATAGCTTGCATGGGAAGCTAAGTAGCTCATCCTTTCTTCTATAAATAAGAGGTTTAGGAACTCTAATGTAGAATTGATTTTAGTAATGAAATGCTGCCAAATTTCAGCACATTGCCTCAAGTTTCACATTGAGTTTCTTCTCCTAGAAGCTAGAAGATCTCTCTTGAAGGTTGGCCCAACCTCCTTCAAGGCTTTCACTATCTACTTTACCAAAACCTCACCAATCTTCACCTTCATTCTTCCTTCCATGGTGAATTCCTCCACATCCATTGCTTCCACATCATGAGGAGCTCCTTCTGTCCAATGTGTTCGATGCAAATGGCTTGAACATGCTCTTCATCCATTAAAGCATGAGCTACAAGCTAAGGCTCCAAGGAGCCTCTCCATCGGTATGTGTGATATGAGTTATTGTAGAGATGTGATAATGGTAATGTGATGTATGAGATGAATTATGAAAGCGTGATATGTTGTAGTTTCGCTGGGATATAAACTTAATTTACGATTCTAGATTTTAAAACTCTCTAGCTTACCCTTCTTTTTGTGTGGTATTTGTTTTGCTTTCAAATCTATGATGATCGTGTGTTACACATGAGCAGATGATTTGACAGGTGATGTGACTCCTCAGTATGTTGATTGAGAATGTTTATTTTATTTTGTGATTATATGAAGAAACTTTTATTAAATCTTATATGGAGAAGTATATTTTAAAATATTTCGATGAATGTATGAATATTTATATTTATGCAATAAAGTTCTATTATATGAAAAATATGGAATGTTACACCATAAACATACACATTATATTTACATGTATCCATCACATCATACTATCAACATTTCATACACGCTACAAATTATAAATGAATAATTCCTAACTAAGATGTAGGAATTATCAACAACATGTCAATCAAATAGTAATTTGTCACATTCAACTTCTTTAAGAAAACTTGTATGAAGCATGTCTTATAAGAGACTATAACACCTAACTCATCAAAAACATATTCAAAATCCATCCTCATCTTCTTATATCAGGGTAGTTCATGAAACTATTATTCTGAAAGCACAAACTTCCTTCAATTTCTCACTACCTAATGTTTCAACATATTTTTATTAGAAAACTAGTGAAACATTTGGTATCTCCTTTCCTTAATTAGTTTCATGTTTAATACTACAATCCTAATGGTTACAATATCATTCTAGATATTCTCATCATATACACACCTAAGGACTTATAGATGCACACACACAGACACGCACACATATATACATTCATCTTATTCTCATATATATGTCCCATTTTATCATATATGTAAACATAAAGATATAATTAATATCATATATATAGTCTCATACTACTTGAATGAGACAATTCTAGAGAACATAATTGATTTTATCTTTTTTTTTTCCGCTCAAATTGTCGTTTTAGACTTGAGCATCCTTATGATGCTTGAGCGATACACTTTTTATGTCACCTTCAATCAATTATAGAAGCATACGGTACACCAATTCATTAATACTTAAACAATCATATTATCACTTAAGTATTAGAACACATTTTCATGTTTTCATATGTTCTAAAACTTATACATCATCATTGTTATGTCTTAACATTTAAGTAACCATATTTTTGTTTAAGTGTCAACTATTCCAAAAGAGAGATAGATGTCTAGAGCTTTCTAATGCTAAAGCCTCCAGAATTCATTTTATTGATTGAACAATAATAAATTATGCTTATGATCATTACACATTGCTTGAACATCACTTGAATAATATACAAGAATATATATATATATATATATATAATCATTAAACAAAATTTACAATAAAATATTTACTACACATTCTTCTATGCTTAAAACACCTACGTTCACCAATTTTAATACTTATTACAAAAGTTCCATTCTTTTGAATTACTCGTTAACACACACAGAATACATATATAGTCACACTTCCATATAGAAAGAGTTCCACAATTTTAATATAGGTCATACTAATATATAATAATTAACTACCCTTATATAATAATTAACTACCCTTACTTAAAAATGGCGACCTATAAGTAAAACCTTTCATTTTCTTTTTATTTCTAAAGATTTTATTTAGTTACCAGAAGTCTCGAAATATTAAATATTTCACCAATATCATTTTTCCTTTATAAAACTTTCAAAATAAAGAAAAAAAATCCTTAATACAGAAATGTCGGAAGTAGTACTCTCTAATTTTTAACGAGTTTGATGGAGTATATAGCATTAAAGCCAATCCATCTATCATTCAATCTAATGTCAATATTTCCTGTCACACAAGTTAATTTGTCAAAAAAATTAAATCACTTTATTTAGAATGTGTTTATGAAATTTTATAACCCTTTTTAATTTATTTTAATAAATCCTCACCACAGTCTACATTAAATATTTTAGACATTCTACATTAATGCTCTAATACACAAGTGAGAATTTTCAGAATCTGTTGTCAACCACACAAAAAATAGGACACATTATTCCAATTGTGTCACCCACCAATATATCATATTATTTGAAAAAACAATTTTTTACAATAACTATATTTATAATCGATTGAGCTAAATTAACAGAAAAAATCGCCATTTTTAAAAAAAAAACCAAACAGTTAATGCAAATGTCCTTAATGGTTTGCTAATAAGTTCAATTCAAAAATCATTGTCCATGATAATATTATATCTATGCAATTATACCCAGTTATTTTTCAGCACAATGATGATAATGACCTAACCAGAAGAAAGCATTAGGTTTGCCACGTTGATCACACTCAAAAGGATGACGAACCTTAGCCTTACGCAATCGAATCCTGACCGACACCGATTGTTTACCTCTGCACCTTTCACTCCTCCCTCTTTCTCTCTTTGTTTTCAATTTTTTTTTTTTAAAAAGAGTAAAATAAAATAAAAACAAACAGAAGCATTTGCTTTTCTTCCCACATACTTTTGTCCTTGTCATGATGGGCTAATAATCATGATTTCTGGGAACTTGCTAGTGGAAAGATGAGTAATGTCTTACTCGGCCATAGTTATAATAATGATAATACTAACATTCTTCTGACTTTAATTTCGATTTGTAGAATGAGATTAGTTATAATAATTTTCCAAAAAGGTGATAACTAATAAGGGCAATTGGGACACCATTTTATAGTCATGGTTCCCTTTGATAGAAGAGCCTGTAGTTATCATTTTTTTATTATTAATCTAAAGGCACTATTGTGTACTACTTATATACTATATTCGCTTTATCCAATTAAAAAATGTTGGTGTTTAAATTGAGATTTTCAAAGTTAAAATAATAATAAAATATGAAAGTCTTATTTATCTGCGATTAGCATTGACTTACCTAAACGTGTATTAATTCGGTTCGATATTGTTAACCTAATCTTGATTCCTTTTCTTTCACGTTACTGGATGTTTTTGACTATTTTTGATCGATGAAAATTTATAAATCAAAAACAATTTTCGTAAATTCCTTTTATTTAGATTATTAATCTTAAAGATTTTTAATTTACAAATGTTAATATTGAAATGATAAAAAAACATATTATATGGGGACATTCTACTTGATTTTTTCAAATTATAATTATTGAATATCGTTTATTAATTTTATAAAATTATTTTAAAGATATCGATTTCCTAAATTTTAAAGAGATTTTTTGGAAACAACTAAAAGAACAACGAAATAAATCTTGTTGAAACACTTTCAAAGAAACTTGTGAACGATTTACTGTTAAAATTATCGGTCAAACTTGTTAAAAAGGTAGTCAAATGTAAGAAATAAAAGAGAATGTAAAGACTGAAATAACCGTGAAAAAATGTTTCAAAGTGTAAAAGAAAATAAAAAAAATGAATTGCCATATAAAAGTAAAAGAATAAAGCAATGAATGACAGTAAATTAAATAAAAGAAAATTACCAAATGAAGAATAAAAAAAGGATTCTAAAGAGAGAAATACATGTTTGTGATGAAGAATAGCATTTTCAATTTCTTGGTTCACATCTGCAAGTTTTAGATTTTACTGTGTTTTTAATTGACATCTAACTAATAAATCTCTTATACATTTCTAAACCATTATACTATATCTAAAAATCGCTAATATATATTATTTTTTATCAGAAAAAACAATATAATTAACGGTGTATTTGGATACTCAATCTATATATAATAAAAAATTGTATATAAGTAACGAGTGCAGCTACAAAACCAGTATAGGAAACATGTAATACACTTACTGTTTTTATGATACGCTATCAATACAGTTCCACCAAAAGATTATCATGAGCTATCTAAACTACCAACTAGATAAGAAGAAAACATTTGTTAACCAAAAATTATGTAGACCCTATGTGTCAAATTACATTTTGAATACTTCATAGCACGGTGGGTGAAAATATGCAAAAATCAAGAGTATTTCTCATATGACTCTTTTGTAGTCTTAAAATCTTTTTAGCCACCAATTGTTGGTATGTGAGATCATAAGAGTCATCTTTAAAATTGTAGAATCGAAGCCAATTGTTATTCCTAACAGTGTTTTTTTTGAGTTTTAGGAAAAAATTTCTTAGGACGAAGACATCTGGCACTAAAAAAAAAAGAAAACAAGCTGATAGTAACTAAACTCTACCGCTTAGTATTAGTCAAAACCAATAACATAGCCATAACATAAATGATTATAGGTGCTCTCCTCTTGTAAAATAACTTTGATGAATATATTGAATTTCTGCCAAAATATTTTTAAGCTTATCTTGGAAATTCTCCATCTCTTCACGTCAACTCACTGTTTTGAACATGATTTCGCAGCACTCCATTCATTTCACTCCATGCTACGTCAAATTTCAGAAGAAGCAATAGGAGCAAGCATGCAAAGTTAGGAATTGCATCATGAAGCGAGCCATATCATAGTCTAAAAACTATTTTCTTTGGGTTACACAAAAAAAAACATAGAAACAAAACTTGATCCACATTTGTAGCTTCAACATCCCAACAAATGACTAACAACAGTGATTAATATATGCATTTCACTATCATCTTCAAGCTTTGTATATTACAAAGGATTATTTTTTAATACAAAAGTAACACCTATCCATTTATTATATATATTCCAGACCATGGTAGACACCTTACACTTAAAGAATAAGTGTTGAATAAACTCTTCTATTGTTTACATAAAACACATAACCTGCACTGTATTTCTATTCCCCTATATACTACATTATCCTTAGTTGCAATGTTATTTAGTCTCAATCTTGATATGAAATGTTTCACACTTGGGATTGCATATGTTTTGCATATTAATTTAAAAAAATCATCAATTTCTTCACAACTTTTATTTTCTATGATTTTGTATGTAGATTTGACAGTATAAGTTTTTGTCTCTTCTCCCTTCCACTTCCATTGATTTATACCCTAAACTTTTGACCCTAAACTTTTGGAGAATGGTTTTCTAATACATTCCTTAACTCAATAATCCGATTTAACTCCCATATGAACCACTTCCTTCTCCATTCAAGGTTCCATTCCAACACATCATTATATCATCTCCCTATTTCTAAAATTGTTTCCATCTTTAGATTAGAATTGTTATATAGCCTAAGGTATTTTTCAGTCAGAGTTTTGTGACCAAATCCATGTATCACTCTAGACTTTTATTGTTGCTCCCCTTCCCATAGACCATATAAACCATTTTTTCTCATTTCTAGATCCGCATATGTTCTTCAAATCTTTCTACCATTTAGATTCAAATTTTGATTAAGTATTTTTGTTTATTTTTCTTCAATCCCCATATTTTGATTCTAAGATGTTCCTCCAAAGGCATTTATTTTCATTCACATATCTTCATTTCTATTTTGGAATTAATGTCTTATTAAAGCAGTCTATATCTTTATATTTAATTCTTTGTATGCTTTTGAGTTACAAATTGTTGTCCATTTCACCAATGAGATTCTTTTTTTCTTAGTTTCCATCCCCACAAAAACCAGCTTTGAATTTTTGTAATTTCTCTTTATATCATTTTTTTTTTTGAAAAAAAGATAAGAAGAAGGAAGAGCTAAAATTAATTATGAAATCAATCAAACCCTTCCAACAAGTTAATCTCATTTTTAGTTTTTGTACCACGGTATACCATATTCTTATTTTTCTTGGCCTTCCCCTGAGTTGAATGCTTAGATATGTGAAGGTAATGACATTTTTTTTAACAATTCAACATTGCAACATATTTGCCTAAGGTATCATTATTCACCCCAATCCTCCCCAATTTACCCTTAAAAAGTTAACTTTGAGACCAGGTGCAATTTCAAAACATCTTAAAACTAAATAATGTATCATAAACATATTGGGCATATTTATTTTTGTGTCCTTTCTTCGTATTTTCACCCTTTCTAATTTCTTTAGTTTTGTAACTTGTCTGTTGATGCCAACAAGTCCCTCTACTACAATAACAAAAAGAAAAGGTGCAATCAGATCACGTCGTCCGATACCTTTTGATAGGTTAAACTCAACAATGAGACTACCATTTACCAATATTGAAATAGTTGTAGAGGCTAGATAACATCTAATCTAGTTAATCCATTTTTTTTTTTATGAAAACCTAGCCTTTTCAACACAGTATATAAAGTTCCACATAATTGAATTATAAGCCTTTTCAAAAATCCATCTTCATGACTGATCTTTCCCGACAACCAAATTAAAACAGTTTTGGTGTAGATTGTCTAAGACAGTGATAGATTGTCTAACACCAAAAAGATGATGGTATAGATAGGGTCAATTGACCCTAAGCTCTCTCCCAACAAATTCAATTATAAATCCAGTTAAATAGAGTTTGAAATTGTATACAAGTAATAAAAGTTAGTAAAAAGAAATAGTAAAGTAAATGGGGTTTTGTGATTGTTTTGTAGAAAAATAACATATAATAAGCAATAGAAAATACTAAGAACAAGTTGAGTCTCGAGTTCATTCAACAATTAATTCTTCATCAATTGAAACACACACACACATATCATTCATTCAATATCCAAACAAGATCCGATTGAGCAAACATGCATAAGATAATTCAATAAAATCTACTTAATGAAACATGCATCCATTAATTCATTCAGTACCTTATTCGTCTCCATGTGTTTATTCATAAGGTTTTTAGTCTTTTATCTCTTGCATTAAGAAAATAAGAGATTGTTCATACTAATGCAAACTAAACAAGAATTTCAATTAGAGAACAAAATTGAATCACCAAAATCCATTCGAAAATAATTCCAATAACAAAAATTAAAACTCAAAAGGACCAAACCGTTTAGCGCAGCCTATTATAGATATTGAAGAATAAAATTTTAATTGTATAGAACCACAAAATTTATTGCAAAATCATTAGAGAATCGACATAGAAGATTTTAGTCTTTCATGCAGAGGCAAAACAAAAGAATTACAAAGAAGAAAATAAGAAAACTATGATGCTTTATTTATGAATGTGTTTCTAGTATGAAGCTTGATGATTTTTCCCTTGAATCTTTGTATCTTTTTATAGGTTTCTTTACTCCTAGGATCTCATAATTATATTTTGTCCCAAATATTTTTTGTTTTTATTTCTTAGTTTCCAACCTTTTAGAATTCTTGGATTTGTTTTGTGTTTTGTTACAAATTCTGTTTCTTCTTTTTTTTTCTTCTGATGATTTAGTTCCCATTTTATTTTTGAGATATTGTAGATTTTACAGCTACTTGGACTTTGATTGATTAGACTCACTCGCAGTAGTAGACAATTCCATTAGCAAACACTTCATTAGACTGCTAGCCTAAGACGTTCACATCAGACTCTTCTTGCACCTTCGTCTTTATTAAATTTGATGTTGTTGAGATGCTTTCTTAAGTCTTAGTAGATAAGTTGTTGGACTGTCTACTCCATGTAACACTACAAGAAAAAAGTAATTTATTCACCGATTTTAGCCATCAAAATATGAAAGTCACAACTAGTGCCTGATTCTAGCGACCGACTAAAATTAGTGACAAATTATGACTGAATTGGCAATCAAAATCAAAGTTGGTAGCTAAATAACTAAACAATATTTTAATCACCAAATTTTGCAATTGCAATATGTTCGTCGCTAAATAATAAATAAAATAGTCACTGAATACAAATTTTTTTAACGACCGTTTTGATTTAAGTTGTTACACAACTGAAAAAAATTAGTCACCGAATTTAATGACCAACATACAATGGTTACTACATAATTATCGAAATAGTAACCGATTACAAATTTAATTTAGCGACCAATTATGACTTCGGTGGCTAAATTATGACAAAGAAATTAACAATCGAATTTAGCGACTAAACAAAGGTTGTCGTTAATAGTGACCGAAATAGTCACTGAATACAAATTGATCTTAGTTATCCATTCGATTGTGTTCGCTAAATAACTAATAAAGTATCTGCTACCAAAATAAGTGACCGAATCTAAAGACCAAAATACATTGGTTGCTAAATAGTGATCAAAATAATAATCAATTTTATTTCGATCACTAAATTATTATTACTATTATTAATATTTATGTTAATATAAGTAAAAATACCATTGGTTTTTCTTTCCATTAATCTTGTTGAACTCAGTTGTCTATATCGACTAAAGCCTAAAAGGCCAACATATGATATAGTTATACATTTTCTTGGTAAAATAAACGATTTTTTCTTTTTATATATATCATTTTAGGTCCTGTCTATGCCTACTTAAGCATTAGAGACTAGTGTAGACTACTTTAGCATTATGAATAGGATACTAAGATCTATATTTCCCACATTTCTTATTTATAAATGAATGAGAACGCATCAACATCTACAACTCATACTAACTATTAGATTAGTTTCTTCCAATTGTTGTCAGCATATGCCTTTTTCGCTCCTTGTAAACTATCGAACTCCTTTCACCTATACCTACTTGAGCTTAAGATGTTAGTGAAGGTATAGTCTCACATGTTGGTTAAAGAAATAAATTTTTCTTTCTGTTAATCTTTTTAGACTCATAGCTGTCTAAACCTGCTAAATCCTAAAAGGTCAATATATGGTACAGTTAGATATTTTCTTAGCTAAATAAATGAGTTTTTGTTATCATAAATCCTTTTAGAATCATATTGTTTATCCTACTTAAGTATTATAAACTGGTGTATGGTATTACATCACATATTGTCACAAAACAAATGATTTTTTTTTCATTTGACTTATCATCGTCTATGGTTTATCAACTCTACGAGATCGATGTATAAACAATATATTAAGATCACATCAACAATCACCATAAAATACCTTAATTTATCTTGATTAAGTGTTGAAAAAAATTCTTAAACCACTTATCATGTTATTATGTCATTAATAAAAATTCATACAAGTGAAAGTGTGTTAAAATAATATAAATAAGCATCAAAACATACAATATTTATTATTGTTGTTACTTATCTAACTTTCAATTCAACTATTAATAGAAAATAAACCTCAAAAACAAGCAAAAATTAATAAAAATTTTCAATATTTTAAAGTGACTTTTTATATTTATAAAAACTCTTAATATTATAAATACAATTTTTGATTTACTTTTGAGATTTATAGAAAATAGTTAAATAAAATTATTCTCTAAAAAGTTATATGAAAAAAGTAAAACAAAATAAGACCAAAAGGTTACAGAATAAATAATTTAAAGTTATTACTTATGATTTTCTTAAATAAAATAGAAGTCATATTAATAGAAAATATTCTCTTCATAATAAGATAAATTTATTATTCTATTATTTTTTATTTTATTAAAATAGGTATTTTTCAAATGTTAAGAATTATACTAAGTAAAATATTAGCTTATTAAAATATTAGCTTGTCTCCCTCTATGTTTTTTCAAACTTCCTCTCGGATAAAATTAAATCCCTCCATCATTCCTAAACCCGTGTAAAGTGTTTCTTAAATCCCTTCTAAATAAAATTAAATGGCTCTATCCTTTTTAAACCTAAGAATTTATATTTTAATCTCTAGTATGAAAAACACGGAGAATTAAATTATTTCTAAATATTAAATAATTAATTGTTCAAAGTCATAATAATATTGAAAAATTTATTATGTATAAAGATATAAAATGTAAAATAGCCTTTCGTAAAAATATTTAGTAGATTAATATAAAAAACAATTAGTATTTTTGTGTCATTTAATTTAATAATTCATTTAATTTTATTTCACAACATATTATAAGAGATAGTAAATTATTAATTATATTATTATACATAAATAAGTGAGAGGCTTAGGGTTATTATCAAGATTAAGAAAATTGT
>Ga0209489_101735_pt1 | contig 44783 bp, 32 predicted proteins | sample SiratrowhiteBW_FD_187527 | JGI IMG/M metagenome (GOLD analysis project Ga0209489, IMG submission 187527) | Root nodule microbial communities of legume samples collected from California, USA - Siratro white BW (SPAdes) (version 2) | ecosystem: Host-associated > Plants > Roots > Nodule | place... | reverse complement strand
ATATATATATATATATATATATATATATATATATATATATATATATATATATATATATATATATATATATTAAAAAAAGTAAAATCTATACTCTGTATTATGATTTAATAAATAACGATTTTATAAACTCATCCTAATCTTATTCATAACCTCAATTTTAACTATCTTAATTTAAAAAATTAAAAAAATAAATTTTAAAAATATACAAAAGAATTAGATTAGATGGCGGTGATGAATATTTATGACATCAAATAAATTGTCAATTTAAATATAACCAAATGATATTGTCAATTTAAATATAAGCAAATGATATTAATAAGTTTTTTTCATAGAAGTAAAAAAAACATCTTGTGAATTTCATCTACATAAACATTGATGATCCATTTTTCTGATCATACGATTGTGCAGTGATACATACAGTATCAACCATGGAAATGCTCACCGGGAATCACGTTCTGAATTACGAACATTAAATGAACCAGAGAGTTCGTTAGGTTTCTAGATCAAAGGATGAACGTAGCCACCTTCCTAACCGCGCACAAATAACGAAATAAAACAATTTGTAGTGGAAATGGTTTTGCAGACAGTGAGTAACTGTGACAACGAGATAAATATCATCATTGTGTTTAGCATCAGTGAAAAAAAATTACAGACTTTTTTCAGAGTTTCATGTAATGTGATTTAAAGTGATTTTCTTCTTACAAACTTAATCATAAGATAAATGAACTATTTTGGTGTGTGTTTACATAAATGTAATATATAAAATTGATGTCTTTTTGCCCCACGTGGACTGGCGGTTATGTTAAGGTTTTATCATAATCTATTAAAGTGTCTTAACCACCAGAAACATGTTTCTTTGTTCATATTTATAATCAATTCTTCTACCTACTTTTCTTCTTCAACGACGACTGTGAGCTCCAAATCAATGGCATCTGATCCCGAGCAACCTACTTTTGCAAAGGTTTTTTCGTTATCCCCTTTTCGTTTTTCTTCATTTTCTTCTTCTTTGGGCAATTCATTATCTACCATGAATTTGAATTATGTTCATATATAGATTGCAGTATGTGGATGTAAACTTCGTTTGGTCTCTGAGAAAAAAATATTTTGGGAGGGAAGGGAACTGTTGAAATTGTGAAGGGAAGTTGGTTGCGAAACAATCCCGGTTTCAATGGGTGTCAAAAAAATATGTACTTGTTCAACTCAAAATTAAGTCAAAGAATTTTGAGTTCAAAGAAAAGAACTTAGCTTCATTTGGGGGTTTTGGCATTCATGGTCTTGAGTTGACATACACCGAATTGCAGCTTTAATTTCGATTAGTTTATACCCTATACGATTTTCCCAGTCTTTGAATACTGTGTGTGCGTTATGAAGCAGTTTTACTGCTGTTTTTTCGTGGTTCTTTTTTGGCGAAATATTTTGTTGAGAGAGCGGAATACAAACAATAGAATTGAAATCATCACTCTTTTTTTTTAATCTGTGTGTTGTTTTGATGGAAATTAAAGTAACTCCTTTCTAGCTTTTGGTGTTTATTTTCCTTTTCATAACACTTAAAATGCTTTGATTTTCACTAGGAAGGAAGTTCGGCTGGTGATATTGGGAGCGCGAGGGAGCCTTTGCTTATTGGGGTTCATGAGTCCGAGAGCTATTCTGTCACTGCTGCAATTCTCCCGTGAGTATTATCGTGACATTAAGGATGGTGTAGGAAAATTAGTTTCCTTCATTTTGAAGAAATTTGATTCCCATGGAATCCAAGATTCCTTGAACTCCCTATTTGGGATTTTGAATAGATCAGATAATATATACTTTGTCGATAGTTTTGCTTTTAGAAATCATTTGATCTCTACACACCACATTCCACCTTGAGCTTTTAGTTAACTTCTTGTCTTATCAAAATAATGAAATTCGCCTGCATCACATGCTATAAAAATGACTTATTTTAATATATCTTGTAAGAACTTTGTCCTTTTGGATTTCTCTATATTTTTTCTGCTCGAGATTGATGGAGCAATTTGACAATTTTTGGTAAGAAAATGGCATTATTTCCCACTGATTGTGTGATACTTTTTCCTCCAAGTGGAATAGAAGAAGAAATTAAAGAGATCTATGCTTGTAGTCTCACCTAAAGTGCGTTTTAAAAATCTCAGGTTTCTCTTCCCAGCTTTTGGTGGCCTACTTTTTGGCTATGATATTGGCGCCACATCTTCTGCAACCATTTCCATTGAGGTATACCCTTCTTTTTTAATTTAGGTACTGGCTCAACATTTTTATAATATTCATGTTGGGGAGTATTAAAATTTCGTGATTGCTTGTTTTACTGCTGTAGTGTATTGTCACTAGTTGTAAATTTTCTTTGATTTTGATTCTATACCTTGCAGTCACCGACACTAAGTGGAGTATCCTGGTACCAGTTGTCCTCCGTTGAAATTGGTCTTCTTGTAAGTTTAGTTAATTATTGTTCTTTTTTTCATTGGTCATGGCTACTTCTTCTTATTGTCATGCTTATGATTTGACACATCTGTTCACTTCTGTAATTATATATTGATCTTGAAAATAAGCTGGGGCAATGACACTTGCTATCTTTTGCAGACTAGTGGATCATTATATGGCGCCTTAATTGGCTCTATGTTGGCCTTCAATGTTGCTGACTTCTTAGGTAATTTCTCCCTTTGTTAGTTATCATGTTTGCTATATCCTTCCTGGTTTGACAATTTTGATTTTTAGGCAGAAGAAGGGAGCTCATTGTAGCTGCATTACTATATTTTGTTGGAGCACTTGTAACAGCATTCGCTCCTAATTTTCCTGTTTTGGTGCTTGGGAGACTTATATTTGGCGTTGGAATTGGACTGGTATACTCTTTTTCTCCCAAATATTACATCTTAGCTTGTGGGCATGCTCTCATAGCCCTCTTTAGTTAACGGAATATTTTGTTTATATGGAATAATTTTTCTATTCTGACAAAACTTACCTACACAAACTGAAGGGAAAAAAGTTCAAAGCAAGAGGAAAAGAAAGAAATTTGAAAAATCCTTTCATATTATACATGTTTGGCCCCTATGTCACTAATGAAGAAAAGTGAAAACAAACTTTGAATACTAGAACATAATAAGAATATATGGGTGTAATAATGTGTTACAAAAGACAAAGCACTAACCTCATTATATCAATCAGATCACTAATAGACTCTTTTTTTTTTTCACTCAAACTAATATTAGACTAATTCCGATAAAATTGGAAAAAACATGATGGAAACTACTTCTAAGAGATAATTTTGGACATGCTAATATCTTAAACAATAATGATATTTTATATGACAATTGGGAAGAGAAATCTATTGTTTCTGGTAGCAAAATCACATTTGGAGATTGTAACCTATATTTCAATTTTTGTAATTTAAATCTAACACCATTATCCAAGAAACCTATCTTAGTTGGCTAAACCAAGGATATTAACCAAAAATAACCCACCTTGGTTGGTTAGGTCAAAGATGTTAACTAACCCTCTTACTCTCTAAGAGAGTTTAAAGGAAAAAAAAGCTTGGTATTTTCGTCCATCTCCTGATAACCTTGCTCGTCACCAATCTTGGCAAGGTTAATAACCCCACTATATTGAGAATAGCCAAGATAAACTTGCTCTGATACCAAACTTACTGGGATGTTGTTTGAGTCACCAATCGTGGTAAGGTTAATAACCCCACTATGATGAGAATAGCCAAGAACCCGCCTTGGTTTTTAAAATAAAGTTTTTAGAGAAAATAAGTACAAAGCTTATAATAGAAATCACTATTAATTCAGCTTGTGGTAAAAGGGTTACATGAGTACATATTTATAATAATAGGGGATGAGAAACTTTTCTAATTTAGGCATGTACATATGCTCGTGCATTATACACATTCAACTTTTACTTATCAACAATATGTAAACAACGAAAATTAATTCACTGAGATTTGATGTAAGCACTTGCATTTTAAGGACTGTATGGTATGTGCATATCTTTTTAACTGTTTTTATAGGGGGCAGGGTGATTCTGTTATCAATGAAAAGGAAAAATGGGGTTATTCTGCATGTAGAAGGAATTGTTAGGTAAATAATCTGTGCAGAGATAAGACTTAAATAGTGTGTTGTCCATTTTGTCTATAACTTATTAACTCTTAAGCAAGATACATGATTCTAATTTTCTCTATTTTAGGCAATGCATGCTGCTCCAATGTACATTGCAGAGACATCTCCAACACCAATACGTGGACAACTAATATCTCTAAAAGAGTTTTTTATAGTACTTGGGATGGTTGTAAGTTCCTCGGTTCTTGAACTCCTAAACTTCTTGAATATTTCCTTCTACTGTTTTCTAACCTCATCAGAAATAATATTCTATCAAATTACTCTCAGTTCTGAATATCCTGGTATTACAAAAAGTGATTACATATAACTTGTGCAGGCAGGATATGGAATTGGTAGCTTGTTTGTAGATACTGTAGCCGGGTGGCGGTATATGTATGGAGTTAGTAGTCCTATAGCAATAATCATGGGACTTGGAATGTGGTGGCTCCCAGCTTCTCCTAGATGGTTACTTTTGCGTGCTATACAGGGAAAAGGGGATGTTCAGGATTCAAAAGAGATAGCAATTCGTAGTTTGTGCCAGCTTCGAGGTCAGGCTAGTGGTGATTCAGCTCATCAGCAAGTTGATGAAATTCTTGCAGAACTTTCTTATCTAGGTGAAGAAAAAGAAGTTACCTTCGGAGAAATATTCCAAGGAAAATGCTTGAAAGCCCTTTGGATTGGTGCAGGATTGGTCTTGTTTCAGCAGGTATTGCAATCATCACTCAAATAAAATAGTAAAAATCCTTCCAGATGCCTTCATTTTAGTATATTCACACTACGGTCTGCAAATTATGACAGATCACAGGGCAACCCAGTGTGCTCTACTATGCTGCATCAATCTTTCAGGTACAATATTAATTTTAGTCAAGGAAAATTATTGTAAATTGATATGATCTATTATTTTGTACCAGCAAAGTAAAATAACATTATACTCCAATCCATTTTATAGAGTGCAGGATTTTCCGGAGCATCCGATGCAACCCGAGTCTCTATTCTCCTTGGGGCTTTTAAGGTAAATCTTAGTTGGTCAGGTTCTTAGTGTTAAAAATCTAAGTGTGAGTCTAAGTTTCACATTGATATTCTTTTTCATTTTGCCAAATGTATGACCATTTGTTTATGTTCTAGTTGATTATGACTGGAGTCGCAGTCGTAGTTGTTGATAAACTTGGAAGGAGGCCTTTACTTCTAGGAGGAGTTTCGGGAATAGTAAGTTCCTTCTTGTTTCTTTGATTTTGTAAGATGGTTTTGGCTGTAATTTCCTGATAAAAGAACACTTCCCCAGTTCTATCTCAAAATGAGAGGCTTATGCCATTCTACTAATTGGTGCTAATTATCACAGGTGATCTCTTTGTTCCTTCTTGGCTCGTATTACGTTTTCTTGGATAACTCACCAGTTGTAGCTGTAGTTGGTCTGCTGTTGTACGTAGGCTGTTACCAGGTGAATATGCTTCTTTTTTATATCCTTCTTTAGATCATATATATGGAGTCTAGCTGAGAGTATAGGGCCATTTTTTTCTCATAATGCTTATACAGTGCATTTTGATTTTAATGGTTCTCCATTGCCTTTTTTCAGATTTCCTTTGGTCCAATTGGTTGGCTCATGATAGCAGAGGTTTTCCCCTTACGCCTAAGAGGTCGAGGACTTGGTATAGCTGTACTCGTCAATTTTGGTGCAAATGCCCTGGTGACATTTGCCTTTTCCCCACTGAAGGTGATGAATAACTTCAACAGGAGACCATAATGTGTCATCATCTTTATCATCATCATCAATCAATCATATGATTGCCATATTTCACAAAAATCTGATATCACATTGGTCTTGTTTGTTGATTCAAATGTGTTGTGAATTTTCTCTTTCTTTTCCTCTGTGTCTGTTTGGTTAATTAGGCTGTGTAACGAAACATCAACTTTCGTGTCTGACACTTTGTTTTTGCTTTCATCACAGGAATTACTGGGAGCAGGAATCTTGTTTTACATCTTTTGTGTAATAGCCGTGGCATCTCTTGCGTTCATATACCTTGTTGTACCAGAAACAAAGGGCCTTACACTGGAGGAGATCGAGGCCAAATGTCTGTAATCTGTCACCTTATTGTCTCTATATAAATATCTGTTTTTAGTTCTCTGCAACATTTCTTTAATACGATACAATGCATCTGTAATGAGACATTTATATAAATAAACAATACGTACTGATGAATCGTAGGTTTATCCTTTTTTATCTTTTGTTCTGTCTCGTTTCTGTTTATTTTATATTAGAACAAAATTATTAAGAAACTCTTAAAAATGATGTAATGTGGTAGAACTCATTTAAAATAAAATAGTCTCCTAAAAACATCTCTGCGTTAGAAATGATTTATCATGTTAATTATAGAGTGCAGCAGATTCAAACAAGTTAATAAAATTACTAGAGTAATTGAACTACCAATCCTACAGTTTCATATTCTTAAAAACTACAAACTATACATTATCATTTCTTTCGTTTTGGTTTAATAGAACGAAATACTAAATTTGAAAAAAAAAAAAACGTGCTTGCAACATATTTATTAAGCATTCTCCTTTTAATATTTTATTATCAGGTAAAACTTTATAATGATTGGAATAAAAAATGCATATACTACGTGATAAAACAAAGTGGAATATGTAATAAGGAACAATAACATAATGGGATGAAACGGAAACCTGAGTTTCTTAGAAACTTCCTAACCTAGACTTCATTCCTAATAATTTATTTTGATAGACACCACAGAAATTGGTCAGAAAAAAAATTGAAGATTAGTGGTAAAGAGCGTTGTTTTTCTGATGCGTAAATAGTAAGTTTATCTGAAGTTGAACTGATTCAACGTATATATTGTCACTGGTCACTGAACTTTTGATGAAAACCATAGAATATTTATTTCCACAAAAACACTATAGAAAATATTAAGTGTGTGAGCTTATAAATCAGTATGTATTCATAGAATTTTAGTCTTCTTAAATACTAAAATAATCATAAGATAAAAAACAGACAATTAGTCTTCAAGTATTTTTTGTTATAATATATATTTGAATTGTTGGAATATCAGATAAATATATTAACTATAGTGAATTGCAATTATATCTCCCAGTATTTGTCAAACCTTGAGAGGAAGTGATCGATCATATGGACAATGATAGCTCCATTCTTCACACTAGACAACAAGAAAAGCTTAAGACAGTATGTGTTAACAAGATGACCGTTTGGAGAAAACGATGGCCACTGTCACTTCGGCTCTCCAAGAAGTCAGCAAAACTTTCGTATACTCAGCACCAATCTTCAAAGCAGTTTAAGCATTTGAGTGTATGGTGACAGAATCATGAAAATCGAGATAATCACAAGGGTTCTTATCGAGTGTCATAATCTGAATTATTATTATCACACGAACAACATAGCACGAAATTAATCAAACACATACACACATATAATATTAGTTAGAGGCCAACAGTAACAGAGAGAACTGCAAACACTTCAACCAATCAGGGATAACTGTCATAAAGATAGCAACTGGTTGCATCACAAAGAAATTGATCCAATAAAACTACTTAAATACAATTTCCTCTTTGACACAAGTTGTTTAGAGATTCCCTCCAATGAGGAAGTCAATGGGCCACAACTTTATGGGACCAGGAGCTGTTATGGCATTTAACACTAAAGGAAAAAAAATGTGATCAGATCAGGTTGTCCACCACCTCCTTCAAGAACCCTATGTTCATTGTATCAGCAAATCACAGAAATAGAGATTTTACTATGCCACCAAATGCATCAATTGGCATCGTTTTCTCAAACCTGAAAGCTATGTGCAGTTTAGCTCATGTGCAGGTCATAAGCTTGACAAAAGAGGTAATGAAAATATGGATATTTTGATGAAGCAAACTGATAGTGGTATATGTAGCAGTTGCAAACTATGTTGATTAGATAAGCCAAAAGCAACAGCCCTCAAAATTTAAAGACTTGGCTATTTCATAATTCAATTGCATGCGATTGGTTTTAGATCTTGCACACATCTCATATCAAGTGTCTACAAAAAATAACAACTTCGATTAATATGAAACCAGACCTTGAAGTCTAGAAACAGAACTGCAAAGTGAAAACCACTTTCTAAGTTTTGGTGCCTTCCTAAAACTTCAAAAGAAGTCATTAAAGCTCAGAACAGGCATTAAAGTGCATCAATGAACGCGTTTCTATCTTTGGATCACTTACAGTAGATTGAATTCACTATATATTTATTTTACATAGCTTTGAATACAAGCAAACTTCAAAAAAGTTTACTTTTAGAAGAGCTATTTTCCTTTTTCATCTGACTGAACAACCACTGCTTATTTTCCTCCATTCTGTTGCCAGTGATATATTTGTGTGATGGAAACCAGAAAGAACGTGGCCATAAAGCAACTCAAACCTAAAACTCTCAGAATTCAATTAATCCCAACGTACGGCCTTTCTATTATACTACACCCCAGTATTCCAATCTTAGGTTTTGATTAACAAAACTTTCGCAGATGACTATCAGAACGAATCAACAACGTGTTCCTCTCTGCAAGAAAATAAAATAATAATAAAAAAGAAACAATGAAGCATGTTGGATGGCAGTTTTCAGTTACGGAAACACTTGGGTTTCATTTTTTGGCTTGTGGGACATGGCGTTCCAGATGAGGGAAGGTACTGGGTGAGTTATGAAGCACCATATAAAGTGGGGAATAGGACGCATACCAAGCCTCACAAAGTGCAGTCTACGTTTATGGGACCCTTTGCCAAATCAAGTTCAATAAGAGAACGTCTTATTCACAAGTCATGACCTTGACTTGTCGCAATCACTCAAGTCCAGAAACAGCAGTGGCAGTCTCCCTTGTCACGCTCTGGACTCATAAAGAGCCTGATTCATCTTCCCCGTTTCTGCCGTGCCAGGAAGACAAGCAGCTTCATTGCACCACGAAAGAGACACACAACAAAGCCACCCATATGGCCCATACATTTGAGAAACATCACCACCACTACCCACAAAGCCACGCTGTCTAAACTTTCGTAAAAAACACAAAAAAAACAAGCTTTATCCAGATCAGACGGCTTCCTCCCCGAGCAAGCTAACCCTTAACGCTTCTCCCCACAAAATAGTAAGTTGGACAGTAAAATAATACATTTTTCCACGGTTGACTGTGCATGAATAATAGGCTGCCAGAGCAAAAAGAGTGCGTCATGTCGTCAGTCATCACGCACCAATTTCCATGCAACACCTCCTTGGGTTTTCCCTCAACAATCACTCATACACGCAAATAGTTAAAAAGAATCTCTCTTCGACTAAATATTCAGACATTTTCCTCAACAACAACAACCACTACGCTCAGACAACAATAATTTTCCCAGGAAATACAAAGTTGGGAACAGATTACACTGGAAGAAATTGAATCCATCTTGCACAGACAGGGTAAATAAGCAGATTTGCAACTTCTGAATGAAATAATGTATAGTGGGGGAGGCAAAGTAAAGATAAAAATCCTTTGATATTCAGACCAATTTAAATCCATACAACAAAATCCAATTTACAGAGTCACAATGACCAGAAGCAATGAGAAAGAAAGCTTTCTCCATCCCATAACTTCCTATTTCCATTGCACTGTTTTGCCTAGTCAAGTCTTGAAGCTAACAACACCATTGCCAGATAAAAAAAAAACTACTAAAATGAAAAAAAAAATTCAATTGAAAACGAAAGAAGTAATGGGGTGTGGAACTAGCAGAGGACCAAAACGGTAAAAGTGGCAATCCTCCCAAAAGGCAGAATTTTTTTTGCAGCGCCTGCGTATTGAGATTGGAAATGTGCAGAAGTGGAGGCAACTGAAGAAGGTAGCACAGCAGAACGGATCCTGATCCTCCATGGCATATAGACAAATAATTAATAATTAGTGTTCCACACCAGAGAAAAAAGACCAGGTGGAAAGGGTTCCCAGAGGAAGAAGAAGAAGAAGCATTAACGCCATGAGGAGAGGGTCAAGAGAGGAACATCTTTCCAAGCGAGAGACAAGAAGCCCGGCGGCGTGGATTCCAGCAGCGAAAACAGAGAACTGTAACCGTAATTCCAGAGAAGTATCTTCGCCTGACTAACCGCATAATGACTCAGACTCACAGACTCAAAGCCCGCACGCTCCATCAGAACCCTCCACTGCTCCCTGTCCTCCATACTCTCCCTCACGGGCCCAGGCCCAATGACCGCGTCGATTCGGCGGCCCAGGAGAAGACTCTCCACCTGAAACCGCTCCGGCGAGTCCGCGGGCAGGTTCGGGTCCAGCGACTCAAACACAGCAGAGAAGTACTTGAACGCGTTCTTGAAGCGGTTGAGAAAGCCGACACGTGTCAGACTGGCTTCGTACTCGCCGAGGGTGACGATTTTGGGGTTGAGAGATTTGGCCAACCGGAGGGCGGTGTCAACGGCGGTCGGAGGCTCGTCGAGGAGGTTATACAGCTGGAGCATGAAGTTCACGGCGAGTGCCTCGTTGGGCTCAATGCAAAAGCTGGTGTGGTCGAGGTGGTGAATGGGAGTGAGAATAGGCGTGAACTCGAAGTTCAGGTCGAGGAGTTTGGCGAACTCGGAGAGGCGGTTGCCGGTGGCGGAGAGAGATGGGCCGGGCGAGGCTCCAAGCGCGATGGCGGGAATTCCGGATATTTTGATCTTATTGGGCTTTCCGGAAGCGCGAGTGGCGAAAGCCTGCAAGAGCGCGGCCCACTGAATCCCTTGCACGATGCCGAAGTCGAGGATGTGGATGTTGGCGGCGCCTTCGGTGGCTTCTAAGATGGCTTGGTTGGCGGTTAAGTGTGCGAACTTGGAGTAAGGGCAAGCGTCGTTCAGGGCTTTGTAAGACAGTGTTAACTCCTCCGAGGTTGTTGTGGTTGAGGTTGTGGTTGTGCTGTTGGGCTCTGTCTTTTCTTTCTCGGCCCATATTTTACGGGAGAGGGCTTCACAGAAGTAGAAGCCCACACGCTGAGTCGGGTTTCCGTGCTGCGATACCGATTTTCTGAGCCGGGCTAGGGATTCCGCGGCCTGATCCGGTTCGGTTTCCGCCAGGGAGGCGCACTCCGTTAGGGCTTTGAGGAGCGGGTGAGCGGACTCCGGTTCGGAGGAGAGGGTTTCGTCCAAGGGCTCCTGCGCGGGCGGGGGAGGGGTGGGATGGAGGGGGAGCGTGGCGGCGGCGGCGGGAGTGTCGGAGGAGGGGAAGATGAGGCGGTTGAGATCGGAGGGGAAGGGGAAATCGGCATTGGTGTGCCAGGAGGGGGTGTCGGCGGCGGCGATGAGGGAGTCCATCCAGTCGTCGGAGTCGAAATCGGAGAAGCGGAAGGGGGCGGGGGCGGGGGCGGATTGGGGGTCCGGGAAGTGGAATGGGGGATCGGGTTGGAAGGGGTCGGGGAAGTCGGTGGGATGGAGAGGGTAGCCGAGTGAGGGAGTGTTGTTCCATGGAATTGGATGGAGTGAGAGAGGGTTGAGATGGTGTTGGTGGTGGTGGTGGTGGTGGTGTGGGTGGTGCTGCTGGTGCTGTTTCTGCTGCTGCTGCTCCTGCTGCTGCTTCTGCTTGATTACTTGCTGCGCAATGGCCATGAGATTCCCACTGTCTGCACACATGTAAGCCATTCCCTCTTCTCCTCTGCAAATCACATCACAGCATTTCATTTACAGGTTTCAGAGTCAGTGTGTATGTGAGAGAGAGAAAAGAGAGAGTGAGTGAAGTGAAGTGGGGGTGGGAGTAGTAGAAGCCTACCTATGTATGCAATAATATAAATACAAATGGAGGATCCGTTAACTGGGTTGGGTTGTAGAAAGTGTGAACTGAACCAAAGAAAAGAGAGTAACTATACTGGGTGAGTGATTGAACCGTTGAAGCGATGAGAGAGCCAAGAAACAAGGCAACCTAGAACGACAACCTGATTAAAGCCATTTCAAAAAGACGCCATCCCCATGGTCCCACTTTCATTTTTTTCATTTTATTCTTACCTAATATTATTATTATTTATTTCACTTCAATTTTTATCAAATCTCTCACTTACTAAATCAACATTTTTTCAATTTATTCCGATCTAATACTGTAAAGTTTGGAATTGTAGTACTAATTTGGAAAATTAAAGAAATCATTATTACAGTCATTTTATTATTCCCTTATTTGTTTCGCAAAGTACTATTTTTTATGGAAACTCACGTGATCCCGCATGTGACTTCACTTCTAGTTATCCAATCGATTCCGTCTTCACCACATGCAATGCATTATTTTGCATACAGTTCTATCGGATCACTGACAATCTCCCTAACCCACACAAGGCCGAAACAAAGTTTTATGCATATCTAATCTCACTCTCGTATTTAACATAATTAAACCTTTGTTAAAATATTATTACTATTATTTCCTCATTTTAGATTTTATACATACACATATTTTACATGCACATTTTTCATTGCAATTTTCTTCACCTTTCAATTCATCAAGATTCATTTTACGTTTTCTGAAACAAGGCAATGTTTGATTCTATTTTCTAAAAGGATATCTTCTTGGTTTTTACTTAAAAAAACGTGTTGAATGTGATTATTGTCTGCCTAAGTATGGTTGTGTTTGGATATATTTTTACAAAATACACTCAGTTTGTTGTTTTAGTTCATATTTCGTATGTTGTTAAATGTTGTCTTATTGTTTTACATTCGAACTGTATGGAAATAACAGACTCTTAAGTCTTGTCAAAACAAATATAGCTTCACACTTCGTTTGTTTCAGCCCGCACGAAAATGAGGTGCATAAAATCATTTAAAAACAATCTCAATATTTCAAAAATAATTAATAACATTTAATAGTATTAAATTGTATATATAGAGTTTTAATAGCTGGTCCAGTTGACAGGCGCATAGTCCTCATTCACTTAATTTTTTTCCGGCATTTTTATAATTTAATAGAAAAAATGTGAATAAATACGAAAAATGTTGAAAAAACAGTATTGCTCTAACATTAGTAGGTCCAGCTGCCACGACACTGTACACATGTCAGGTCACAGCAGCAAAATAGTGTGGCAGCACTGCAAAAATTTAAAGTACTGTTGGTTCAATTTGTTAATTTAGTAAATAAAATATTAAATTTCTAAAAAATGTAAATAAAATTGGTAGAAGAGAAGATAAAAAACCGAAAAAGGGAGTGTGGGGTGTTAATTTTGAGGGCGGTTGGGTGGGCCCACAGGGTAGAAGGTAGTATTAGGAAAGGTGGGGCCCAGGTGTTTTGGACCAACGGAAGTGGAAATATGGCGAAACGGAATGGAAAGCAGCGGTGCAGGATATTTTGACGGGATTTTTCATTCATTATCTCTCACTTTCATCTCATCTCATTCTCCGTGTATTCCACTAATCCCACGTCACCACCCAGTCAACTCCCTATAGTAATCATCATTTCATGCCCCCAGTTTCAAATCTTTTTTAGTTAATCTTAATTACCCTTCTAATTCAAAACTAATCAACGTTTCCCTTCTTTATTAATAATTAATCACTCTAGGGTTTACAAAGACGTCTTTCATTGAAATTGATGATGGTGAGAACAGAAACTACAAGTGGACAAAATTAAACGTCTCTGTCTGAGTCAATGGTAGGATGATTAGACAAGAAATCAAAGCCAGCCATTCTTTGCTTATCTTTAAAACCTAATAGGCCCACCCTTAATTATCCACACCTTTTTTCCCCAACTTAAAAACGCTTCAAAATAATTTTTTATACCTTTAATTCATGCCAAAAATATTTCATTCTCCTATTTAACCACATTTAATTCTTTATTATCATATTTTATCCAACTATCAATGCATGTTACATTGAGTTTATTTTTGAAAATAAATATGTGTATCACATTTTCAAAATCAAAATTTTAGATAATAAATGGGCTTTTCTTTAAGATGACATTTCTTTATTAGTAATTTTATAGAAGATACGAGTGCATAAATCAAATTAGATTATCTATAAGTTTAAAATTAGTTTGTGGGTAAATTCAAATTCAAATTTTAAACAAGTTTATATGAAATAAGTTTTAGTTTTAGTTTGTATTCTTTTTTTTTTATGTTTCTATGTTAAAAGTACTTATGTATTTGTAGGCACACAAATTAAAGGTGTTTATTGTTATACAAATAAAAAAAATCTTCAAAAATATAGACAATGTATCTTTCACATGTTAAACAGAAGAGAAATGTTACAGAATACAGAAGATGTATTATCTTCATATTGCAAACATAAAGATGAAAAAACCTCATTCCCTTCACTTTTTCAACTTATAACAAAATGATCTAATTATCATATATTTAAATATTAATTTTAGGAAAATAAGTAGAAAAACATAGAAAGGGTTTGTGTGGATGGTAAGAAGAGCATGCTAGAATGGGTGATAGAAAATGATAGATGGTGGAGAAGGAATTGACAAGTCGATCTTAGCTCTTGTTTTTGTTTATGCAGTGCCAATGCATGCATCATACAAATCAAAGCCGCCATATAAGACACACTATCCCTATGAAGGCACACATAATTTTTTGTCACGTCTACTATTACCACTGTTGGATCCTTCGTTCTAAGCCTTCTTGTGGCAGACCCAGTTTCTGCTTTCGTCTCTCTCACACAACCAACTCTTCATTCATCTATCATCACCCTGCAAGAAAAATCCAAAACGCTTACGCAATTACAATATGTAACAGTAACACAATCTCCATTTCCCTTCTTTGGTCCAATGCTATCGACACAAGGATTGGTTACGTTGCTGTCCATGGAGGTTGGGGTCACATTAAGTAGACAAAATAATAGGCCTTATCATTGGAGTTCAACTAGCTAGTGACCAGGCATTCCCACCACCTTCTATGTACAAACATTTTTTAATTTATAAACATATATTTCACATCGATCAGTAATGAGATTAATAATCTATAAATAGATATAAACTTATTTTAAAAATCAATTTTGTAAAATTTACTTTCTTATGATATGAAAGTTTATTTTTTAGAACCAATTAAAGTTGTGGTCTTGAGAAATGAGGACAACAACATTCAAACTCCAGTCAAAGTGGTCTATTCTCAGAACTATTTTGGTTCATTAGCCCCTCATTTCACAATCTACACCTATACTCTAAGAACAAGTCTGGACCCAGTCATAAATGAAAAAAGTGCACACACACACAACAACACAAGTTACTCATTTTCTGTCCAAACACACACAAAACTAAAGAAAAGAGAGGAAAATTAACGAATTACTATGTTTAATCCCCATGTAGTGCACCCAGTGATATTAAATATGTTACAATTTTCTTGGTGCTATAGCTCCTTCAATGATGGCTACCAAGACATTGCTTTCTTTTCATATTTATTCATGTATTCTTTGTGAATCATCTCTTTCCCTGTGTTATATATTAATAGGGGCACACACATACACACGTACTTGGGTCAAATTTGCAGTGAAGCGCTTTGTTGAAGAAATGGCATAGTTGCACAAAAGAATGGAAACATGCAGGGGACAGAAGCTGTTTTTAGTTGGACTTTTGGAAGGAGAAAAAGACGTTGTCATATGATGATGATGGTAAGAGCCACCCTCACTTTGACAACTACGTAATTCCATCACCTACTCATTGCCTTCTTCAATTTGTTATATCTATCTTCTCTTTTAAATCTAAATCAAATATTTCCCTCCACTATCTCTTACTGATACGTTTTTATTTGTTCCAATAGTTAGCCATATGTGACAATTTCAGAGAGAAAGAGAAAGTTGAAGGCTTGTACATAGAGATTACATGTAAGTATGGAGATTTTGCATAACTAAACCAGTATGATATTATTATATGCAGAGTGAGTGTTAAGTATTTAAGTGTGAGACTAAGTCTCTTATGGAGTAAAAATGAAAAATTTAAATAATATATAAGAAAAAAAAAACTTACGGACCAAATATTTTAAAATTTTAAATTGAAAGTGATATCATTTTCTTGTGTAGATTTGATTTAGTTTTTATTCATGTGAGATCTCTTCAATTTTATCTCTCCAAATTACTTAACATATATAATATAATAATAAGCTTAAACTGCAAAAAAAACACTTAAATTTATTCTTGATATTCCCTCGTCAAGGAAAGCATTCTATTTTCACAATGCAAAAAGTGAAGAAATAACCGTTACCAGTTACCATAAACTAAAAATTAGTTAATTAATAACTTATACGGAAACAGTGGTGGAGCCATGCTTATGTTGATTTGAGGGGCACAGGCTCCACCCTAGTTGTTCTTTTACTCAAAGTGTTGCATTCAGAAGATTATTATCTGAAGGCATTCACAAAAATAATTGTTACTTTAAAACATGGTATCTAAATTAAAACAATAAAGTGTTCTTTTTCTCTAATTCAATTGGCAAAGTTATTTGTTGTTTGTATCTTTTGGCATGTTTTGGTGTCCATAACAGAGATTTATTGGACTTTAATAATAATTATAGTGTCCGTTCCGATCTAACACTGCACGGGAACTCAAAGATAGTGAACCCACAACAAATCTGAAACTTTATAAATTATCTAACTAATCTGATTTAAAATGTCACTAACTTTGGAAAAAAATGCACTGACCTAGCATTGTTGTAACCCCTGCACTTAAAATGTTGGGCACCAACTACAACTTTAATTAAATGCATACACATGTTAGTTATTTATATACTTTAAAGTCAAATGTGCTTGAAAATAAGTTAAAACTTATCTTTGTATGAAACTTTCTTTTCATTAGTTATGTTTGTGGTTCAATGAAGAAAATCTCTCAAGAATATATCTAGTTGAATTATTTTTGAATGATTTGTTGTGTTTTAGTTTGTCAATCCATACGAGTCTCACTATCATTTTATTTAAGTAGTGTATATTCATAATTTAAATATTATTATTGAATTATTGTATTTCATTTAAGCAAATATGTTACTAGTGTAAGTATTTTAAGTGAAAAGGAGTATAACAAATGATTATAACATATTTATCTTGAGGATAATGATACTTTTATCCAAATACTTTAAATTTATTTTATGCTGACTTGCAATATTTAGCAGTTTAGATTACAATATACAATTATTTATTTTTATTGAAATATATTTATATTGTCTATAGAGTTCCTTTTATTAGAAGTTTTAGTTAGTGTCAAAACAAACAAACAGTGCATTAAAAAAATAAGTATATTCTACATTAATTTACGGATTTTAATTAATCTTTTTTTTTACCTCAAACGTAAATAATCTTTTTTAATTAATCTTATTTTCAAGGTTATTTATATTTATTTAAGATGTATGACATAATTTAACCAAAATAACTAAAACAAATTATATTGAACTATTGATTTAAATGCACATTAATGTATTCTTCCTCAACATCATGTATTTTCTTGGTCTTCTCACGGACTTTTTTTTGCTGTAAAATTAAAAAATATTGATACTAGACTAAAAAAAAAAAACACTATTATTTTGTTTAAAATGAAAAGGAAGAATAATTCATAAAAGAAATATTCTTGTACCCAAACTGAAAATTTGATAAAATGCAGTGTTTTTGGAGAGCATGGGTGTGAAAATCAATTTTGGAGCGAAACAGAAACAGCATTACGTATAGTTGTTGGTCTGAGTGAAGAAATTGTCACTCAGATCTGCACCGTTCCCTCGCCAATCCAATTTGTATCGTAGATTCGTAATTTTGTTCGCACATTTCGTGCCCTAGGCCATGGGAGATGAAGACGACGACGAGGTTCTCGGTTGCGCCACCACCGCTTCCGGCCAATCCGCCTCCAACAACAGCTTGCCACCTCCCGCCGACAATACGCTACTCAAATTGAACCATCTCGACTTACACGCTGATGATGCTGGATCACAAGCGTCTGTGCTCTCTATTCTATTCTCTTCCTATAATGATGTTAAGTTTTGTGAATTTTATTTCTATTATCTCAAAACTCAATTTGATTCTCACCGCAGTGGCAAGAAGAAAAAGAGAGGCCAACGCGCAGTTGGACCTGATAAAACTGGAAGAGGTCTCCGCCAATTCAGCATGAAAGGTAATTTTCGTCTCTTCAATTTGTTTTCTGGATTGGACCTTTTTTAGTTGCTTACTTTTCGCTATCGAGTATTGAATGTGAAATTTGCGATAATAGTGTTTGGAATTGGATTTTTCTGCTTCGCTGGTAGACATTATTTTTGTAGGTCGTGTTGATAATTTTCGTTCTGGCTTGCTTGCTTCTCATTTATTGTTGCATGTCTCCAGTATGTGAGAAGGTAGAGAACAGGGGAAGAACAACTTACAATGAGGTTAGGTGGTTACTTTAACTCATTTTTTGCCACATCTGAATTGATAGCTCGCTTTAGTTTTTTCTGTATCATGGAATATAATTTGTGTTCTTGCATTAATTTATTTCTTGAATTTTATTTGATTATTTTAATATTATAGGTGGCGGATGAGCTTGTTGCTGAATTTTCTGATCCAGCCAATAGTGAATTAACCCCTGATCAGGTTTTCTCTCCATCATATAAAAAATTTCAATATTATATGCCATTCACAAATTGAAGATTTAAAAGAGTATTGTGGACTTACTTTTGGGGGTGAACATTTGTCAGCAACAATATGATGAGAAAAACATCCGTCGAAGGGTCTATGATGCTCTGAACGTTCTCATGGCGATGGACATTATTTCTAAGGATAAAAAGGAAATCCAATGGAAGGGACTTCCTCGTACTAGTGTGAATGATATTGAAGAATTAAAGGTTTGTCAACAGTCTGGAGTTGTTTAGTCTGCTCAATTTGGATTATGCTTTTCCTGCTGTGATGTTGTGATCTGTAAATGTACGTGATTGCAACAGACAGAGCGTCTTGGGCTCAGGAATAGAATTGAAAAGAAAACAGCCTATCTGCAGGAGCTGGAGGAGCAAGTAAGTCCGGCCCACTCTATAAAAGATTTAATGTAGGAATGAATTTGTGGATGGTTTTCTCCCTTTGAAATATGGACTTGTTGAAGATCCTAACAATTTACATATGCTTTGGTTTAGTTTCTGTTTGCTAATTACTTGTATTGTTATGTCAAGTTCGTAGGCCTTCAGAAACTTATTCAACGAAATGAGCAGTTATATAGCTCAGGCAATCCTCCCAGTGGAGGTGTATCTTTGCCTTTTATTCTGGTACAGGTATATCATCACCCCATTATCTCTTGTATATTATATTTAATGTCTGTAATCACACCAGTGGAGGGGTAGAGAATGTTGCTCAAGTTTACCTTGAATATTATATTTAATTATGAAATCTTTGCTACTGCATCTGTGATATTAAGTAGAAACTGGCTCATCAATTATAGACAGCAAGCTTCTGTTAAACCGAAAAGGAGTACAAATAATTCCCTGGACGTTCCCACAAGAATACTAATTCCCTCTCAATTCACACAATAAAATCTCCCCTTTCAACTTATTTTTCTGATTTATAGGCAACGTGCCTCATTTTTCTAAATATCTTACTTTCTAATTAACTCTCTTTTCTGCTACCTAACAATGTTACTAACTATTGTGGTTAGTTACCTATTAAGCAGCATAATGAATTCGCTAGAAATATTTGTCACCTTTTCTGTGGGTGTTCATTTAAATTTGTCAACTGAATGTAAATTCTGCATAAACTATATGGTAGAGGAATATTTTCAACTCGTATATTAAGTTCACCTAACTCAGTTTGCCTTTATATCTACTGAAGGCTTTTATTGGTAAGTTCAAGTTCACCTTACTCAGATTGCTAACTTGATAATTTTAATGAGGAATCTACACACCCTACTGTGATTTGGCTCTTCATGGTATTGCAACTGAATTAATTAATCTCATATTTGAGGTCTTTTAAAACTGCAGACACGTCCTCATGCAACTGTAGAAGTGGAAATATCAGAAGATATGCAGCTTGTTCATTTTGATTTCAATAGGTAAGAAAGCTACTATTGCTTCACTTGGCATTCTTTCCAAATGATGTTTTCAGTTGCCTAATTTAGTAATGTCATAAAGTCAGGGACGCTCAAACTAGTGCGTCCTATTTTGGTCAAACAGTCAAACACCATGGCTAGTAAAAGAATTTTCTGGTAGAGAAGTTGGGAAGTGGTTGTGGTTGCGGTTGCATAGTTTTTGTCCCGTGTTGGGAAATGTATCATCCACTAACTATTTTTGTTTTTTCTTCTCTCTGTAGTACTCCTTTTGAGCTGCATGACGACAATTATGTTCTCAAGGCAATGAAATTTTGTGAGAGACCACAGGAGGATAATACGACACACAATTTTACCAATGTAGGTGAAGGTTCTAGCATGTCAGGCTTGTGCCAACCACAGGCTCCTCCTACAAATCTAAAAGTGTCAAATAGGCCTCCAACATCACCTCCTCTCCCTGGCATATTAAAGGCAAGGGTTAAGCAAGAGCATTAATCTGTAAGTTTATCATATTTTGTTGTCTTATGTAAGCATGGTTGTATATTTTGTAGAGAAATTGGCTTCAGTTGGTAGACCGTCATAATAGTTATTCATCAGTACAGCCAAATCATTCTGTAGGTTAGAAGCAGACCGGTATGTCTTCTTTATTCTTAGCGGTAGACTTTGGCACCCTCTTTGCTCATCATCCATCATTTACTACCTTAATTTTTTGATTTCCGACATATTTTCACTGTAATTTTCCCGTCTCATAAATTGGTTTGTGGCAGTCCATAGATCACGGAACGGAACCCAACAGCATAGGATTAATTTTTAATTTTCTGTTTTATAGTGTACAGTTTTCCTGCTTATTTGGTATCTGGACCAATGCTATTGTTTGTTTTGTAGCATTCGCCTGGGCCCTCTTGCTAATTCAAAATAAATTTGATGGAAATCTTGCGTCTTACGCTCATTATTCTTTTAGAAGACGATTAACAGAAAAATTGATTTATGTCATATTTAACTGAGCGTGTCTAGAATCTTATTCGTGCGTGTTAGCTGTGTAGTGGCGGTTTTGTTAACAGTAGTTCTAAATTCATCTGCGAAAAATTTAATGGAATGTATTAGTTAAACCGGGAATGCGAAAATTTTATCCTGATTCTTGAGGAATAATTGATGTCAGTCGCATTGATGCTTCTTAGTGGGTAGAAAGGTATTTTTGTGTATACAAGCCCATGTAAAATGTGTCCATCTCTATCTTGATAGCCGTTATTTGGGTGTTTTGTTTTCCATTTACTAGTATTACTGTATATGTAAACGAAAAAGTGCCTTGATATGTTTGGATAAACGGCTTTTTGAGGTTATTTCATCAGGAAAAAGACATGTACTGATTAAGAGCAATGAATATTCTTGTATACATAATCATTATTTTCATATTTTGTTTACCAACATTAGCTAAGTGAGGTTTTTTTAGTGTCAATCACATGAGACATACAAAACTTGAATATGATTTTATTGTGGGAAAAATTTAACATGGTAGAGTTGATAAGGTTTACTTAGTGTGTATAGTTTCCATTTTTTGGGGACTGTAATGGATTTGGTACTCGTTAAGTATTACTATACGTCGAGATATCGAATGGTTTACCGTGTTTGTTTCTGCATCAAAGACGCACTCACGTCAAAGTAATTGATACATGCAACCAAACATGTGCTTAGTGTGGGTTTCGATATGTTTTCAACGAAGGAAATCACGTTCAAGTTTAAAACTGGTGGGGACCAGGAAAAATTCTCATTTTCAGGAGAAAATAAAACTGAGATTGTGAAAGGTGAGAAGAAAAAAATAGGTTATAGTATGACTTTTCAAGATAATAATTTTATCGTGTCTCAGCACATACTTACGAGAAATATTTAGTGAAAATATAAAATATTTATAGAAAAAGATGGTTATTTAGTTTTTATATTTGAAATAATTTAAACCACTAATAAAATGTATTTACTGTTCATAAAAGGAAAGTTTCGTATTAAAATTTTTTATGCTATTCGTGAAATACAGCATGGAATGTTTAAGAATACGATAATTACTTCCAGTAATATGTACATAATATTTAGATTGAAAAGTAATTAATATTTTTATTTTAGAAATTATTAATTTTAATATGTATTTTTCTCTTATTTTTTTGTTATTGTTATGTTTTTGAACGTTATCATGCACTACATTTTCCTTTATATAAGAATATAATTTAAACTAAGAATCATCACTATTTTTTTCTCATTGATAGGTAGATAGAAAATACGTATCACTATTTTATACACACACAAAATACGTAACGCTACCTTGTTTGGATGGAGTTATTGTTGTAAATGTATTTGACAATTATTAATATAATCCAGAGGTATAAGTAGGGAACAAGGCGTTTCTTATTATAAACTACTTTTGAGATAATTGAACTTTTTAACGACGAATCTTGCAACTACTTTTGAGCTCTTCTGCTGGTTTCTCCCCAGCAAATCCAGCATCAACCCATGCAGAGTACCCTCCTCCCATATTCACAATATGTTTAAATCCCTGCGTTTATAGCATCATATGTTATGTGTTGTTTATATTCTTTAACTATAACCCGTAATGAGCAATCACCAAAAAATTAGATGGATTTTATTCTTATCATTGTAAAACCGTGAATCAATTGAGACTAATTAGAAACTTACCGAATCAAGCAAGTCAACGCTGGCTCGGAGTGATCTTCCTCCACTATTGCAACCCTTAATTTGTCATCCATTATCACAAATCAGCGTTTAGAAACTTTGTGTTTTGTTGTTTCATATTCAGAGACTTAAAAGGCAACATGTTTCTTACCACAATTAAATGATCCTCATTCTTGCATATTGCTGCCACCCGTTCAACAAAATCTGGATTTTTCACCCGTCCTGTTCATTTGCAAATAAGAAAAAATGTCAATCAAGAAATGTTTGCCGGGTGAAATACAAAATATATGTTTGCAAAGTGTTAAATTCATATTTGATGAGAGAACCACCCCATATTTTGATACTTTTTGGCTGCCCCTTTAAACTCACTTTACCTGCTTCTGTGATGAACATGTAGGGGACATTATAAGCATTCTCAACATGGCTTTTATTGAATTCCTCAACCGACCTATTTTAAAGGCAAAAGACAAAACATCGATTAGTTCCCTAACAATTTAAAATAGAGAAGGAAACTGGAGAAATTTAAACCTTTTGCTACCTCACATCCAGATAACGATAACCTGATGAATTTAGTAGATCTTTAGCAGCATGAACATCTACGGTTACAACACTTTGATGACTGCAAATAGGGATAAATCAGAACGGTTAGCCATATTCTACAAGCATATAGAATAAATGTATTAATCAAACTCTTATTTAAGAAATGCAGTTGATCATACTTAATGAAATAAATTTCATTTATCTTATTTTCCTCTGCTTATAAATTCTTACAGAAATGTTTTCCTAAAGTGATTCATATTCAGAAACACTTACTCCTTGGGGGCATCCATTCCTTTCTCTATTTGCAGACTTTACATCCAATGCCAAACTTGTACGTGAAGTGCATTTGTGAAAACCTAGCTTTGCTCTGGTCAGTGGTGTCACTAAGTTGACCTTTTCATTGATATACTTTTTTTGTTACAAGTATTGTCAGTTGCACATTGAAATATTCACGAGCATGTGGCGTGCAAGCCATTTGTGCAAATATTATAATGGCAACAACCTCATAGTTTCCATTTTTTTTTTTGTTATACACCCACTAATTGTGATCTGGTATTTGATCCCACCACTATTGAAGCAAAATAGCAGTTGACATTTTTTTGTTTGTTTAGGTTATGCCAAACATCATGGACAATTATTTCGGTCAAACAATATAGGGTTTATTCAACTTGTATGTATTCTTCATCTTTTGCCTTATTAAAGGATAAGGTATTTTATTTATACTGTGCAATAATAAGTTATTTGATGCAAAGTACTTTTACAGTCACTATCTTAAAAACTATAGCAAAAAATATTTTTAATTTATTAATAATACAAATATTCGTGCTAACAATATATATCTATTAAATTCCTTATTAAACCACATATCCACTCTCATTTTATAATTTTCTGATGTATGCAGTAATCCAAGTAAACTGTTGACGCATGAATATGATGAGGGATTTTTCTTCCTGAACCTCCAAAATTTCTTGGCGCACCCACCATTTTCTAAGTGACCATTTTATCCTTTTTTTAAAGTGACTTTCGTAAGATTTCTAGAGCTAGATTTTCAGAATGAAATTTCCAAAAATTGCACGAAAAGATTTTAGAATAAGCCTTCCAGAATAAGATGTTTAGAATAAATTTTTTTAAATATATATAATACATTATAGAGTGTATATTTTAGAAGAAGTTTTTCGAAAAAAAAAAAGATTTCCAAAACAAGTGTTTTTCGTTCTTCTTTTTCTTCCTCTAGCGGTTCTCTCTCTATTCTTCTTCTTCTGTAATGATAATGGTACAACAGCAGTGACGGTGGTGGGATGCAGTGAAAGAAAAGCTGATCGAGAGCAATTCGGTCATTTCATCCAAGTATGGGGTGCAGGAAGCAAAAGCCTCTTCATGAGATGTAATTTTTGTTATTGCCTAACCTTCACTGGTCCATTTGATGGGCCAACAGAGCATGGGCCAGCCCATTCGAATAGTGGGAATAGGCCCGACAACTTCTTGAACGTTCTGTGCCTAGCTTGTGTCTTTTGCGCACGGAGGGTGTGGGTTTCAATTCAGAAAGAACATAGAATACGATTTGCGATTCCTTCATTTCCCGTGTGATTCATTGATCTGATAATCGAGTTGTGTGATCGGATTCGGGAGATGGCGTCTAGTGTTTTGAGGAACCTCATGAGATTGTCGTCGTCTAGGAACACGAGCACGAGAAGTTTCAGCCTCGTAACCTCTCAAATCAGCAACCACACCGCCAAGTGGATGCAGGTACATCAATCACAACCAAATATCAATTTATATCAAAATCACCTGACGCTTATTGCTCGCATATCCCGAACAAAGCATCTTCTGTTTCATCAAACTAAATCTGGAAACAATTTAGGTTATTACTCGTTTTTATTTGCTACCTACTATTTATTGGATGCTAGCTACATAATTTGTTTGATAGAATTTGTGAAATGCCTACGGTTATTTTCCTTTTTACTTTCATTGTTGTTTTAGGTTTGCTCTGGTATATAAAAAATTTGTGGATATGCGCAATTTTGTTCCTTTTATCTTACAACTTGATGGAATAGAATCAGAGATATAAAGAAACATCAGCGATGGCTCAATTACAGATCATTTGTAGTAAATTGGTTTGGATGGAAAAATATTCCAAGAGGCTTGCTAAGTAAATTGTGCTGAGAAAATCTGCATTCGGAGGGAGGAAAACTTGTAGCAGCAGAAAGTGGGAATTAACGTTTGAACGTAGTCTGAGGAAAGGGATCTACCGTGCCGACTGTGAATTATTGTAGGTTTTCTTGTTTAGGGAATGGTTACTCACCCTTCAGATCTGTCCCTAAGGGTGAGCATGATGCAGTTTTGATGAAAAAACAGAACCAATTGGAAAATATCGGGAAAAACAATTGGGTTCTGTACTTCAGCTAGAATACGAACAATTCCAGTTTATTTTGGTTTGGTTAAGACTTGATATTATCACTTTTTCAAGAGTAGGTAATAGATGAATGACAATTATAATGCAGCAAAACTCAATAAAAAAGCTGAAAATACCCAGCCATTTTGCTTTATAACAATCACAATACGGTTGATGGGTTCCTTGTAAGACTAAATGATGACTAGGAATGTAGGGTTGATTAGTAGGAATGGATGGCAATGACGTGAATGCAGCACTACTCAAGAACACGATGATAGTAAATAACAACCACCTAGCTTGATTGAACAAAATGCAACGATCAGTTTACAATGGAAATTTTGAACAGTTGATCAGCGATATAGGCAACTTCTAATGATTGAACGTGGTGATAGTGTCAAACAATTTAACCATGTGACAATGGATTCAAACAGTTTAATGTGGCGGTGGTAGAGCTTTGAGGGTGAACAAAGAGTTAAACATTTGTTCCATTGAATGATATACTACGACCCAGCTTTTATGTCCCGATATACTGAGTAGAGAAACTTCTAAGAACGAGATAGAGAGGTGTTAAAAAATTGGATTCTACAGCTCTGAAGATATCTCTACCTGGTAAATTTTGGTCTGCGGTAGATAATTAAATTGAATTGTTTTATTCCTAATGAACTGAATTGAAATTGGTTGGTTGGATATTTTTTGTATTCTGCTTCTATATGGACCAGTTTAAAAATTTGATTTGGTTTATCTTTATTTTCTCGCCTACCCCATCTATATCTATTCAGATGCCTTAGTTTGTTTCTTTGAGGTTTTATCCACTTCTATAATGTGAACGCTGACAACTCTCAAGGTTTTTTGAGATTGCACAAACATTCCTGTATTTTAACATTTACAGAATCTCTTATAAGGAGACAGGATATAATGTTTTTCTAACAATTAAGGAGGACTAATGTAATGTATAAGGGGTGTCACTAAAATATTTTTCAAATAATTAAAGGATTAATGCAGTGATAAAAAAATTGGAAGGTTGCGCAATTCACAAATGGACGGGAAGTGCTAATGGACGGTAAGTGCTAATGTTATTTACTCATATCTAAAATAAAGAGGACAGTGGCTAACTGACTACAGTCAGTTAATAGCAGTACCTCCTTTCCAGTATCAAGCTTAGCTTATAGGAGTTGGTCTCGTCGACTGAAATCTTGAGGAATTACTGATTACAGAATTGTGCGTGAAACTTACTCTTGTTTCTACTGTTGTAATAGGATACAAGCAAGAAATCTCCGATGGAGCTTATTAATGAAGTTCCTCCAATTAAGGTTGAAGGCAGGATAGTTGCCTGTGAAGGAGGTATGGCTTTTTCTTCAAAATTCTCTTCTCTTAGAACATGCACAAGATTTAGCGGAGATAAAAACCTTGTATAGTTTCTGGTCATACATTGTTATAGGAGTATAAGTAATTTGGATATTGCTGTTGTGGTTTCAGATACCAATCCTGCCCTTGGACACCCGATTGAATTCATATGCCTTGACTTGCCCGAGCCAGCTGTTTGCAAATATTGTGGCCTACGTTATGTTCAGGATCATCACCATTAAGATTGCTTTATACATGTATTCTGCATGTATGGAATTGCAATGTTTCTGACTAAATCATGGCGTAACAAATATACTTCTTTGTTACAATTTACTAAATAAGATGTTCATGTACTATCTATTTTGTTGTGTCACGTTGTTAATTTTGGTACTAATAATGAGACTCGAGGTACAGCTTCATTGAACGATCTATTTTATTTAATTCTCAATTTGCAAGCTCCTGAACCCTGATTACACTACGTTCTTGATGACCCAAGATAGTGAATGTAAGAAGCAACATTAAATGGTGTAAGAAGCTAGCTCGTTTAAAGTTGCCTTTTACGATCTTTGAGACCCTTTAAAGTAGAGATTGTAAGAGATTTTGGTATTCCCAATTCTCAGTCTAGTTCTCATAATTTAGCTCGTAAGAGATTTTGTGTCTGTTTTTATAACCAAATTGTACTGCCCTGGCAGAAACGATACTGATGAATTGGTCAAATAACTGATCTAAACAAATGACAATATCGGTCTGAAGAAAAAAGAGTCTAAAAGCATGAGAGCAGGTAAAATCTAGTTTGAATTGGGTCAATAAAAAATAATGAATACTATATCATTCTTTTTTTTTTCTTAAAAAAATAAAAATTAACCTAAAATGTTAATTATTTTCTTTTTATTCTACGTATATGAATGTAATTATTAATAAATATTATTGAGATTTTAATTTAAGTATCATAACAATTTATTTGAAGTTTTATGTATATGAGATCCTATAAATATTTTAGTAAAACATATTATATTTTTTTAATATTTTTATGTATTATTTAATTATTATAATGATTTATCATATAAATATTAAATTTTTAACCATGTTCAGATTTGAAAATTTTGGTATTTCGAATTCTAGTTTATCATATTTATAATTATTAAATTTTTCTAACTATTAACGGAAATATGATAAGATGCGTACCTTTGATTTCTATGTTTAAAAAAAATGAAATAAAAAACACAAGTTTTTTATATAAAAATAGCTCCAGGTTTTATATATTTCTTTTCCTTTGTCACTTCAGACAAATAATAATCATGTCACATTTTGCCACATACCAGTGTAGTTAAGCTAAAAGTAATAGGATTGAGGCAAATGGGATGATTTTTAGTACATTTTTTGCAATAGTTATGAAGATTGTTACAGCAGGATGACTGAATGTTTTTCAAGAAATAAATGTAAGTTCCAATCAGAGCATGAAACTTAATTTATGGTCAGTGAAGGGAGAAGAACAACAGTTTGAACAATCCTTTGAACTTTAGAATAAGTAGAAGGTAGATTGTAGGAAATACTTGAAAATTAGAATAAGTAGATCAACAGATATGTGAAAAATCATACAGATTTACAAGCTAATTCCGTAGCAGCCATTAAAAAAAACATGTTTCTGAATGTGCTTTTGGATCTGCAGCTTCAATTTCTGGAGAGAAGGATGCAAAATCTGATGAAGAGTTACAGCTAGGTCCTCTCAATAATGTTCGCCAGCTTTGCTCTCAGTTCTTTTCTTAATATCTTTCCTGAGGGAGACTTTGGAATTTCATCAATAAAATACACTTTGTGTAGTCTCTTGTAAAACACTACCTGTTCACAACAAACAAACACAGTGTCTCATTCTCTTAATTATAAACATTTTATAGTTAATTAATTTTACTAATCCTACCTGTTTAGCTATAAAATCCTTTACAGCATCTTCTGTAAGATCAAAGCTCACGACAAAAGCCACTGGAACTTCACCCGCAGCATCGTCATTTTGGCTGTAACATTCCAATCAGAACATTACATATCATTGCACAGAAATTGCAGTGCTAACACGATGGATACAGTTACTTACGGGACCACAGCTGCATCTGCAATGGAAGGGTGCCCCATCAGAAGGTCTTCAAGTTCTGCCGGCGGCACCTATTGGTATACCATGTGAAATTTATTTTTCGTAAGAAAAAATATATTTTTACACCAATTATGTAAGAAAAATTATATGCATGCATGTACCTGGAAGGCTTTGAATTTGATGAGTTCCTTGGCTCTGTCAACAAGGAAAACCTCATCATCATCGTCGACGTAGCCAATATCACCCGTATGAAGCCAACCATCTGCATCAATGGTTGCTGCAGTGGCCTTCTGGTCATTCAGGTAGCCTTTCATGATCTGTGGGCCACGGATGCAAATCTCGCCAGGGTGGTTGCGGGGAAGAGAAAAGGAAGTTAGAGGGTCAATGACCTTCAGTTCAGCATTTCTCACCACAGTTCCGCACGAGCCAGACTTGGTTGGAAATGGATACTTTGCAAACCCTAAAGACATGGTAATCACTGGTCCACTCTCTGTCATTCCATAGCCCTTCATTCACATCCAAAAACATGAGTTTAATAGAAATAATATTTTTTTTATATATAAATATAATCGAATTTGTAAAATTGAATTATACAATGAGATCATCGATTAAGTTGAGAATAGAAAAAAGATCTTGTGTTGGGTAATGGAAGAAGAAAAAATGAATGCATGCATGGGAAGAAGAGGTTACCTGTGCGAGAATGGCGTTAGGCAACCTATTCCGCAGAGCCTCTTCCGCCTGTTGCCCCAGCGGCGCAGCCCCCGACATCACCAATCGTATCGAGCTCAAATCGTACTTCTCCACCGTGCTGTTCCTCGTAAGCGCCACCACCAGCGGCGGCACCACTATCGCCACCGTCACCCTGTGGCGCTCAATCGCCTCCAGCAGCGTCTTCATTTCAAACTTCTCGATCAACAAAATGGCGCTCCCCGCTCTGAGCGAGCACATCATAACGATGTGCATGGAGAATATGTGAAAAAGAGGAAGCACGCACAGCACAACGTCCTCTTCTTTCAGGTACAGGTTCGGGTTCTCTCCCTCAATCTGTTGCGCCACGCTCGTTACCAAACTCTTGTGCGTCAGAATCACCCCCTTCGCTAGCCCCGTCGTCCCTGATGAAAACGGCAGCGCCACCGCGTCCTCCACTGATATCTCAACCTCCGGAGCCTCGCTCTCGTCGCCCTCCGGGAAACTCGAGCAGTTCTCCGGCGGGTCGTCGACGGTGACCACCTTGAAGAAGTGGTGGTGCCCTTGCTGGTTGAGCTTGTGGACGTTCACGGAGTGCGTGACGACGAGCTTGGCGTTGGAGGCGGCGAGTTGCATGGCGATTTCGGCGGCGGTGTAGGAGGGGTTGGCAGTTGTGGCCACTGCGCCTAGCATGGAGGCTGCCATGAAGGAGAACACGAACTCCGGGGAGTTAGGGAGGAGAATCATGACGGCGTCGCCCTTCTGGATGCCCAGCTTCGACATGCCGGCGGCCACCTTCCGCGAGGCCCTGTGAGTGTCGGCGTAGGTGTAGGTTTTGGCGGCGCCGATGAGGCATGTTCGGTGGGCAATTTCGGGAAGTTTAAGGAAGCAGTATGTGTGAAGGGGAAGGTTGTTGGGGAGAGGTATGCCTGGTAACTTTGATCTGAAAATATGGGTAGCTTGGGGTGTTTTAGGTCCAGTTTCTTCCAAATTAACTGATTCTGACATTGTGTTAAACTATTAAGAAAAGATTTAGATACTTTTAAAATTATTTTTTAAGATGATATGAAAATTATAAGAAATCTTACTAAGGTTTTTTTGTCTATCAGACTACTACAAAATTGTTGGATTTATCATATTACTATGAAAGTTTATCAGACTAATACCAAGGTTGTTGAGTGTATCATACTACAACAAAGATGGTTAGGTTTATCAGATTTTAAATATATTGTTAGGTTTATGAGACTACTAACTTTGATAAGAATGTTTAAATATATAATCTCAAAGATGAACTCAATATGGTGGACACACGAAAGGGTGTGTTAAGGATTACGTTTCAAAAGAAGATAGTAAGGAATTTGTTGCTTGGAGTGAGTTTCATTTAGAACAGGCTTTATGTACCTACCTAGTTTTCTGCATTTCTTGATTCATTCTCATGCAATATGTGTGTAAACCTCCTTCACCCTTCAAACTCTCCCACAAGTTTTTATTTCTATTCACAAGAGTGTCTGTTATCTGATATATGAAAGCTTTAAATAAGAATTGATATGAATAAAAAAAATAGTGATTTAAGCCTGATGAAACAAGGAAAAGGCAACTTGATTTAATAATATTGTAGGTTTTATAATGCAAAGCTAATAATTAATACAATTTTATGACTTTATAATTGATTAAATGTAATAAATTTACATCTGAGATGAACTCTGCCATCTTCTTATCTGCCCACAGAATTTGAAGAGAGACCATTTGTCAGGTGAATTTTAACAAAACTTGACCCTTTGTCATTTTTAAATTATTAATTTTAAGATTACATTAAACTTTTGGTATGCATGTAGAGAATGTAAGAATGGGGTAAAAGAGTTATGGGCATCCAATGTTTTTATCATATGAATGGAATAGAAATAATAGTTTTGTTATCAAATTCAACATTTGCAAGCCATTTTAATATTTTATACACTTTCGTTACCAAGGAAACAACACAATCCATTTTCTGAAAAATATATAAGCACATAAAAATAACTTTTTTCAAGTAAGTAATAGTGACATATTTCCAATTAGTTTCTATATGTTGAGTTATTTTTATGTAAATTCCACCTCCATTAGAGTAACACAAAATTAGGTGCGGGTATTAAACTCTTAACTTCTATGTCTAAAACGGATAAACTAATTTATCGAATTAGAAATATTTGGTAGAATTAGTTGATAAAATATTTAATAAATGTAAAATGACATAAAAGTATATAATTATATAATTTTTATTATATAAACTAAATTTATGTTTTCTAGGTAAGAATATAATATTATGATGTAATTATAATTTTATATTTTTAAATAATCTACCAACTTTCATTACTTCAATCAAATCTATATTAATAAATTTTATACTTAAATTCAATATATTTTCATTGTACCAAATTAGTTCACTTCCTTTTCAATACAACATAAAATACTTTTCTACTTTTCATATTTCATATCACATAAAAAACTACACATTTATTATGAAAACTATACCATTTGTTAATAAAGTTGATAATTTTAGTAGTTGAATAACTTTTTCCTCATATAAAATTGTGGAGACTTTTAATAAAAAAAATATTTTTATTTGGTCTGTATTATTAATCTACTAAATAACTATGGTTCATTAAAGGGTACCTATGGCTGTTGGGCCAAAGGGAGGAAATTTTGGAAGTAAAAGTAGGGATGGGCAATTGCTTCTTGCACCTCCACATTTGCTTGCCATTGCCATAGGGATGATGTTATTGTCGAACCAATGGGTCTGATTTTACTAGGAAACTCAAGATACATATTCTCAGTTTCTTATACCATTCTTCAATTTTCCAACAATATTGATTTTAATGAAGCGTGTTGAACGAATTATAAGGGTGAGTGTTCAAAATATGCTTGAAAACGTAAAATGATCTTACAGTTCTCTTTGTTTGCAGCATACTTATATGACCAAAAACCTTATAAACAAATTCTAATTAACTTAAAATTTTTGAGGGACAGTGTTTGTTTCAATTCACTACTTGAATAAAGGAAATAATTTTTCCATTTTAGTATTATATAGAAAGTATTCACGCAATTATAAGATAGTTCGTTACTAAAGTAAGAATTTTACTGTAAACATTGTAAGAGAAACCATTCTAAACAGAAACTCATTTTAGAGTTCAAGAATTGGAAAATTTTGATGCTAAGAAATTAGAAAGTCTTATTAAGTGTTTTCACTAATATTTGATTAAAATTAGAGTTTTACTGCACAAACATACCTCTGGCCTTTAATACAAAGGTTCATTTTAAAAATTATCGATGTAAAACTTCAATTTTGATGAAAAAGTAACACAAATCATTCAAGAAGGATATACAAGTTTTGTCAGCAATATAAGGCTAGAATAAATCTTCATTCACTAACAAAATTGACAAGCACCATCACTCAGTTGTTGACTGAAGAGGGAAAAAGAATTTTGAACAACCAAACAAATGTAACCTGCAAAAAGAATGAGGTATCATGGGAACTGGAATGAACCACCAATTTGGTTGGTACCAGCAGGGGGATTGATGGCCACCCAAAGGAGTGATATTGTGATTGCAATGAGACCTGACCATACAAAAACAATGGTTGGTGTCCTTCCTCTCCTTCCCATCAAGCCTTTTGCAAAAGGGTAGAGATGAGTCAAGACCCAAAAACTGAAGAAAACACCACCTAGTAGACGGCTCCACTGAGGTATGACACTGTATATGGTCCTGCTCACTCCAACTGCTATTGCTATCAAGTTAACCATCATAATTGTGATTGGTGGTATCATAAGGGATGTCCACTTCACAATGTAGAGATCAGCAAACTCATCATCTACATCATCCCCAGCAGATTTTGAGGTCAAGGTGAAGGAGATTTCAATCCCTGCTATCACTTTCAGCAAACCCTGCAGCACAGCAGCTAGGTGTGCACTTGTTCCTCCAATCAACCAAAACTGCTCATTTCTCCACCACTCTTCCAGCTCAATGCCAGACCACTTGATTTCAAGCACAGCCAGCATGCACAAAGTCACAGTGATGGTCAAGAGATAAACAAGGAATGTGACATTGAGAGTTTGAACAATGAATTGGCCAGAGAAGAGGGAGAGAGCAGGGAGGAAGCAGTAGACAATAAGGAAAAAGGAAGTGAACGGATAGATTCCAACATTGAGGTATGCAATCCGTTGGAGAAACTTCATTCTTGGGCTAGCCAGAAATGCATTGTTTCTTGAGAAGAATATTTCAACTGATCCAGTTGCCCATCTAAGGACCTGATGCAGCCTGTCAGTAAGATTGATGGGAGCAGTGCCACGGAATGCATCACGCTTGGTAACACAATAAACTGATTTCCATCCTCTGTTGTGCATCCTATAGCCAGTAACCACATCTTCAGTAACTGATCCATAGATCCATCCAACGCGCTGACCCCACTCAGTTTTGTCCTCATACCAGCATGAGATCACACTGATGGCCTCTGCCACAGTTGATGCATCAAGAAGTTCACGTGGTATAGTGAGGGCACCAGGAGGGCGCCCATTCTTCACTGCAGGGTGATCAGCAAGTGGCCTACCTTGAAACTCTGCTACTGGGATTGAGTCAATGAGGAAAGTTGAGTTTCCAAATCTTTTAGGGAACATTGATAGATTCATTTCTTCTTCTTCTTCATCAGAGTCCCCCATCCTCAGTGCCCGGTTCTCTTCCGAGATGTTAGCATTCTTCTTTCTTTTGCCAAAGCAGCAACTACAACAGCCAGGATTGTGTTCTTTAGAGCGAGGAGGATCAAAACCATAAAGAGCAACCCTTCTGAAAAGGCAACCAGTTCCTACATAGACTGGCCCTTGAAGTCCATCAAGTGCTCTCATGTTGACATCAAAGAAGACAGTATTGTGATTGGCATATCTGTCAGAAGGGTCAATCCCCTCAAACCTTTGTGGGAATTGAACATAGCAAATGCGGTCACCACCACGGTCCATCATAAAGCACATACCTTCCCTCATTGCCTTCGAGTTGTAGATGTAGTGGTCACAGTCAAGATTGAGTATAAAAGGACCATTGGACATGATGGCTGAGGCTCGAACCAAAGCATTCATGGCGCCAGCTTTTTTGTTGTGATCATAGCCTGGACGTTTCTCTCTAGAAACATAAACAAGAAGTGGAAGACGGATATCAACATCAGTCAGGTCAATAAGCTTTTCATCGTCAGCATTTCCAAGAAGAGGTTCATCACTAGGAGGTTTCAACATCACCTGCATCATTCATAACTATGAATTATTCATTCTCGTCTCTCAGAATAAACTTGACACTTAGCAAGTAACTCTACTAGGAACAATATGTTTAATACCTGAATTATACCGGCATGATCACCCTTAGAGTGCTCGGACGAAGGATTCAACCAAGTCCCTGGCCAATGAGTTCCATCAGCCATCCATGTGGCTTTCGGAACTTTTACAGATTCTACAGGTTCATCTACCTTGTTTTGTCTCTGCAGTTTCATGGCCCTCAATTCCTCTCTTGCATGAAAGGCATCCGACCGGCGCCGGATAGAGTCAGGCAAACCGTTGATCCTCACCTTGAACTCATCATACTCACGCTTCACCCGTCTACGATCCTTGACAAAATCTGATTTAACTTTGTTTTTGTAGGGATCTCTCTTTAGATTGAAATATGATTCAGGATTCCTAGGCTCTATATCATGCTTACGGCAAAATGGAACCCACACATTGGCAAAACTGGCAGCTTCAGCCATTGCCTCAAATGTCAGAAGTGCACCTCCATCATCAGAAACATAGCAAGAAAGTTTCTCAACTGGATAGTCTGCTGCTAGGATCGACAAGATGGTGTTTGCAGTGACAAGAGGTGGTTCTTTATCCGGATCAGCAGTAGAGACAAAGACATCCACGCCTGGTAGATCAGACTTTCCAGTAGGATTGTTGGGACTTGGCACTTCAAATTTTTCCTTCAGAACATTAAGATCTGTGGAACGATTTATTGGGCAGAGCTTGGGCAGTTGATCCAGAAGCCAAGAAAAGGCAAACCATATCTCACATACCACAGACATTCCCCATAGCCAGATTGCATCAGTATTTTTGTGCTTCACCCTCCATGCCAGAAACAGTACCAGGACAACCAACCGAATGAAAATGATGAGTCTGAAAAGTTAGATGCAACAAAAACAACACAGTTGTTAGAAGACATGTTTGGTGTAATGCATGTTAGTTTTGAAGTTCTTGATTAGATCACAATATACAAACTACAAACAATTTGCTTCAGTCCTGCCATAAGATCATAGAACTATAAAAAGTTATCTACTATATTAACATTGTGGAGTAAGTGTCTTAACCACTGATTCAATTTCTTGTTTACTAAAGAATCTAAAGCCAAAAAAGAAAACAAAAGTATTTTACCTATATGGGCTGAGAACAGCTGCAGGTATCTTGAGTTTCCTAGTAAGTGGCCTCCAGGGTCTGTTCATCAGATCCATTGGCTCAACAACATCATCATCCCCATTTCCACTTCCAAAATTTCCTCCCTTTGGCCAAATGGCATTGCCATAGCCATAGGTACCCTTTGTTTCATAGAGCCACCTATTGTGATCAAAATCTCCAGTCTGGCTTCTCATTAGAGCTGACTTTGTTGATTTCATCAAGGACAATCTCCTCTCCATTTTAGACACTCCACTTGAGGGAGGAAGCGGATATGGCCTTCCATTTCGTTCTTCCACAGCAACTTCATCTAGCTCTGTGTTTTTGTAAGGCTCTTTGCATCCCGGGCACATGCCATCTCCTGCTTTTACGGCATCTATATAGCAGTCTCTACATATCTTAAAGTCACACTCACAAGGGAGAATATCCACACCACGTTCATCACTCATCACCTTACAATCACAACCAGGAATTGCACATGAAGATCCTTTTGCACCAGCCATCTGTGGATGGCTTGCTTCGGATTCTATCACCTTATCCATTAGATGAGCATGAGTAACACTGTTGAATCCTCCAGTGAAAAGGGAGCTTGACACATATTGCTCCTCAACTTTCTGTGAAATTGATGGATCCATAGGTTGGTTATCAGGTGTCAGAGGCATATGCACTGTGTAGTTCATGAAGTCACTACTCCCAAGTTCACTGTCAAGATCATCTCTGGAGTAGCTGATGTAGCGACCCGAGGAAGTTCTTCGTCCAAACGTTACTGTTGGAGGCAAAGGAGGCTTCGGGCCATCAGATGCCTCAGAAGTTGCTGACTGAGAATGAGATAACCGGCTTGGCTTGAATGGTTTTTTTGACGACATATTTGAATGACAGACACTAATCTTAAAAGTCCTGCAAAATCCACAACTTGAGCAATCAGATCTTCTTCAGCATTGTGGTATAAAGACTGGAATCAAAGTTCAAAGGTGAATCTATATTCGTAATCAATAAACCAGTACAATGATAATTGACAAGAGAAATAAATATTTAATTGAATTCTACCTAACGCTATCCTAATATTAAAGGCGCATCATTCAAGTCTCCACTGTTCAAAATCAAAATTTAACTAGTCATTACTCTACAGTCTACATCTTTCTAACAGGTACGCAGAGTAAAGCACTGGATCTCTGAAAATTTTTCAATAGCTTACAAAAAATGTGAAGCAGCCAACAAATTCTCTGATACATAAAATAAATGGCAACAAAACTTTAAAGGAATCACAAATCGTCTAACCTATGAAAGGTTGCAGATTCAGATGAATCAGAAGTACCCAAATGCAGAAACTCAAGTCACGGACATTCAGTTGGTTAAACCTCCAGTGCAAGATCCAGGGCTCTTCAATTTTCTCGCAATTTCTGAGAACTCAAACCAAGAGCCCACATTAGGACTAACATTCAGATGAAAAAGGTCCAGTGCTTCATCGAGGACTCGAAGTAGAGAAAAACGAAAAACAGAAATAAACAAATAAATAAACAAAAAAGTGTTGTGATGAACTTTTGAAGACAGACAGTCACATCAAGTCAGGCTGAGTTGGAAAACTCCATTGACTTCCCTGCATTGCTTCAGTCACAAATCCTCAAAAGTCTAAATTTCAGGAAAAAAAAGTTCCCACTTTCACCTTTCGCGCCTTTATTCTCGGCAATCAATCAGCCCGATACAAATGCATGAAAGTGATCAAAATCACATAAAGATCACACCTTTGTAGAAAAATAAACACCCCATGAACGCATATCTCAGGAAAAGGGATCAATCAAGCTGAGAGTGATGGCAAGGTGAAAAAGAGAGCATACCTGTTGCTTGAAAAAGTGAATGCCACTCAGCTTGAGACGAGATCTGACATCCTCGTTTTGTGTCTGATCCTTACAAGAAAATGGTGACAGCTTAGAAAGTGTTTTGCAAGAGTTTATAACATGCTCTCCAATCTGATACACGTTGACAGAGACAGGTAGTTAGTCGTGAGCAAAACTAAGCACTACTGCTCCATGATTGAAGCTTGTGAGATCATATTTGTATGCTTCATCTTCATATTAAAATATATTTTTTACTTCAAAATATAAAATTATTATGGATGAAGGTTCTTGGATGTGAAAGAGAAGTGGAGTTGATGGTGTCCATTGCTGGGATGTAATAAAAAAATAATCTTTTTCCATCAAAATGACAACAATTTTGAAACCACTCTCCGCGTTTTGCATTGATGTTGTGATTAAATCAGAATTTTAGTGTCGGTTTCCATCTGTTACGAAATTATATTTAGTTGAATTTAAAAATAATTTATTGTAGCTTTTAAGTAGATTAGAGTTTCAGATGAATATTGTTTTTAACTGAATCTGAAAAATAAGAAGTCAAATATAATAATGGTATAATATTTAATGAAATTGAAAGAAATTTGAGTATTCTAATTTAACTTCAAACACTTTCCACTTGATGCCAACTCACTTTAATTACAATGATTTTGTGTATCAAAATATTAATTTAATTTGTGCACTATTAAGAATTTTACCAGTTTTTTTCTTTTTTATCTCAACACTTGAATTTTTTACCATTCATAATTTTGTATTTGAACTATGAACAAGAAAAAAAATAACTAAAATGCATATAATAGTAATGAGAATAAATTTTAAAATCCCTAACACCTTAAAAGAAATAATTGATTATAAATAAAAGACTCCATACTGAAAAGATAAAATGTTATAATTTAAAAAATCTCTTAAACTCTACATTAGAACAATCATAAATTAAAAAAAAAAAACATTTTACTCGACTATACAAATTACTTTAAAATATATTTTAACGGAAAAAGTATAACAAAGTTTTCAGCTTATCAATAATATCTACTTTCAGAAATGAAAGTTCAATTTATATTTCAGAAGTGTTAGTTTTTAGTTTTAGAAAATAGGTGAATTTTAATTCTCTATATTTTTGATGTTGTTTTTTACAATACAATTAAAATACATTATTTTTGATATTTTAAAGTATATTAAAAAAATTTAATATATCAAAATTAATATACAATAACAAAAATCCAATATAAAGCATCTTAGACTCGGAATTTGTTAGGATGCCGTTGACACGTTAAAACATTTCCGATTAGGCTGTCATGAAGCTGTCACATGAAACAGGCAGTTTCTGCAATGCTATTTCTTTTTTTCAATTTATTTTCACATTTAATTTAACGTTTCCCTCCTATTTTACAACCAAACTTCAATCTTCTCTTTCTCCAATTCCCTCCTCAATGTCTTAAATCATAAATATTTAATTAATGTAACTCTAAAATCAGTTTATTAAATTATGTGAAATATTTTTATAATCATAAATGTTTTATATTACATTAACTTTAATTTATTATGACAGTTCATTTATCATGAATCCGTCATTCCTTCAAAGCTTTGTTTCGAAAACCGGTTAAATAATTGGTCAAAGAATCATCGATTTAAATTAATTTAATTAAATATTTGTACATAATAATATATTAGTTTAATTTAAAAAATATAAATAATCTAAACTGTTTACTATTTTTTATCTTATATATAAATTTATTATTAATGAATATTAATAAATATAATATCATACTTTTATACATATTATTTAATTATTATTATTATGAATTTGACTTAAAGTTGAATTGCAGTTGAATTAAACAAATGAACGTTATAAATATGAAAAAAGCGGGAAGAGAAAGTTTGTTAGAGTTTGGAAGAGAAAGGCACAGTAGAGAGGAAATGGAAAAGAGTGGAAAATCAGAAGTGGCGTTACGTCGCTGCGCAAAAGCTGCATTGCTTCTTCATTCCTTCTATTCCTCAAACTCCCAACATCAGGTAAAAACCTTCTCTCTCTCTCTCTCTCTGTGTTTCTCACTAATTAATTTATTAATCCATAATTAATATCAGGAAAAGTGGGAGAGGGAAATCCATGACCTGAAAATTCAATTGGTGAAAGAGCGTTTCATGAAGAAGAAGATCATGCTCTGCTCCTTGGCCGAGCTGTTCCTTCAGCTCCTCCTCTGTCTCTTTGTTTGGACCTTCCTCTTCTTCTACTTTCTTTGATCTATTCTTCTGGTTCCATCTTCAGAGACTGCTTCTTCTCGCTTAGGCAACACGCATCACGCTATTTGTACGTCACTCTATGCTAAATTGAATCTGGTTTTGATTGAAAATTGTTGTTCTTATGCATTGAACGTGATGAATGGATATTTGATTTTTCGTCGTTTCTGATTTTAATTCCTTTGTTGAATGGAATGACGGTAATTTTAGTTTCATTTATAATGATATTCGGTGTTCATTGTTATAACTAATATAAAACATTTATTAATTATACAAATTATTATTATTATTATTATTATTATTATACGGTATATTTTTTTCTTAGTTTTGTCAAATTATAATATAGGTTGTGTCAAATCATAAACAGCAGTGCGTGGGTAAATCATAAACATTAGGAACACTGCATTTGTTGATAATGATTCAGGATTAACATATTCATACAACATTTTGAAACCATTGCCAACTCTCAAAAAAGGTTAAAACTGTCAAATGATATAAAGGGGGTATAACTCAGTATAGAAGCCTCACAAATCACAATCACCTCTCTCTGCAAACAATGAAATCAGATTGGTAATGTTAGTTATTTATAATAATTATATATCATTAGATTAATCTTCATTTATTGCAAATCCCTGAATGAAAATAAAATAAGTGAGCATTGGGCCTTTAGCCTTGTCAAATTTGGTCCTCAAAAAAGAACTTACACGCAATTATGATTTTTGATTGCCATTTAAATTCTTTCTCCGTCAAATACTGTCGAAGTTATACGGCAAACTAGCCAACCAAAGAATACAAAAGAAAAATTGCAGGAGACAACTAGGGAGGGGATGAGCAAAACCGCAGATAATACAATTATAAAGAAAACAAAGTGATTCAAGAAATCATTGAAGCAGTATTAGTAATATTGGCAGGCCTGCATTCACAAGTACACAGATTTCTAGATCCTTCCACTACACGTTGAGATCTTCTCGTGTGAAGCTTGATGTTCACCAACTTCCCAGCCATCTGTAGCATAAAACAAAGAGAACCATGTAAAGGAGATGCCTACCATCATTCCTTCAAAAGACAGAACCCCAGAATACACACAACATAAAGGTATATAATATAGTGAACAAAATATAATGGAAGAAACCACTCGATGGGAAAGATGAGGGTTATCATGTGAACAAAGAACCTAGAAAGAATAGTAGGAAAAGAAACTTAATAGCAAAACAAACAGTAGCAAACCATTTTCCAAACCAAGTCTTCAGGACCCAAAGGTTGAGCTGGACTAGAATAGAGGAAATGCCTTGAGTACTGAAAAAAAAAAAGAAAACATCAAACAAGCAAGCAAGACATTGCACAAATCAATTTTAGAAAATGAAAAAATAGTTACATTAAATTCTACATGAAGGGAATGACAAACCTTGGCAAGATTTTGTTGCATTTCTTTGATATGAGCAGGTCTAATGTCTTTCAAATATTTCAAAAGCCAACCTGGCTTTACGGCGTCATTAGAAGAAACGAACAATGCTATCTGCATATGTGGCAAATTCTCATTAAAAAATAAAAAATAACAACTCATAAGGCTCCGATTTATCAGACAATCATATAGCATATCGGAGACAATGAGGTTTTGGTCACTGGGTGCGTATTACCTTGGAGTGTTTTTTTAAGGTTTTAATTAACAAGAGGCCCAAATTCAGTAACAGTGTGCAATCTATGCTGTTATTTGGTGCATTGGTTGAAATAGAATGTATATATACCTCTGTCTCCCTACACTTAAATCTTAGGTTAGGATTAGGCTTATAGTTTCTCTCTGGTGTTATGCCCATAGGCCATGGCTATCTTGTTGGTATTAGAATGAGTCATTAAAACAAACTTAATGACATAATTGTGTCCTGCAATAACATATCTGTTCCTCTTTCATGTACCAAAAAGAAGAAAATAGCCAGGTGTCCAATCTGGTTATCAATCCCCTATAACTCTCTCTAAAAAGAAAAGTTCATGCAAGAAACTAGTCAATATTAATCATCTAAAATAGTAGGTACTATGTAAAATAAGATTGGCTATTATGTCCTGCTGTAACATATATAAACCAACAGATATTCCCAATGCACCTTGTCACACAGTCCACACCCAAATAAACACCATCAAAAGCTAGCAAGTTATTTTAGCCATTATTTTCTTGCAATTATACCATTAACTCTCAATTACGTTCTTAATGTAATCAACTACATGATATAAGTGCATACATACACACCTTCCTGTAATCAAGTATTCCTTCAAAAGGAAGCTCCAGCTCATCACTTATTATAACTGGAATGCATCCACTAACAATAGCATCAAATAATCTAGCAGAGGATGGAGTGTCGCCAGCCGGGCTTAGGCAAAATAGAGACCTATGATGTGAAAGGCAAGCAAATAAATACAACAAAATAAGTAACCAGAGTACAACAAAATAAGTAAGCAGAGTACTTTTAAACAAATGCTGAACTTATATTACTTGCGCATGCCAATTTGAGCAGCTTCTTTTCCCCCCTCCCCAGCTGTTCCCTCCTCTATACTCACGCCATCAGCACCACTTAATTCAGCTCCAAGTTTAGAGCGTATCTTTCCTCCCTGAAACAAGATGACAAAAAAGGGCAACTAAAGTCAGAATATAAAAACAAGCAGCCATACAAGTCACCAAAAATTTGAGAATGCTGCATACAAAAGTAGGGTAAACCATGACCAGATTTCTAGCTCAGAAAGTATAATATCAAACAATTGAACAGTAAAAACCCTTTAGTAAGTCATGGTTCTACCCCAAATGAAACAAGGTCTTCCTTCTATAGTTAATGAGTAAAGTACATATCACACAATGTGCTAACCGCATTTCTCTTGAGCCGGCCCCGAAAGAAAAGTAGCGTAGTTCTCTTCGGTTTTGACTCAGTCAAACACCTGGCATCACATAAATCAACATTGGGAACATATGGAAGAATCAGATCTTTCTCCAGAAAAACCTGTCCTGGCTTGTACCTGAAAGAGGAAAAGGATCACTGGATGCCATTTCCAACAAACAATAGCATTGGATTTATAAAGTTGTATGCAAGTTAAAAAATAACCAGTTCCCGGTGGAATCCATATCAGGCAACAACCATATTGCATTCTTCACGAATTTTCGAACAGACTTAAAAGACCAAGGATGATGCACAGGGATTATGTGATCCCTACCACCAGAGCGCTTCCATGAAGGCTGATCTGTGATCCACTTCAAAGCTTCCTGCATCCTCAACAACATCAGGCATAGTTATCCACATTGCACCAGCCCTCAAAAACCAAAACAACAAGGTTCTAGTACTCTCAATTTCCTCCTAAATATTAGTTTTTTAAGGGGTGTATTGTATATAATCTCCTAAACATTGAAAAACCTTTCAAATTAGTCCTTGTACTGTTAGTAAAATATATCAAACTTGGAGATTAAACATATATTATGGACATTTAATACTTGGGGAATAACTTTATTATGTAAGGAAGAGAAGGGTAATAGTTGGCGAGTCAAATTGGTGGTTAATGCATAGTTAAAACAAGGAAACATAAAGAGAAGAAAAAAAAAAAAGTGAGAGCATTAGAAGAGAAGAGCACTCACACCCTATAAAGGGCCTTGCATTGTTGTTTTTCCATGAGGAAGAAGCTGATAGTGGTAAAGAAGGGTACGTAGAACAAATCAGCCTCCTCCTGTCGGTGAACCCTAACGACACTGTTCAAGAGCCTCTTTGATTGGGGAGCGATGAGATCCGCCCAGAGCCAGTAATCAATGGAATGCTGCATTCAAATCACAACCAACCGACGCAATTGACAGATCAGCAAAAACGGTAACGGAATAAAGCAAGGAGAAAACGGAGAAACCTGTTCGATGAGACGGTGAACGGGGCTTCCGTTGGAGGTGAGATTGGAGGTGTCTCGGTAGGTCTTTTTGAAGAGCCAGAGCAAATCGTAGGTGAACTTGGGGGGCATGTCGTAGACGTAAACCCTAAGGGGAAGGGAGAGCGGGTAGTAAGGATCGGAGTACAGCCTGTCCATCTCGGAGCGATAAACGGCGTCGTCGAGCTTAGTGATGAGGTCCTGTTCTCCGGCGTGCGCGGTGTCGTCGGAAAGGGAGGGTGGCGTGGGAGTGGCGGCGAGGAAGTGGTCGAGGGAGGCGACGAAGGAGGTTTCGGCATCGGGAACGTAGACACTGGTGGGGGAAACGGGAGGGGAGCGGAGAGGAGAGAGAGAGAAGAGGATGAAGAGGAGAGAGAAAGCGAGAAGGAAGAGGAAGAGAGTGTTGCGCGATGTGGATCGCGGGATGTACTTTCCGGCCATTGTTACGTGCAATGGATCACTGCACCCAAAAATTTACAGACACAACACAAAACTCATATACAACAATATCAACACATAATCTTTCTCAATTTCTCAGTACACTTGTCTTACGTTACAGTTTTGGTCAATGGATCTATACTAATTTTCAAATAGTTTTTTTTTTTTTTTTTAATTTTTTTTTTTT
>Ga0209489_101734_pt1 | contig 44797 bp, 21 predicted proteins | sample SiratrowhiteBW_FD_187527 | JGI IMG/M metagenome (GOLD analysis project Ga0209489, IMG submission 187527) | Root nodule microbial communities of legume samples collected from California, USA - Siratro white BW (SPAdes) (version 2) | ecosystem: Host-associated > Plants > Roots > Nodule | place... | reverse complement strand
TTAAATATATTAATTTGATTAAAATTGATTATTTTTTAAAATATAAAATTAAAATTTTCAAAATATTTTTAATATTAAATTTAAATTTTATTATTATTTTATAATAATAAAAGAATTATTATTATATAATTTATTTTTGTTTTTATTAAATAATAATTTTAATTATATTTATATTTTTAATAACTATTTTTAATATGTAAAATTTTCATTATAAAAAATTATATAATATTTAATACTTTAAATATTATTTATTATATAATATTTAATATTTTAAATATTATTTATTATTAAATTATATAATAAATTAATATGTATATTTCACGTAATCGATTATATACCTAATATGTATATATAATCGATTACGAGAATAACGTAATCGATTATCTATATATTATTATTTAAATATAAAAGTTATATTTTTATAATTTTATTATTATAGTTATAATTTATAATTTTTTTATTTTTAATTTAAAAATACTTTTTACATTTTATTTTTATAATTATTTTATAAATTAGTTTTATTTTAATTAAAATAATAATTTTTTTCACAAATCTTTTTAACTAAGGAAGAAAGTTTGCAAAGATTGTTTTTATTTTTTTTTTTTTTTGTGAAATATTACCTCATTTTTCAAACTTTACTCGCTTTTCTTTGTTTAAAAACTTTCTGCACCTAGAAACAATCGAAGCCCTAGTGTTTAGTGTGAGTATAACATTTGAAATTTGACTTCTGATAGTATATTTGAATACAAATATTTTTTTAATCCGTCTTAAATGAACTATGAAAAGATTGAAGCTTTTTGAATAAAAATATTAAGCAAAAGAATCTGCCCCCTGACCCGTTCCACCGCCTTGTCAGGATGCAACCCTACCTGCTAAAATTTCAGTTCTCCTTTTTCTCTTCATACAATTTAAATTCACAACTTGAAACAGTGTTGTTGGTGTTGGTGCTGAAAATCAGCCGGGTTTTTTAATTTTCTTTTCTAAATTTGTTATCTATATTTATTAATTTTCGAAGAAAAAATATAAAATTTCAAAATTCAATTCTCTAAAAGGCCGAATTTCAAGTGAGTTTATAACATTTAACTGTAATATTTAAATTGGAAATTTGATTTCACTCAGACAAAATTGTGTGTGGGTTTCTCATGTTTAAGGACATACTTCACAATTGAAAGTTTAGGTCCCAAAATTTGAATTCAGAATAGTATAAATGAATTTATTTAGTTAAATATTTTTAACTGGATTGTATTGTATTTCTTTTAGACAAAAAGCATATTTATTATGAAATGGGTTAACATTTAATTTATTCTTATAAAAAATAGTTTATAAGATGAATACTGTACGTGACACAATTTTTATGTCCAGACATGAATATTATACATACGACTAGATATTTATGTGGTTTAACTCTAACCTAGTAACGAGTAAGATGTATTTATGATATTATGTTAAAAAATATGTTTAAATTTATCTCATTATCTCGAAGTCGACATTTATATATATTATAAAATAATTTTACTTTTGGCTGGTAGCAGATTTCAGCATGTTGAATAATGAAATAGTAAATGAGTGTATTTACTTAAATATTATTAGCTGGATTGCATTTCTGTACTGGAGTTTTCGAAAAAGGTGTATTGGAGAACACATTTGAGCTAGAGTGAGATAAGGATATAAAGAGAGGTAAAGCGATACGTGAGGCTCATAGTTTGGTGGGCACATACAGATTTTTTCAGAGAAGGGGTCGACATGGCAGGTGAAACAGCTCAAGTGTCACACCACCATCATCCAACAAAAACTCCTTCAAATTTCAACTTTCACCAAAACGTTTTCTTCTAAATTACCCATAGCCGCACACTTTCTTCTGCCAACTTCTGAATCCTGGTCCACCACTTATATCATAGACGGTCTACATGAACCTGTGCTCTTAATACTTCATAACATTATCATGCAATTATTTTCCATTTGGTATTTATACCAACCTAACTTTGAATTTTTGGTTGCTGCAAATAAATACTTTGTTCAGTAGTAGCTGAAGATGCTAAAGTAAGTCAAATATCACTGTTGTGATTAGAACAGTGTCCCCATTTTCACAGGCCCGTGGATATTGTATTGCAAGCATTGCCAATAATTACACCATTTACATATGCATGCAAATTAATACAAATATTAACAGTTATAATCATGCTTTATAAATAAACTATTATCTAATGTTTAATTTAAAAATTAAGTGATTGCTACTCTCTTCAAACATTAATGCCAGCTGATGGGTGGTAGTCACAAACTTGTTCACGTGGAAAAGTCGAGAAGTATGTGAGGGTAAGAACAAAGATACAAAAGTGAAACAGCGTTGACTATTCTTCCCGAACTCTTAGCAGAACAATACTTTCACATTGCAAACTACATTGTCATTGTTAGTGCAATCAATGTATTAATCATTAAAAGTTAGGACAAAACATGTTTGATGTGTTCTTTTAGAAGTCCAAATCAAAGACATCATATTTTTTATTTTAATAAAAAATAATACTATTCATTATCAATAACAAATTAATACGATAATATAAAATAACAAATTAATACGATAATATATTAATAGTTGGGACTTTGATAATATATGTGATAACAGCCTTAAAATTATATTCTCAACTATTATGTATCCACGAGCATAACAATTTCAACGTCTCATTTTTACGTATTTTTCCTATATTTTTTTATATCATTTATCATATCTATTATTTATGTTTGTTGTTTACATTTATATTCTAATATCTCAAAATTAAGCTTATATGAGATGAACATTAGTAATTTGTTTAGAGAGAAACATGTATAATAGATTTAAGAGAAAATAATTTGATTGAAAAAAGAAGTAAAAAAAAATATAAAGAGAAAAAAAAATAGAGAAAAAAGGTAGAAATAGATAAAAGAAAAAATAGTTAAAATATGTACTGACTTCACAATAATCTCTCTTCAGACTTATATGTTCAATATGTATATTATTTTTCCATTATCATCTCTCTCTCTCTCTATACACCTTTTGTTTTACCAGCTGATTATCATTACTCTATGAAAACTTTTGAAAAGTGCAAGTGAATTTCCATCACGTGACAAAGTGTTTAAGATTCTCAATTTTGGTTTAAACATTATAAATCAAACATACTATAACTCGCTTGAATGAAGAAGAAATCTTTTGCATAGTGATGTTTCTATATATGAAAACATGAGATTTGGCATCAGGTGAAAAATCTAAACTGAAGGTGTGATTAATTAAATTCCTGGCCTTGAATTCTCAGCCTAGAAAGATATTCTGTAAAGTAGGATAGAAAATGATAAATTTAGAACGAAAAAAAAAAAAAAAAAAAAAAAAAAAAGAAGAACAAAAGTTTCGTACTGTACTGTGTTACTGTATGTACTGTAGAGGGTGAACAGCATGGTTAATAATGATAAAAGAAAAACTAAAGCAAGAGCTCCGGCCAGCTGGGAACACATCGTGCAATAGTTTCTGGGCAACTAAAAAAATATATATGTAAACACGAAAATCTAATTATTTTTAAAAAATTAAAATTATAATTACAATATTTTCGTCTTAACATATATGTATTTCATTTATATAATAAAATATAGATAATTATATCTTTTATATTATTTTATTTTATTAGTTAATTCTACTAAATATTTTTAGTTTAATAAATTAATTATTAATTTATAACTTATACATTATGATTTTGAGCTACTTTATAAACTAATTTTATTTCATAATCTAATATATTTTAGATACAATAGTAGAAAAAAGTTATGTGATAAAGACGGAACAAAAATAAATGATTATTAGATTATTTAGATATAAATTAGATTTTACAAATATAACAATTTTTTAAACATATTTTCATTTATAATAAGATGTTACGCGGAACCATATTCTTTTATTCAAATACTGTTGCCAACGATGGAGATGGTTGTTTTTGTTCATCTATTTGCCAACTGGGGAGAGGGAAGTTGTGATGATTGAGTGTGTTTATTTCTGCCTATTTGCACTGAGTTCAACTGATTTTCATGTGGATTATAGACGTTTTTTTATTTTATCATAATAAAAATTATCAAAGTAATATAAAAAATAAATGATAATAATTATTTTTTTCTATTTATTTCAACTCATCATCTTTTCTAAGGGCAAATACTTTCAAAATATTTAAAGCTATTTTAAGCAAATTTACCCGCTTAAAAAATCGAGTTGTTTGTATATTCATTCTTACTTGTAAATAAAGGATATTATTACCTTAATAAATATTATTATATATTATAATTAAGTTTAATTAAAAATATAAAACTATTCAAAAGGAATTTGTTGAAATAAAACTAAATGTGAGTTATTTGAAAATAATAAGACCTTATGAAACTCATTTATATTTTTCAACCTGGAAAATCACTCACAATAGTTGCCGGCATAGGACATACCATAAACTTCTCTTACTTTATTTATTTATTTTTTCACTCTGTCATGATGTAACAGAATCACTTAGCCACTATATTATAATAATATAAACAGAACCATATTGTAGTAAGGTGATGATCCTTTAATAACACTATTCATTCTACAACCATATCATTACTATATATATTATTATATAATATTTTATTGAAGAAAACGATTCTCAAGTGAAAGTATACTTTGAACACTAGTGTGAAACTATCTTTTTCCATTGTAGTAATATAGTCATAAATGAAGTTGTGATTTAGTATATGATAGTTATTTACTAACGTTGTTGTTCCTACAACTCACCCCACAATATTGAACAGGTCCCTGCTGAAGACACTGTAAGTAGGTCTCATTTCAAAAGGTGGCTCGCAATAAATTTGGGAAGGAAAGTTATTGGCTGTCATAAGTGTCGTAGTTTGGTCCCCAGATCAAATATGATAATTGATAACCCCATCTCTTGTGGTCTATAACTCGTCGTACCATTGTTCTGCAACACTAGGTTTGTTGATCCGTTTGAATACAAACCGGGGAATTGCCTTCATTCATAACAAAAATAAAAATAAAAGTATATTTCAATGGTGGGGTCATTGCCTAGTTTGGCATTTTTTTTGTGAAAATAGATACCCACCATCACTAGATTTATTTATTTTTATATCAAAACTTGTCAATGCCCCAGCACTGGTCGCCCTCTTCAATGGAACCTGCAGTTCTCAGTTGCAATACTGATGCCGCCACCTTCTCCCATGCCAACTGCATTGGTGACTTTGATATCATTACCTGGTTTGAAGACGTTTCCAAGAACGCCGCTTCTGTTCAGACTCAGACACTGTGCAGTATTCTGAAGCAGAACTGTGGGGTTGAATATCTGAAGAAATGGCTGGGGAGCTACAATATCTCAGACATGGATGCTTGTGAGTTGGAATCTCTCTTCACTTCTCTTGTTCCCCTTGCTTCGCATGCAGATCTCGAGCCATATATCCAAAAAATTGCAGACGGAGACACTGCTCCTATACTCACACAACAACCTATAACTACTCTCTCCTTAAGGTACGATTGCTTTCTCTATTTATACATATGGGAATGTGAATGTTTTGTTAGATTTCTTTCACATTTCCTCCTTTCCCTTTTTGGGTGATAAACGGTTTTCATGGACGTACTATTAGTTTTATGTTATTTACTTCCTCTTTCGGGTGATGAGTTGAATAGGTGAGTCAGAATATAGAATGGTTAACTCTGGCCATATATGGCTTCTTGCCTCATTCTCTGTATGGCTATGCATCTATCTATTTAATAATAACAAGATCTAGGTGCAATTAATTAATCTACAAAATCATTTGATAAAATGGCCCAAGTAAAGTAATTAACCATGACAATCTTCTCATGCTCATGCATATTGATTATGATATACTGGGATTATTGTTTTTCTTTCCTGTCTATTTATGTCAGATCTTCCTTCAATGTGTGATAAACGTGTTTATTTTTCTTCAAAATATAATCTTATAAGATAGAGAGGTTGTGCAGTTCTGGAACGACAGAGGGGAGGCAGAAGTTCGTACCCTTTACCCGCCACAGTGCTCAAATGACCCTTCAAACTTTCACTTTAGCAGCAGCCTTTAGATCAAGGTGTGCTTCTCTCAAGTCTCATCATTTCTTAACGAGTCACGAAGACCAAGCTAGCTATGAGATACATAGTTAATCCTTTCCAAGTTCTTATGCCTTTTGTTTTTATCACTGTTTATAGGGTTTATCCCACAAGGGAAGGAGGTAGGATTCTTGAATTCATATACAGCAGCAACCAGTTCAAAACAAAAGGAGGTTTAACAGTTGGAACAGCCACAACACATTATTATGCGAGTGAGGAATTCAAAACCAAACAAGAGAAAACAAAGGCATTCATTTGCAGTCCCTACGAAGTTATATCCGGAGGGGACTACAAACAATCCACGTACTGTCACCTCCTTCTTGGCCTCTTCCTCTCTGATCACGTAGAGTTTATTTCCTCGGCTTTTGTCTATGGCATAGTGCAAGCTTTTTGCACCTTCGAAGAGGTTTGGAAAGACCTTTGCAATGACATTAGAGATGGGACTTTGAGTTCAAGAATCAAGTTACCCAACATAAGAGAGGCTGTTTTGGGTATCATCTCTTCGAACCCCTCTTTGGCCTCAAAACTAGAGGCCTCTTGCTTGGAGCTAGAAGTGGTGGATTGGTTTGGTTTGGTTCCGAAACTTTGGCCGAACGCCAAGTACGTTTGTTCCATAATGACAGGTTCTATGCAACCTTACTTGAAAAAGCTTAGGCATTATGCAAATGGGGTGCCACTAGTAAGTGGTGACTATGGTTCAACTGAGAGCTGGATAGGGATCAACGTGGATCCGAGTTTGCCTCCAGAGAAAGTAACCTTTGCTGTGGTACCCACGTTCTCTTACTTTGAGTTCGTACCACTTTATAGACAAAAACAAGATTGCAGCTTAGTAGCTGATCATGATTTCATGGAAGACGAGCCAATCCCTCTTTCCCAGGTCAAAGTTGGCCAAGAGTACGAAATAGTGCTTACAACTTTTACCGGTAATTATTCATTCATTATTCTTCTTCTTCTCTTGTATATAATGCTTGAACATTTTGCTACTTGATTGCACTGTTCATGAGATACTTGCAGTTGATCACTGTTTTTTTTCAATACAATATTATATTGTAATAACATAATAATTTATTTGATTATTAACTGAATGTAGAAAATAAATCCGGTTATCACAAAGTATCATCATTCTTAATAGTTTAAATTGTGGTTAGATAAATCATTCATTCAGCAAAATCAGCGTCTAAACATAAACTTTCTATAGAGCTTACTGAATTAAAATTAAAAAAAATTGAACAAAACTTGTTAAAATAACATAAAAAAAATGTAATAAAAGGTTGTAATTCTCTTTCCGTAAGCCATTGAATAGGAGTTCATTCTAGATTCGGTTAGGTGTGGCTGATTAGAACCTTTGTCCTTTACATAAAATAATGCCTAGCGTGGAGCATTAGTTCATAATAGGTTACCTATACTGGTCAATTACAAGCTGTACATGATCTTCAACTGCATATGAACAAGGATATGTACCCAAAAATCTCGTTGAACAAAATCTCTATATGTTAATAAATATAATCTAATCACACAGTTTTTGAAAAGTTGAGTTAGATATAAGTCACATGCACTATTGAAACACATTATTCTGCAAAAGGGTGTTGGAAACATCTCGAGTTCTGGTGGGTGTTGGTCACAATTTGGGGCTGTGAGCCCACATCTCTTGTCATATATGTCGTGACCTGTGGCTTTTTGTTATTTTGCTTGATGTTATGTACCTGTCATTCCAGTTTCTTCTGAGTTCTGACAAGGATTTACCATCACATTGTCAGCATTGGTCATTTTCAAAATTCTAGCCGAACTGGAACGTAATCTTTCTCAATATTTCTATTTTCCAAAGGATGCTCCAACTGTTTCTACTAACAAGTTGTATTGCTGCATCAAAAATGTTAAGAAATGAATGTAATAACATAAAACAGTTTTGATTTTTAAACACCCAAACATTTATTGATGTGCCCTTTACTTCTTTTCATTTTTTCTTGCATTGTATAAATCACTCATCTCTCCTTTCTAAGTTCTCGTTAGGGTACATTCCTTAGGTGTCCAAGGATTTGTTTTTCCTCACCTAAAATTGAAGTGAATTATAAACCTATTAGCAGAATTGGTTTGAATCAATCAGTAACGTTTGTGATGTAATGTTTTTTTTTTTTTTTTCTCTATATTTTTTAGGTATAGTATAAATTTCTAATTTAAAGTTTTGAAATCTTTTAACATATAAGGCTTCGTCCCCTAACCTAGTCAAATGAGGCTCAGCAGATACCTAATCAGACAACATTGGAATATATAGATATGAGTCCTGATATGAAAATGTTCTTCAATATCAAAGAATTCATTAAAACATTGTTATTTTTCTGTTATATGTTTTGTCTATAGAGTGAATAAAATACTTGAAGTTTCAGGGTTGTATAGGTACAGACTAGGAGATGTTGTGGAAGTGGGAGGTTTCCACAATGGGACCCCAAAGTTGAATTTTATATGCAGAAGAAAACTAATTCTAACAGTGAATATAGACAAGAACACAGAGAAAGACCTTCAAATAGTGGTAGAGAAAGGGTCGCAGATGCTAAACAAGGCCAAAGCTGAGCTCGTTGATTTTACAAGCTATGCAGATGTCTCGAAGGAACCAGGGTGTTACGTCATTTTCTGGGAGGTGAAAGGTGAGGCTGAGGATAAGATACTTGAGGCATGCTGCAGGGAAATGGATGCAGCTTTTGTCGACCATGGCTATGTGGTTGCAAGAAGAACCGGTTCAATAGGGCCTTTGAGGCTTTGCATAGTAGAGAGAGGAACTTTCAAAAAGATTTTGGATTATTTCATTGAGATTGGGGCAGCACTGGGCCAATTCAAGACTCCTAGGTGCACTAACAACCCTGTCCTCCTCAAAATTCTTAGTGCATGCACCATTCAAACATTTCGCAGCACTGCTTATAGTTCAACCCATTCATGATATGCCTCATTGTTTTTGCTTCATGCACATCTATCATTTTTAAACATTCTACTAAATATATATTATTTTTTCTATTTTTCTTCTCTATAACATTATATTAGGTTTCTCCACAAGGATGGTGCAATTTATTTTGGATATTACTAGAATGGACAAATATTTTTTATTGATTTTAATGGACAAGTCGTCTACCATCAAAAAAACTACTTTAGTTTTGACATTCAACTAACTAAATTCGTGATTCAAACTTTCACTCAAAACTCTTAGTAAGAGTGATGAGAAAAGTACACGACTTTGCTTTTGTATGTGGAACTGAAACAGTGAAGTCGGTGTTGACACGATTTAAGTTTGAAATAATACAACTGAATTCATTTCATTCATATATGATTTCTGTTATATTATTTTATACTGATTTCAGGTGTATTATTTTATACTGAGATTGAGTCTCTATAATATGACTTGTTTATTTAAATAAATAAAAAATTATTCATTCTTGTAATATTAAAAAAATTGTCAAAATAATTGTACTACTGTGGTGTAAGAATTTATTATATTATCTATATTCTTCTCATTCGTAAAGAGTGATTTAGTAGTTTAATACTATATACAGCTTTTTTATAAAGTAATTTCTTTGTAATAATGTGCATTGCATAGACTTTTCTGTCTAATATTTTAAAGATTGACTTAAATTCATTAATGTTTTTTCATCCAATATATTCTAATAGGAAAAGCTTAACATTGTTTTTGAGAGTGGCTATTTAAAGGACAACTTAATCTTTTTAAAAATAATTTGAATTATTTTATAACAAAATATATTATTTAAATAAAACTTTAAAAATAATTAAAGTTGTATAAATTTATAATAATAATAATAATAATTTAATCATTTAAAATTAAAGAATTTCATTTTTATCTAAAAATTAGGAATTTAAAATTTTTTGTACTCCTTTCCCTCTCGAATTCATATATCTTCTCTTTTTATTTTCTTTACCATTCAATTTTGATTAAGACGTAGTCTAATGGATATTGGTTGGGCCGTCGTCCGGACCAAAGTCAAAAATTATTAACTCAACATTATTTTTATATTCATGTGAGTCAATATTTCTTTTATATTAAAGTTAATTATAATTATCTTGTAATAGTTATTATTAAGAACTTTTTAATATAGGTCACGATTATTTTTCAGTTGATATTAGTTAGAATTCTTTTTTCAACATTAACAATATTTTTCAATGCCAAATACGATCATCTTTTATTGACATCAACAATTTTTTTTTTATTTGGGATCAATTTTTACAGTAAAAATTAAAATATAGGTAAAGAAACAAGTTTACATATTTTTTTTCTTTTTCTAGTTCTATAAATCCTATATATTCATTCATATAAAATTTATCTTCTAAATTACCATTCGAAAAAAGTGATTTTAATAGTAATTTATAAAATAAAAATGATTTTTTAACGGATTAGAACCCTTTTATTTTTTATTTCCCTCAATATCATTTTTTATTTTTTAATTTCTGAAATAGCACTTTTTTATTTTTTTTATTCTTTAATTAATGTATAGTCAGTACATTAATTATGATTAATTATTTTTTATTTTTTATATATTTTTTATGATTTTGTGATTGTATCTTATTATAATAATTTATTTGTTGTATTTTTTATTAAAATTTGATATTGGAAGAAAAAATTTATGATAAATTATAAAATTGTTATGTGAATTAAAATTTGTATTTTTAATTTCTTAAAAATATATCTAAATAATTAATAGCAAGAATAAAATAAAATTGTTGAAATATTTTTGTAAATAAATATTAATTAAATGGTTTAAAAAATTTAAATAAAATTTAATTTTTTATGAATTACTTTTAAATGTTATGTTTATTACTTAAGAATTATTAATTATTGAAATGATGCAATATAGGTTGAACATAAAGAGAAAAATAAATTACTATCAATCATATATTCACTAAATAGTTTAGTTAATGGTACACGAAATACTTTCTGAAAAGAAATATAAATTTTATGTTTATCAAAACTCAAATTTTATCTTTATAAAAAAATAAATTACATCTTTATCGAAAATCAAATTTTATCTTTTTAAAAAATAAATGATATATTTAATAAAATATCAAATTTATTTCTATCAAAAATCAAATTTTATCTTTATCAAAAATCAAAATTTATCTTTATCAAAAATCATATTTCATCTTTATCAAAATTTTATTTGATTTTTTTCCATTAATTATTTATATATTTTTTTAACAAACTAAAAATACAAATTTTAATTCAAATAACAATTTTATAATTTATTATAATTTTTTCTTCCAATATCAATTTTAATATAAAAATACAATCACAAAATTATTATAATTTATTTTAATATAATTTATTATGCCAAATTTAAATTTATTATAAAATATTTTTTAATTTAAATTTAATTATTTTTACAATATTTTTTTCTTAATTTTAATAAACTAATAATCACATTTTTTTAATAACTATCACAAAAAAAAAGTGCTATTACAGAAAATAAAAAAGTGTTATTTCATGAATTAAAGAATAAAGAGTGTTATTGAAAGAAATAAAAAATAAAAAATACTATTAAAAGAAATAAAAAGTAAAAATGTACTAATTGGGTAAAAAATTCAAATAAAAACACAAGAAAAAGCAATTAAAATTTAACGGTATGTATAAAAGAAATGTGCACTCTTCTATTTGTTGGTAGTTAACAAACACTACTCTTGCCTAACCTTAAATTTATATATAAATCTAATGGTTATTAATTTCTTTTTTCGCAAAAACTCATTTCCAATTAATATTTTTACCATTAAAAGATAGATCAGTTAAAAATCAAGTTTTATCTTATTTAAGAGAATCTATTTGAACTTTATACTCCAACGTGTCTTTGTATCTATCTCATACTCCTCAAATAACCATGATGGCACTAAGGTCTCATATATAGAAAAATTACTACTTCAAGTAGGCCATACAATCATTTTTTAAAAATATTTAGTGTCATCACAGTTATCAATTATCATTTATAATTACTAATAATTATATCCACTACTTTATATGCACTAGAATTATTTTCATATCACTATTTTATACTTTCATTGTCTATAAAACTTTAACAACATAACGATTATAATAAGAATATCCAAAAAGTTAAAAGCGGACCAAAAATCATCATGACAATTCATATGATCAACACACATTCATATACCAAGTTAGTTCAATCAATTGTTGGTGAATTCAAATTTAACGTTTAACAAGTATAATTACGTCATCATACTATGTAATTAAATAAAAAAACAAATTGATGGTTAGAACAGTTATAATAAAATTAAAAACATAATAAAAAACAATAATTTAAAATATAGTTCTTTTATCAGCACAAAAAGTAAATTAATAGAAAACATAGAAGAGGTGCTTCATTCTTTTACACAAAATAACATCTCAAAATCGTGGTCCGGATAAACCAACACTACAAATGTCTTATGATATATGGTTTATATAATTCCTTATCAATATCTCCATCCTCAAAATCATCCTCGTCAACACATTTGACCTATCCATCCCACGGCTATAAAAACTAACTAATCCCTGTTTCAAGGCATAATTATATCCATAAACTTAAAATATAATAGTAAAACAGTAAAAAAATCATCGCCTAATAGTTTGATGTCAAAAACAATAAAATTAAAATATTTCTAACTTTTTCCTATAATTTTATATAATTTTGATTAAAGTGAATTTTGTACAGAACCATAAGTTTTTATATCCAAAGAATCCAATTATGGATCCATAATTTCCAAATTTTGCACATGTAGATACAAAGTGAAATAGGATCGCAATACACTAGAAATTGTTGAATAATAATTTAAATTAGTGATCGAAAAATTCAATTTCTATTAGTGATTAAAAAATTTAATAACCATCAGTGATCGAAAAATTTCGATCACTATTTCTTGTCACTCATTCGATCACATATTATATCACAAATTCGGCCACTAATTCGTTCATAAATAATAATAATAATAATAATAATAATAACAACAATATTAATAACAATAATAAGAATAATAATAAATATAATATTAACAATAACAGTAATAATATTAAAAATAATAATAATAACAACAACAATAACAATAATAATACTACAATTACTACTATTACTAATAATAATAATAATAATAATAACAATAATAATAAAAATACTACAATTACTACTAATAATAAAAGAATAATAATTATAATAATATCAATAATAATAATAGTATAATAATAATAATAGTAATAATAAGAATAATAATAATATTATTATTATTATATTAATAATAATTGTAGCTATAGTAATAAATATAATAATAATAATCGTAATATGATAAAAAAATTGCTATGGTCTCATGCTTATAGGTTCTCTCAAGCTGCTGAAAGGTCTTGGGTCAACATATCCTAGTACACTTTATTCAAAAAGATATAGATAATCATTACTATAATACAAAAGATAAAAAGAGATAAGTAAAATAAATTCACAGTTACATTTTTCATTTATAAATATGTAATGTAATAGTTAAAATTAATTGTGATTAATGAATTGAAATAAATGTAAAGTTAATTTGAAGAGAAAAGTTTTTACATATTGTAAAGAAAAGTTAAGTGCTGTGAATTTAGTTTATAGAAATAAATAAAGTTACTAATAGATATAATTTAAAAATTAACAATAAATTTATTTAAAAAATTATATAATATTTTCAAATTTTTCTTTCTAAATTTATTGCTAAATTTTAATTTTATTTTAATTTATTTCTATATTAGTAACTAAATTCAAATATTTAACTTATACTTAGTTTTGATAAATATATTTTATACTAAATTTTAATTTTGTTTTATTTTTCTTTTCAACATCAAACTTACTCTTAATTTAATTCAATATATTAATATCATACTAACATCATTTTTATTTTAATTTAAACAATAATCTAGTCAACCTTTTTTTTTTTAATTCAAAATTTTCACTACATAAAAACTATCTTTCCATTTAACTAGTGTACATAAATTTTATTTAAAACAAATAATTTTTCTTTGTAACTACTCTTCCATATCACCTATTCAAATCTGTCCATATTTGAAATTAAATAAAAAAAATACACTATTTTAAAAATTTTGCATAAAAATTATGCTAGTTTAAAATTTTTGACAAGAAAACAAATACTAAGTTCCTACAAGAAAGAGACTCACAATACTGCATAATAAAATGTTACATTATCTTATCTAACTAAGTTTTCTTATAAAGCCTGCCGTGGCAGCAAAGTTTTTCTATATTTAATCTTTGTCATTAATATTTGTATGTACGTATTTTTTTAATTTAAAGATAAGAGAATGGTTCAGAATAATAACTTAATGATAGAATAATAAGTGGTGGAATAAAATTCTTCGAATTTTCAAGAATATATAAAAAAGTGTAAAGAAAATTAAATGGAAATAAGATATGTATATGAAAGAAAAAATTATACAAAAGAGTTTTCAACAAGCACATACATTTAGTCAAAATAAATCAAATAATAATTCTAATAAATAAGAAGAAAAATGGGAAAAAATCCTAAAATAGAATTTGTAGTGCAAATAACCTTCTTTTGCTCTGTGAAATTTCGTGGGAGGATTAAACCACTTACAAATTTCCTGTCAAAAATCAGTCCAGTTCAAAGATAAACTAATTCCTAATTACAATTCAAAAGTATGCACTTAAAAAATATATATAAAAAAAACATAATTAATAACTTTTTTCTTCTTTCTCTGTTGTATTTTTTAAGAATGACCAAAAACCAACACTCATCATCCCCTGGAGCCAAATTAATCCTTTCTCATCAATTTTTTATTCTAAGGTAGGAAGTATAGGTTCTTAGACTCATGAAGCAAGCAACAACTGCAAGTTCTGTAAGGAAATCATAATCTTATCTCATTGATATGTCTTCATCTCTGATTCTCCTTTTTTCTAAAAATGTCATACAATTATTGTAAGATGAGATGAGCCAGGAAGCTCTTTTTCTGAAAAATTGGTACACACAACTACCAAAGAAACCACTTAACAACCAAAGAAACCACTTAACTTTTACTATTTCTATAAGTTTTGAATGAAATAAAACCACTATTTTTTTTCAAATGAAACAAAAAAAAACAATTTATTAACAATCAAATCAGTAAAGTGTAAAACATTTCAGAAATAACTGTCTCATGATTTGTCAGTTTGCGGACTTTTTCGCACGCTTGAAATGAGGGTACACGGTTGCTGTTTGAAGACAAGAGAAAAGAAAAGATGACAATCCACAGAAACAGCAGAAAACAATCCACAGAAACAAAAGCAGCCTCTGTGTCTGTCAATCTGTCTTCTTCTCCCTCCCCTATAAAGTAATTAAAGAGGATGCTCAACTTCCTGGACCATTTTGCTTCACTGCATTCAACTCTTCTCAACAACAATTACTATTCTACATTATAAAATATCCACACACATTAGTAGAGTTTAATGTTCTCTAACTAAGTTCCAGTGTGCCTGTCAATTTTTTTACAGCAATGGACCAGATCCCATAACTTCATCAATGATCTTTCAATCTTAACATCTTTACATATATTTTTGCCTTTGTTAAAGATTTGCAAACATTAAATTATGACAGTTTTTGATCAAGTTAAATTAGTTCCATAATTAATAATGTTTATAAACACTAAATCTTTAAGTATCAAAGTTTTAGGTTGTAACTGGTATCACACTTTCTCCTATGGAAAACTCAAAATCCAAAAAACAGCTGTAGACTTAATTCTGCAGTTAATGAGCCTCTCTCAAACTAAGTTTTTAATATATTGAAACTATGTCATACATGATAGATCATACATTATGGATGATAGATCATACATTATGGATGATTATATAAATTTATTTTTTATTTTGCATTTTCTTTAGTCCTTTATAAAATAAAAGAAAATTCTGCAGAAAGATTTCCAAAAAATGTATAGAATTAGAACAAAACATTACATGCGTACTGTTATTGCTGCAGATTCCATGCAAATTACAGAGATATGACAAGAAATAAGGCAAGAACACGATAAAGAGAAACATCTATGGAGATGCAGGTATTTACAGAAGCAAATTTGCGAGCAACATGTCAGACAAAGAAGGAATGAACTCCAACCACTTGAAACTGCCACTGAAATGTAAAACATGTCATGTGATCCAAAATTGCTTCTACCAAACCAAAAGCCCTTGAAACAATTAACAAAGAAACTTGCTTCCTGAACCTACAGAAAAATAAAGCACTCCAGTGACACCTGTGGGTTCTCTAGAGACTCCTTCACCGAAACGCCGTCGTTTCTCTCCACAACATCATTGGCCACTGGAACCCGCCGCGTCGGCGACCGGATATTACTCCGGCCTCCACGCGACGGTGACCTCGACCACCGGATGGACCCCTCTCCGGAAAGTCGGCGTGCCTGATCAGAAACTCTCCGGGGAACTGGCCGTGGCCTCACCGGAATTTCTGGCTTGCTCGCCGGAGATTTCTGCCTCCGGTCCCTGGGGCTGATTCTACTGTCGACGGCGCTCGAACGCTTCCGGTTTCGAGTTGCGTTGCTTCTCTTACTTGTGGCTTCATCTTCTCGGTTTTCCGTGACGGTGGTGGTGGCGGTGGTGGTGGTGGAGAAACTTTCGCCGTTGCTGCACGTTTCCGACATAAAAGACACTTCTTCAGGTTCCAACGCTTTTTTTACGGGCACCTTTGGTTCCAACGCTTTCTTTATGGGCACCTTTGGTGGCTCAACAGCGGGCAATTGGGTCTTCATATGTGGCTTAAAAGTTGGAATTTGTTGTAGTTTGGAGATGGGTGTTTCAGAAAGAACTTCTTTCACATATTCTTCTTCAAGAGGTCGTGGGTTTCTGATTCTGCAGTTTTGTTCAAGGGATCCGAGGTGGGGTTGTTTGGGTTCATTTTGGGGTTGGTTGGAATTAGGGGTGCTTAAGCAGCAACCCATTTGATTTTTTTGGAACAAATCGCGAAGAGTTTTGAGTTTCAGGTTGCAACAATGTTGTTGTAGTAGTGGTGGTTAGAACAATGCAGTGTAGAATGTTGTTGCATGGCTTAGGTTGTTTGGTTTTGAAAATTTTGATGGGTAAGGAAATGAAAAGTGATTAAACGGCCATTGAAATGTAGGGTGATTTGGGAAAAGGCTGTGAGAAGAGAAAAAGTGGAACACAGAAAGAAAAAAATAGTAACTATGGATGTGAACTTAGATTGTAGAGGTTGGGTGGAGCAAGAACATGGTTGGAGCTGCTTAAATAGTCTTGATCTTTCTCTGAATGAACACACTTGCATCCAACGATCTTAAATTCTGTCTATGCTATTAGAGAGAAATTATTTTTTGTTTGTTATTTTTTTTCAAATTTTGTGAGAAATGGATTTAATATATAGTGCACTATATTATCACTCAATAAAAAATCATAATATTAACAAAGTTCAACATAATTAACTAATTAATAATTGAACTTTTTAAATACTAATCATGTGAATAAAGAAGAGTTTCTCATTTTTTATTTAAAATAAGTAATGTATTTTCTTGGACTTGTATTATTTGCTCATAACCTTAGCAGGATAAAATCTAATCTAAGCATGTAATATATTTTCCTTTTAACTAAATAAATATTTTGAATTTAATCTTCCTATAAATGTTTAAGTTTGGTTGCGTGCATGGGGCAATTACCAAGCATGGCTGTTCCATGGAATTCATAAAAGTTGAGAATTTTTTTTCACTGACTTGTCCGTATAGATGAACTTTTTAAATAATAAAAAAAAAAGATACAGTAATTTTAAAGTATTGCCTTGGATTCTTTTCAGTAAGATATATTCGAGTTTGTGGCTGCGTTTAGAAAGCACTTTTAGGTCCTTTTTAGTTCTTTTACCTGAAAGTTGTTTCATTTTATTAATAATGTTTGAATAGATAATATTTTTTAAATTTGAATGAAGATTAATCTCTATTTGAAAAACTTCATTTATTATTTTTTTCAATAATTTTCTCTATTCATTTGAATATAAGATTTTCTTTAAATAATTCAAATTTAATTTTACTTAAGTCAACGTGTTGGTATATAAAGTAAGATTTTATTGTTATTACTTTATTTCTTTTCTTACTTGATTTATTTAAATTATACTATTTTATCATTTATATTATTATTTTAACTTTGTACTTTAATATACTTAACTGTTACGTAAATGATGATTTATTTTAAATTTGATAGCTATGTTTTAAAATGTAATATGTGATTCATATTAAAATGTATAATAGAAAAAATATAATAGTTGAAACTAAGAAACGTGATAAAACAGTTTATCTTCAAATAAAAAAAATATGAGAGTTTAATAATTAGCTGATATTTTCAGAGTTAACATAGATAGTTATTACTAAGCTTGTCTCATTCCCTTTATATTTCACATAAAAGAACATTCCTATGCAAAAGCTTGTCTCATTTTTTTTTTTTTTTGTTCAGTTATTTGGTTCTATTCTTCAAATGTTGAATTGAATGGTAAATTACAAATAAAATTCCCGTATATGACTTATTTTTCAAAAAAAAAAAATCAATAGATAAAATATTAATAGTAATATATAATGTTTAAATCATATACTTTTAAAAATGTCTTTATTATTAAAATTATAACTTTATTTTATAAAATAAAATTATATTACAATGTTAATTTTTAAGAGTTTTAACAACTTGTAAAACAGTAAATAATATTTGTTTGTATATGAATCATTTATTATGTTTTATTTCTATCACTTTTCTTTCGATTGTATAAAATATTGTACAATTTGTTGTTACAAATAATAGTTATTTTTAAAATTAGAAGAGAAATCATAAAAAAAGGTGTATAATTAAGACATGTTGTCTCTATGTTTTAATATAAAATAGTGTAAAATTTAAAAGTTTAAAAGTAAGTTTAAGTTGAAAGTAACCAATTTAAGGGTAAATTTTTTTAAATTAGAGTAATTTTTATGTGAAATTCCTCAAATGGTATATTTTTTTTTTTATTTATTTCTGACTGGGAGTAAATTGTGCATGAGAGATATGATATTACTGTGAAGTAATGATTTTCCTATTTCACTATTTGATTTAAGATTAAGTGAAATACAGAAAAGAGAAAACCATTTTAGTTTACCAAATGAAATCCTACACTTAAGGCACAATTCAATTAATGAGTTAGTTAAAATAGTGAGAATTTTAGGGTGGTTAATATTCTCTATCCATACCTCTTTTGTTTGTTAGCACGTGTGTTGATACTGTGCAACTAAGATAAATGTACAATTATTGATTGATGAACGTAATTGTTGAAATTAATTATGATTAAGTAATTGAAATAAATGTGAAGTTAATTTGAATGGAAAAATTGTTATAGATTGTGAAAAAAAAGTAACTACTACCAATAAATTTTATGTAAACTAGTTAAATGGAAAGATGATCTTTATATAATGAAAATTTAAATTGTTTGAATTAAAATAAAGGATTGATGGGATTATTGTTTAAATTAAAATACAAAATGATGTTAGTATGAGATTTATATATTGAATTAAATTAAGAGTAAGTTTGATGTTGAAAAGAAAAATTAAATTAAAATTTAGTAATAAAATATATTTAGCAAAATTAAGTGTAAGTTGGATATTTGAATTTAGTTACTAATATAGAAATAATTTAAAATAAAATTAAAATTTAGCAATAAATTTAGAAAGAAAAATTTAAAAATATTATATAATCTTTTAAATAAATGTATTGTTAGTTTTTAAATTATATTTGTTAATAACTAAATTTATTTCTATATTATAAATTTACAATAGGGAACTTTTTTACACAACATGTAACAATTTTTCTATTCAAATTAACTTGTTTAATTACTTAATCAAAATTAATTTCAATCATTACATTATAAATAAAATATAATTATGCATTACTGTGCATTTATTATTCTAAAATATTTTAGTTAAGCAATAACTACACACCACACAAAAATCAGAAGAGGAATGGGTGGAAAATATTAACAATTTCAAAATTGTGCAGTATTCTTACTATTTTAATTAACTCATTAATTGAAATTGTGCAATCATTACATATTTATAAATAAAATGTAACTGTGCATTACTATGAATTTATTTTAGTTATACAGTAGCAACACCAAAAAAAATAAAAGAGAAATAGGTGGAGAATATTAACAACCTTAAAATAGTATTCTCTTCTCATGATTTCATTTAATCTTAAATTAAATTATGCAATAAGATCACAATTTCTTTACAATGATATTATATTCCTATGCATGATCTATGGGAAAATAAAAAAAAATACTATTTGAGGAATTTAACATGAAAATTATACCAGTTTAAAAAATTTGCCCAATTTAAGTAATAGTATTTGACAAAGTAAAATAAATAAATAAAAGATAATTACACATTCACTTTTAGGGATTTTTCATATTCTCTATTCATAATTTGAGCTTCAAAAATCACCTTCTTCAATGTTAAGTGTTTACTTTTATGTGTGCGGATCACTAAAAAAATTATCATAAATAATTAAGAAACTGTACTTAAATTTTATCTAAATAAAGCTGTGCAATCTTTTTTTAATACGATATACAAGATACTTAGTATGTAGAATTAATTATTATTTGCTTGATGCTCTCAGTTATTATTTTCTTGAAAGCAAATAATAATGTTTGATTAAAAAATTTAAAAATAAAGTTTTGTATTGCCTTTAGGAACCGTTAGATATTGAATTCATTTTATGACATCATATTTATGGACCACGCTTCGTAATTCATGTTAGTTTATGATACAACCGTGCTTATAAAACTCTATTCGAATGTAGGAAATTGTAGTTTGAAACTGCTTTTGCCAACCCTTTAACTTGAAAGAATTCAAATTCCGAATCTTCGAAAACTACGCGTCGAAGAAAAGTGAATTTTTATGTTATTTAATATAGTTTTTGGCACTGTTTTAAGTAGTCTAAATTTGAGCACGTTTTCTTAAATGAGAACACTTATTTCCTGCATTAATAGGACACTTGATGAAAATAAGATTCTCTTTGATATTATTTTCCTCTTCAGAAAATGGAAAAGATGAATTCAAAAGTGAATTCTGAAATTTAATGCAAGAAATTGAGAAGGACGAGCTCAAAAGGCAATTCTAAAAGTTTATGCAAGAAAGGGAAAAGATGATTCAAAAGTTAAACATGGTGGCCAAGGCTGTCAATATCATGCTAAAGAACGTAAGGAAAATAAAGATGGATGCCTTTTGAATTGTCACTAAAGAAAGATAGTAATTTGATTTCAAATCAACAAAACGAATACACAGAGAAAGCTATGAATACGTGAAAATTTTTTAGTAGTATTTTGAAAATAATTTGTAAGCTTTGAATTGATTTTGTGTTAATACTATAAAATAATTTTATCAGTGTCTCTACCCATCTTAAACATTATTTATAGAATGGCAAATCAAAATTTCACTAAAACCATAAAATAGTCATTATAGTTATGTATTTTTGTATATGTCAAGATCTTACGTCAACCTCAATTTAGAATAAATTTATATTAGTCCTTCTCGTATTTATATTTGTAGAAAAGTTAAATATATTTATGTATTTATTTAATTTCTATTTACATAAAATTAAAATTTGATAAGAAAACTTTAATAAGAAAGTGATAGATCCTTATTATTGTTATCATTGAAAAAAACTAATTTCCTATTTCGGTCTAAAATATTCACATTTAAAAAAATTCAAATGCATTTTCTAAGCACACAAATTGGTTATTTGCAGGTATAGCGATTGTAAAATTTATGTTTCTCCGTCATTATTTTATTAAAATAATTTAATTATATTTTCTAGTATTTACTCTTGCAATACTCACTGGTGGAAAAAAAGATATCACAATTACCATATCTAAAAAATACAGTTTTTACATTGTTAAAACCTAAAAACAAAAATTGTACAATTTTATGTCTTGAGAACCTAAAAGTGCAACACCCGTAAGAAGACAATCACTTTTAACTTTCAAGTTGGCTTACTTCTCAAACAAACTTTAAACTTTGAAATAAACTTTATAACTTTTTAATCATAAAAAAAAAAAAAAAAAAACCCTGGTATTACGGAATACTGATAAATTTTGAATATCTATATGGATAACTACTAAAATTATCCCAATATGCACCGATCTAAATGGTAACAAATTAAATCGAATCGTTATTTTAACATGAGTCAATCTGAGAAGTCTGTAAAACAATATTTTGACATAAATTAAATTAGATAATTTTCCATTCAATTCTTTATTTTGTGGTCTAAGTGGACTTATAAAATAATAGTTATAGTTTTTAAAAATAATGTAATAATATTTTATTATATTTAAAATTAAAAATTATTGTCACTAATATAATTTAAAGTTTAAAAATACATAATTTATCTTTTATTCTTTATATTTAAATTATCTTTTAGTTTTTACAAAAGTGACCAATATAACCTATTGGCACCGAATCAGACACGATTTTAGTAACGTGGTTTAGTCGGTCTGCTATTTTTGGTACCTCTCTTGATAGCTAAAATGATCTTATGAAGCTCATCATCACAAAGAACTGAACAAACTTATGTGGTGGATACCTTCAATTCGATATAAAAAATAAAGGATACACCCCCTCCACACCTTCTCTTCTGATCAGCATCAGTTTGTTCAATTCTAATAAACAATGAAAACACAAACACCACCAAGATTTACCCCAGTAAGCATTTTACCACGACATACACACAGAACCCCCATATAGTACAAAGGTACCCCCCAAAACTTTCCATATTTCCACAGATTTTATATGCTTCAGGAATGTATTGTAACCAAAAAAGATTACTCAGTATTCCAGCTTTCAATTGTTTTACCGTCAGTCCCCACAAGATGTTGAGAGACAGCCCCTAGCCAGCCTGTCATAAATCACAACCCAAAAGAAGAATACCTCACCTCTCATTTCTCTACTAGGCTATCCTCCTGATGAATGTAACGGTAACACTATACATGGCTTCAGGACAATTATATGGGCTCTCGGTATTACGCTGCTATAACGTAGTACCAAACTCTAATTCAAAACTAAAGTCCAGTGAGATAAGTTTGAATGTCAACTAACAAATAAAACCAAATTGAGTTAAAATCAACTTCAACAGTATTAAAATCAGCAGCTTTAAACAATTTCTCAAATAGAGGTAAACATTTATTACTTTTAATAGCTACAGTAACTGGTACTAGTGAGTACCAGTTAAATACAGAAAATGAGTACAAGTGAATGAGACCATATACAATCAACTTTGAAATGAAATCTCCGAATTTCCAAATAATAGGTGTTGGGGTTGGGGAGGAGGCGGAGAAAAAAATGGCAGGCAGCACATGCCCATCAACAACATGCAATGAGCCTGCACTCGTTACATATAATGCACATTGGAGTGAGTAAATTAAAGAAGAAAAAGATAATGGATCAAGAGGATGTCAGCTTTGAGGGAGATGCAGCTCGATCTGATTCAATCATGGATTTAATATAGAATTCGCCTGCTTTGTATGAAGACCTCACCATGGGCCCAGATGCCACATATCGAAAGCCCTATATGCAAAAGAGAATCAGTTCGTCATTCATACCACATGATAGTTATAATTAAATACCATATGCAACTTTTATAGTATTACAGTTTTTCCACAAATCATCATGATGCGGGATGCAACAATTAAAAGGAGAGAAATGTGCCATCATTGCACTCGCTTGGTGATGAATAGAAATAGAATGACAGGTAAAGATTGCTATTGGCAGGTCCCCTGGGTCCGGGTGTGCTAACTCCTAAGAATAAATAGGTAATAACAAGCCTGAATTTACCACGGATTACCAAGATACGATTATTTTACAAAAACTGAACAAGAAAAATGATGCAGGAAATGTTTTTAAGTGCCCAAAATTTTGAGACAACAATAAATACAGGCAAGAAGCTCAAGTGTAATAAGTTTTATGCCACTCAAATATCTACTGCACCGTGATAACATAGGAAACAACAACAAAAAGATAGTATTGTACAAAACTGATCTTTTGACGAGAAAATATACTATCAGTAATTACTGTGGAAAGTATTGGATTTTTGGTATAGAGAGACGAAAGGAAAAGAGTCTGAATAAGGAGTTACAATAAGATGATAAAACACTGAATCTTTTTTATGCCAACACTATGACATAATCCTAACTAAATAAGAAGTCAAGTCTTGAAATATAAGGAACCTGGAAGTCAAAGAAATATCAAAACAGATATTATTCTTTTCAAAAGAAAAACTAATCTAAAGATAAAATCTAATATACTCTAAAATACTTTGATACAATATTGGTATTACAAGACATTCATCATTCTAACAATTACTTTTGGAAACCAATTAATTATGGGATATAACTGCTTTCTTTTTCAACAATTCCTAGGAATTCACAAAAAAATGAGTATTCCTCCAAACAAAAATAAGTTAAATAGAAACACATGAACAAAAGACTCACCATTTCCATGCCGAGAGTCCGATACTTATTAAAGGCCTCCGGGGTAACATATTCAGATACTGGCATATGGCGCTTTGAAGGTCTCATGTACTGCCCAAATGTCATCACGTCAACACCAGCCGCTCGAACCTTCTCCATTGTCTTCACGATCTGGCCAGGTGTTTCCCCGCAACCTAACATTATTGAAGTCTTAGTGAGTGTTCCAGCAGGAGCATATTCCTTGGCCATCATTAGAACCTCTAGTGACTGCTTAAAATTGGCACGATGATCCCGTACAACATTCTGTAGCTCTTCAACTGTCTCGATGTTATGTGCAAAGACATCTAGTCCTGATTTGGCAACCTTCTCTACACAGGTATTATCTCCTCGGAAGTCAGGAACTGTTACAACAACAATAATGCAAAAGTCATTAAAGGAAGAAATTTTCAGTTAGTATTTAAAAAGGTTTTTAATTAAGCATAGTATCCCAAATAATTCTCCAGCTCACAAATATATACTAAGATTGATACCTGATAAAAATATGAAAAAACAAAATCAAAACAAATTTATTCTCAATGACCTGTAAACAAGATCTCTTTTTAATTCTATTGAAAGCCATACCGTTAGCATATTACATTTCAGTAATAAAAATACTATGTCTATGAAATTCAGCAACAGACACTGCATGGTAAATTAGCACTAAAGGTACCACCTGATTCACCTTGCAACCTAATATCCTACATTTGAAACAAAAGATGGCACCTTCCTTTCATACCCATTGTCCCCTAACTATAACAGCAAAAGCATATAGATGCTTAATTTTTTAAATAGAACTAGGTGCCCACCTATCAGGATTAGGCTTGGCTTGGTTTGTTTGTTATTTGATAGAACCAGATGCCATACTATTTTCAAAAACTATAAACATTCAAATGCATACCTAGGGCTTCTATCAGGATATTAGGCTTCAGTACCTTCAGCTTCTGCACTGTTTCAGTAAAATGACCACTCCCTTGATCAGGTAAATCATCACGGTCAACACTTGTTATAACCACATAATCCAGACCCCATGATGCAATCGCTTCAGCCACATTGGTGGGCTCATCAGGGTCAGGTGGTGGAGGAGTTCTCGATGTCTTAACATTACAAAATCTGAAATTAACGACAAATAATTAAATGAAAGTGTTCTTGCAAAAAACCCAATCCATAGTAGTGGGTAGTCATTCAAACCTCACCCGAAGTTAGTTCTTATTACATCCCGTACTTCTTTGGGAAATTACACCTACCTCCTTTGCCTAGCAATGACCGTGTGTGTAGTTTCCCAAACAAAAGGATGTAATTGTAACAAGCACTACCCGTAAGAGAAGTCAGTTATAGTTATCGATTGGACAGTTAAAAATTTTAACATCAAAGTTTGTTGTACATCCAAACTCAAATTTAAACATGGTATTCTATTTCAGTGAGTGCGAATCGACAACTATTGAGTCACTGGTTATCGAGCCATTATAGGATTACATGCTGTCCTGTAAACTTGTCAAGTCATGAATTTGAAGGAAATGTATTTGAGATCTCACTTTCATAATAATATGACCAAAATAATATATTATGGTGGAGCTTTCTTGGAGGGGTCTTGGCCCCTAATTTTTTTTTCATATAAAAAAAAATAATTATTTTCAATTTTAGTAATTTTATATATTTGGCAGCTCCAAAATTTTTGTACATCTATTTTTGCACCTGCAAAATATCTCTTGAAGATCCGCCACTTGTATATACAAGTGTGAGATAGCTCTCACTCCATGAGCTAGTTTTGGATTTCAGTAACCGAAATTCTACATGTAATTTATTACAATCTCAGTTATACGTGCTAAGCCAGTAAACAACTCAATCTCTAAAACATGTTCACTGCTTAAAGCAATCACAGAATTCCATAGAATTCATAACATTAGCACAGAACTATTCCATGTCATTTTTGCTACTCCACTGGCGAGTCCTATCTGCTCTACTTATCAATCAAACTGAAACACACCAAAGATTATTTACTCTACCTACTTATCCAAATCTACACCACGTTTCCTAAAACGTAGAAAACAAATAAATGCACCAATTACAAAATAAATAAATAGTGAAACACACAAAAAGAAAACGAAATGATTGGATTATTACCTGCAACCTCGAGTACAAGTGTCACCAAGAATCATGATAGTCGCGGTAGCAGTGCCGGTCTCGCCGCCAGACCAGCACTCGCCCAAATTAGGGCACCGAGCCTCCTCGCAAACAGTGTGAAGCTTCAATTCCCGGAGCTTCTTCTTGATTTGCACGTACTTCTCGCCGCCGGGAATGGCCTCCTTCATCCACTTCGGCTTCGGAAGCGGCTTCTTCTTCGTCCCAACCTCTACCGAGTACGCGCTCTCGGATTTCATCCCAATGAAGTCCGAAAGAGACGGCGACTCCACGGCCAGCCGCTCCCGGAGCCCTGCCAGAGTCTGCGAGAATTGCGACGGCGCCGCCGGAGAGGTTGTAGATGATGAACTGAAGAGTCTCGCGGCGCATTTGATGTTTCCGGCAACGCTTCCAATCCGTGAATGCATCATCATCTCTCTCTGTGTCGGACAATCACAGATCGCCTAAGGCGGATAGAGAGGAACATGAGGACGAAGATTCACGCATGCCTACACCAACAACCCTCTCTATGGGCCTCAACATTGCTTGGACTCATGTTGGCCCAACTTTTAATTCTATGGGCCTACGTTACAATAACTACCAGCAAAACCTTCCTGCACCCCATCACTTCTAAGCTGCACTCCATCATTTTCCAAAAAATTTAAAAGTACTTCTCTGACAAAAATAAATTTCGAAAAATATTATTCAAAAATATATTTTAAAAAAAAATTTCTGAAATAAAAAAATTTATATTTTGAAAAACACTTTCAGAAATATTTCGAAAAATATTTTTGAAATATAAAATTTGTATTTTAAAAAAGACTTTCCAGAAAATATTTTTTGGAAGTATTTTTAAGAATATAAATTTTATATTTCGAAAAATATTGTTTAAAAGTTTTTTGAAAAATATTTTCTAAAAGTTAAAGATGAAAGTAAGTATTTTCGTATTTTTCTGTGTGTGATGGGTGCCCCGTAGATTTTATGGGTGCAGGAAGTTTTTGCCTAACTACCCATTTTCTCTATGGACTCCGGACTTCCATTTATATTTCAAAATTTACATTTCAGAATATATAAATTTCGTATTATTGTAATACAAAATAAAAATTGTATGATGAAATTGAGGTGCCTTTAATGCACATGGGAGGATATCTTGTATGGGTCCTTTTTATCTTATTTAAGCACGAATTTGTAAATGATTTTTACTTATTATGTAATTTGATGTGACATGTGAAATTGGAATTGATGAAGATGCACTTGGAGTCTTCATGCTAGTAGGCTTATCTGCTACTAGCCAAATCTCTTCAAAAAGCTATTAAAGAAAATAAATGTATCTTACTGTTCTAGGATCCAATGGTATTTCGGAATGCATCACGAAGGAAAAACCATGGTTTGTGCACTTTTTTTATTTTGAAAAGTAATTCTAAAATATAAAATTTATATTTCAAAATATACAGTTTAAAATACAAATTTGTATTTTAAATTATGTATTGCAGAATAAAAAATATTGATGTTTAGCTGCAGTGAGGCTGAGGCACACGTTTCCATTTGAAACAGTGGGCAAATTGTCTAGTTGTGAGAGTGGAGACACATATGGCCTTATTTGTCAAAGATTTTTTTCCGCTTTTCTGCATTCATCGGAATTCGAACCAACACATACCTCATCAAAATATATTAAAATATAAAGAATACTAATAAAACAATTAAATAAACTGTCAAATCAAAACAAGCTAATTTATAAATTAAAAAATTCTAATATAATTATTTCAAATATAATTACCTATCAATTTCGGTGAATTACACTAAATATATCAAATAGAATGATTTATTTCTTTGATTGTTTATCATTGATATTGTGAACAGAATCTGTGTGCTTCGCAGAGATTGGATAGGGTTGACGTGGATAAAAATACTAACCCAGCTATTGGTTTTGCATTTTTCCACATTTCATCTTCTTATCTTTATTTTTACTTTTTTTTCATACTGTAGCCATAATGATTAAACTTCCTTTTTTTCAACCTCCTTTTTTCTCACACAATAAAATAATAACATATTTGTTATATCATACATTTCATTTATATAACTAAATTGTTTTATATGTTTATTGCATGGCAATATGTTTTTTCTTTTATTTTCTTCCGTCTACACCTTTTTCAAATATAGAGTTTTCAGAAAATTTTATCGAAAAAAACCTTCAAACTATTTAACGTGTAAGTCTTTTTAAAGTATTGAATGTGACTTATTGTTCTATCAATATTTTTAGTATGAATTATTGATTTTTGAGATTAAAAAACAAATAAATTGACAAAATGATATTGAGGTTTGAATATCTTGGTCTCGGTCGACAAAATTTCAATCCGAGTCAATAAAGCAAGAACTTAATCAAAGAGATAGTTTGGAGATAAAAAAAAAAAGGTAGATATGAGAAATTAAATTTTTAAATAGCTATCATTTAAGTAATTTTGTAATTTAAGTAATCAAATTATCTTCATAATTTTCTGCATTCTAATTATTTAAAAAATTAAATAACACATTTTATTATATTGATGTATTTTTTATAAAAATAAATTATTCATTTAAAAAATTCTATCCAAACACATTATAATAATATATAATTTTTTATTGTTAGGGATTAAGTTTTCTAAAAATTAGTTGAAGTGAATTTCATTGAGGATTGAGACCTCTATTTGTGTTACAAAAAATTATTTATTTTCTTTTATTTTATTTTCTCTCTCAAACATTTCTTATTTCAGTTTTATTTTAAAGTTTGATACACATTGAAGATGGAATAACTAAACTAGATAGAATATATGAATTCAAGCATAAATTAAAATCAACAAATGTTGAAAATTCAGAAGATAAGAGAAAGCTATTTATTGGCATACCAAACCAAGAAGAATTTGAGCAAACGCCAACTTAGTTTTTATTATTTTTTTAATATAATTTTATTATATTACTTCAAGTAAGTTAAAATGCCTAAAAGGAAGCAAGTCTTTTGTTTGATTCGTCTTATCTATTTTTCTTATCATTCTCCGACAGAAACAAAAGTAAATAAATAATAAAACTCCTCGTTACAAAATACAATTATATATAAATTTAAATTTATATTAGTGTTAAAATGAATATTGATACGTGTGTATATTTTAAATCTGTTCATATTTAAAAACATATAGTTAAGTGTTGTAGCTATATTTTAAAAAATAAAAAAATACCAGTACGAACAAATCATACTTGCAACGATAAATTTAAAATAAATAAGCTGTAATTTAAAAAATAATTTTAATTTGTGTGTGTGTGTGTGTGTGTATATATATATATTTATAAAATGTTTTATAACTTATTTATTTTTAAAAATTCGTGTTTTGTGGTAGGTTTTTCATTTTTTTTTTTAAATTAGACCTAATACCATGTTTTTAAATCATAACACTATAAATTATATTTATGATTCTTAATTCATTTGTTTATTAATTAATTGATTGAAATGACGTTTTTTAATTTTCTCTAGATAGGGTTAATTTTTATCAGTACTTTTATGTTTATGAATTGGATTGAGTATAATTAAGGTAGTTTGAGTTGTGTTGGGATTTTACAATTTTTTTATGTTAAACCTAATTTAAGTATTGAGTGTGGTCAAAAATTTTAAATAAATTTAATTTTTAAATGTAATTTTGAAGCATTAATTTAAATACAATAATAATAATCTATATAAAAATTAATTCAAAACTTAAATTAAATCAATAAGAAAAGTCATAGTAAGTTTTATTTAAAATTTCAATTATTTTTAAAATGTTAAAAGTAATTTAAGGTTTCAAGTAATTTAATAAGTGAAACGTATAATAAATTTGTCAAACTATTTGAATATAAGAAAAATATAATATAACGTAAGAGTAAGTTTGAGGTTGACTTTTGAGTCATCTATATTAAATTTATGACCACATATATTAAATTCACCACTTAATATTTATAAAAGTTAGTTTGAATTGAATCAGATTTGACTCAATGATAAATATAATTTATCTCAGTCTACTTAGTTAAATCAAATCAAGTTTGATTATTGAATATCCTGACTTAATTAACATTCCTAAAATCCAACATAGATTTAATATAGGTAGAGAAACAAATAATGTGTATCTTAGATTTGAAAAAAAAAAATGAAAGTCAAATATCTAACTTGTAAATATCAAAAAGGATATTTTAAACGTTATCCTAATAAACCAACAAATAAAGAAATAAATTTTTTGGATAAAATTTAAAAATTTGAAAATTTCAAATATTCTAATGTTAATAATAATGAATTTATTAGATTAATTTTTTTATTAATATTTTATATGACTAAAACTAACATTTTAAAAATATTTTAATTTTTTCTAAAATCGTTTTTTTTAAACGAATTCAATATTTTTTTTTTTTTGCCAACATTACTGAAAAGCCACGTTGAAGAGTTGATTTATCGGAAGGTTAATGCTGACCTTTAGAAAAACATGTCTATTTTGATAAATATTTTGGTCGTTGGTTGTTTTTATTTTATTTTTTCAAAGTGAGTTTTGGGGTTACAAATTTATATGTGGTTACCTTCTTAAAAAAAAGAAAAAAAATAATATATATATATATATATATATATATATATATATATATATATAGAAATTCGTATAAAATTGAGTGGGTATTATTAGATTACTGACATGAAGCCTATCACAATCATTGAGTTCAACACGTGAAGAGCATAAAAACTGGCGGCTCTGACCTAAATAACTTTTTCAAAATACGTTATACGCGCGTATAACGTTTGTTTTAATAAACTTTCTCTTAACAGTTACTACTAGTGGAATTTATTAATATAACTATTTTTTAAACGGAAAAAAATCTACAAATAGAATTGTGACCGATGCATAAAATCTCAATCCTCGCATAAATTTCACCTATTTAGAAGAATGATTAAACAATATTATTATTATTTTTCACTTATGAGAATATTCAAATATTTGAAAGGAATATATTTATATTTTTTCTTAAATTTCATTTACAAATATTTTTAGTGGTTTATCATCCCTTTATTACTATTATATAATCTAACTAACGTTTATTCATTCTACTCCTTGCACTTATTTTACATATATTTACATCCATCGTTCTAAAATTTTTAGACATGAGCATTTTTCTTCATAGAAAATCAAAATGCATATGTGCACAAACATAACCGAATAAAAGACAACTACATAAAATATAATAAAATACTCTTTAATCTATTTTTATTGAAACTAATCTTCTAAGATATCCAATGTTTTTAGGTTACACGTGATAATTATAGTTGAGTTGATAAATAAAACACAAAACAAATTAAGTTAAAGTCTTAAAATAGAAACTTATATAGGTATAAATTCAATTATTTAGACATATATTAATCGCATCTCATCTCTAATAGATACGATTTTAATTTCAAACATTAACCATTATCATTATCTAATGTCTAAATCTCAATTCAATTGCCTATTTTTGATGTCATAACTCAAATATATCAATATCACAAACACTTAATTCTATTTTAAAAGTATTCATGAACTGAATTAGATTCAAAAATTTGTACTTGTCATATTATATTTACTAAGTTGTCACTACAAAACTACATAATAGGAATTAGTTCACTCATAGAAAAGAATAAATTCATTATGACATGTCAAACACTTTCTTTCTTTTATCACAGTGCATGTTTGGTGAAACTCTATTTGACTCTCACCACCTAATATTTGTCCTCTATGTAAGTCTAATATTAATATAGTCAATATCATCTCTTTTAAAGTCTCAAAATTAATTCAGAACTTAAACATCTCAACATAATATTCACTCTCTATAAATAATTACAACTATGTTCATAATATACCACACAGTTATATCACAACCAACCATCATAAATTTTCATTTATATATATACATATGGAGAATTCATCATTCATTATATTATAAAAATTGTCAAAATAATACAATGGAAGATATAAACACACTTTAGCATTCAAAAATATTTAAAACATGTTTCTTCAAAGTTTAGAAAACTTCATCTCATTGGGCTAATATTTTGCTTGCACAGTAAATTAGATATATCTCCAATCACCATTATGCTCATCCACGCAAAGGTATCAAAAATCCAATAACTTTTAAGTTACCCAACAACTACACCACTAAAAGTTTTTCATAAAGACCTCTTACCCAATAACCAAAACTCTAAAAATTTTAATCAAATGATTTTTTTATAGCAAAAATTGTCTCAAGCAACCAAATCACTAAAAGTTTTTATTTAAATAAGTTGCTTAGCAAATTTGGCCCGTCCAAAGACTAAAGCTCTTGGGGTTTTAATTAAATTAATTTTGTCTAATGAGCTCTTGACTCACCTATTAAATCTACATAAAACTATAAAATATAAAGGATAATGGATGTGTCCTACTTGATTCACTATAATTTTTCAATTCATTTCACTACAAGAAAACAGATAAATAGCTACCAAAGATATGCGTGGGTTAATGACTCAAGCAAGAAGCGTGGGCCAAACCCACTTTAAAATGTCATAGCCCACACAATCTGAATAAAAAAATTTGAAAACAAAATAAAGCTAAGCGGGGGCTAGACCCACACAACACAATATTATTTACAATTAATTAATTGCAAGCTGCGTGGGATAGACCTACACAAAACGTAAAAGAAAATTTAAAAAAGAAATTAAAATCAAACGGGGGCCAGCAGCGTCACGCAAAACGCAAAAGAAAATTCAAAAAAATAAAAATAAAATCAAGCGGGGGACAGACCCACATATCACATTATTATTTACAATTAATTAATTTCAAGCAACGTGAACTAGACCCACACAAAATGCAACAGAAAATTAAAAACATAAAAATAAAACTAGCGGGAGCTAGACCCACACAACATAATATTATTTGCAATTAATTAATTGCAAGTAGCGTCGGTCAGACCCACGCACCACAATATTACAATAATTTTTATCGAATTAATAAGTATAATAATAAGTGTAATAAGACAGTAAAGTTCTTCAAGTCTAATGGTCATGGGTATTGTTCAACTGCTAAGAGTCAAACACTAAATATAGAATATTATACTTAAAAAAATCTTAACTTAGAACCAAATTTCAAAACATTCAAAGAATGATAGAATTTCATTTCAATCACAATTCAATCAATACAAATTATCGCAAAAGCTTCAAAACAATGTGAATACGACACCTTCACATCCTAATTATTTATCCCAAGATGTTATTTAAAACTAAATTAACTTCCCTTTTCTATTTAGATTGTTGAATACAAAATCAAACTCTAACAACAGCAAACTTACGACAAGACTAAATTTATAGATAAGAAGTCATGACCAATAATATGAATATATCTAACATATACTCATTTTGATTTTATAAATTCCACATGCATCCAAGTTCCTTCTAAACATGCATATTTTTTTTTTCAAAACTGACTTAAGAAAAAAAGATAAAGAGAAACTTATTCTAAAAAAATTTTGATCAAATAGATTTATTTTATTTTCCATAAAAATCTTATAGCAGACTTCGATCTTAAACAAAAGAAACAAATTTGTTAATTTTATTTTAAAAAGCAAAGAAAAAAATAAAATAAAAAACTTTAAAAAATAATGATTCTTCTGAAATGAAATTTTAAGAATTAACTTTGATTATTTATAAGCTTTACACTGTAATTATAAAATATTTATATTTCATTTTAAACATACTACTTAGCCTTTTGAATAGTTTTCTACATCGTACATAAAATTTTCCACATATAAAAATGAAAGTTTTCTACGTACTTACATACCATGTAAACATAATTCTCCCTATAATTTGTTAAGTGTAAACATTTAAAAATGAAACTACAATGATTTAGATACTTAAGCGTGTAATTTCTATTTATTCGTGTACATTCTTAAAACGTGTTTTTATTCACGTGCTTTTGATTTCATAAAAAGGGTACGGTACTTCTAACTAAAATTGATTTTAGTTTCTGTATTTTTCAAAAGAATTATGATATAATAATATGTGATAATCTCACTAATAAAATTAATAAAAAAATAAAAACCACTTATTTTCAAGAGTTGAAAATCTATTATCTTCAATTTGAAAGACAAACACTAAAATATGTTTTTTTTTTAAAGTAAACTAAATATAAGTTTGATCAGTACATAGATAAAAAAAACTTTTTTTTTCTCAAAAATAACTAATAGAAAGTATTAACATTTATTTATTACCAAAAATACTTAAGCTGAATCGGTGCTAACCTATACGACTAAAATCGTATGCAGTGCAATAAAGTAAACCGTTTTTTATTTCATTCCCTGACAATTGAATGGACGGTTCCAGGTACACTCTAAATGAACTTTTTAAGTTCTGTCTGACTCTACATTAGATTAATGGACTTTTAAAATAATAAAAAAGATTAAAAATAATTTGAAATTGGGAACAGTAAAAACAAAATAAATAAATCAATGAAGTTATTTTAATTTTTAGACAACAATTTAATATGTAAATTATTATATATATGCTTTAATAAAACAATACCACTTCTACTTATTAATCAATAATTATTATTAAAAAATGATCCGATTTAAAAAATCCATTTTACTTGTTTAAACTAAACAGGTGAAATAAAAAATAATGTAATTCAATTTAGATTAAAAATTTTTACATGATCCATTTGTGTTAGGGTTATTTGGACTGATACATCGGCGAGTCTGATTTAGACTCCCAAGGTAAATTGTTACATTTTTTAATAAGAAGTTAAAGTTTTTCTAATAACAAAATAATTGTGTAAGTTCAAAATTATCAAGAGTATTCAGAAAAAAAAAAAATTAAGAAATTTGTAGCAGTGGACCAACACATCAAGGTCACGCGGAGCCACGACACGTGATTGCACTCTCCATCACTGTGCAAACGTTAACATGAGCAGCCCCACATCATAACGATATAAAAAGAATTAACGTTAATTAATAAGAGTACAAGCTAGTCATAAAAAAATATTTACAAATTATTAATTGAGAAACATATAATATATTTATTTATTTAAATTGGGTATTATAATTTATTTTTCAATTTAATGAGGAGCGTTTCAGTTACAAATCCAATTTTATTCTCACTAAACAGCATAAACACATGGATGTGGTTCCTGGAAGAACATTTGCTATTTGACACTGGTTGTAACAAGTGGACAAGACAAGGCACAAATACACATAATAAACACTCCATTATTAAACATCAAACATGGGCAGCATGTCGTGGTAGAGTAACCTTACGCGCTCACCAGGGAGCGTGGCAACGCTAATTTCTCCATTCCAATAATAAGACACTCTTCAAACAGCAGAACCACACTCACTCACTCACACCGTCTTCCACTTCTCTCTAGTTTTTAGAGAGAGAATTGATTGGTTGTTTTTCATTATAGAATTTCCCTCAGAGCAGCTTTTCCTCTTGTTTCCAGCTTTTTCTAAAGCTTCGGATTTTTGCCACAATTTTCAATCACTTTCATTATTATAATTATACGATAATAATTATTATATTCTATGTGCCAAAAGCTTCTGTGCTTACGTTCACCACTCAAACTACTAAATAAGCTCTGAATCTTAGACGTTAAGTTTGTTTACAGACTCTATAAAACTAAACCTCATTTTTTCCGTTAGCTTATGGTTTTGATATCGAGATTTTCAGCATTACTTCCCAACCTTGTTCGGTTTCTCTCTTACGTAAGTTCTCAGATTAATCCCTCATGTTCATGTTTTATAATACTCTACTCAGAACTTTATCTTTTTATGATTTTTTATGCTTGTGGAATAATGGTTTTGTTTTAGTTTCTTGGGGGGATTGAATTTTCAGAAGAGGATGGTACGGCGATTGCTTTCAAGGGAAAGTAGTGAGCAGAAGATTAACATTGAGCTTGGAAGAATGGGTGAGGAGAGATCTGGTTCACAGTACAAGAGAGTGAAGATCCATGGCGAAGTTCTATTTGGATTTTTGTTGATCTGCATAGTCCAGTTTTCACATGCAGACACTAATCCCTCTGATGGTAATGATTCTATCTCAGTTTTGTCCTCACCTATTTTCCTCTAGAGTGATGATTTGGGTTGATAATTGTCCTGTGCCTCTTCTGTTATGTGTCAGTGTTTCTCGTTTAAATCAAAATTACATAACCTTGTGGTTCTGCTTCTGCCTCAGCTTCTCATGACTAAATTTTTTGAAGTATCATGCTTTTAGTTTGGCCAATGTGCAATGGCTACTAAAAATGTGGCATGGGTTGGAATTGTGATGTTTGTTCTGTTACTCTTAACACATTATTGATTGTTTTCATCCATCTGTGGTGCGTCCTAAGAGTGTTAAAGTTTTGTAATTGGAGCAGTTGCAGCGATAAATAACTTATATACTGCATTGGGCAACCCTGTTCTTCCTGGCTGGGTTCCTAGTGGAGGTGACCCGTGTGGACAAGCGTGGCAAGGTGTTCAATGTAATGGTTCAGTCATTCAAGCAATGTATGTAACCGCTTTCTCTTGCTTCTACTTCACATTCATTGAAATGTCACAAAATAGATAACCAGTTGCTCTTTGTCATTCATGACAGAACTCTGAATGGTGCAAACTTGGGAGGAGAACTGGGTGACGGCTTAGGAAGTTTTGTTTCTATCAGATCAATGTAAATACCTCTCTCTCTCTCTCTCTCTCTCTCTTTGCTCCCCTCTTTCTGGCTTGCTTTTCATCATCTGTCCTCAGGCATGTGCATGGCATGAACAAGTCCATTTGTTAATGTATGTCTGCATCTGTAGTGCATTTCCTCGGTTCATGAATTTCATGGTCGTTCTTCCTCGCTTTTTATTCTGCATTACCTTTACTGCTTCTTTCATGTTTCTGGGGCAGAGTTCTAAGCAACAATCACATTGGGGGAAGTATTCCATCCAGTTTGCCAGTCACTTTGCAACACTTGTATGTGGTAACAAACTCTGTGATACTATTTCTTCCAACACACCGTGCAAAATAAATTCATGGTTTGTACTTTTGCAGCTTTCTTTCAGATAACCAGTTCACTGGTAGTATTCCAGCTTCTTTATCTACGTTGACTGAATTGAGTGACATGTGAGTTTATCTCATTTTCTGTCTCTTTATCAAATTCTATTGATAGATATGCAAGTTTATCTAAATGAGATTGAATTATCCCCTTTCAGGTCTCTTAACGACAATCTTTTAACAGGAGAAATACCAGATGCATTTCAGTCTCTTACTAAATTGATCAATCTGTAGGGATTAATTGAATTATTCTTCAATTACATACATATAACTTTGAATGGAGATGATTTTAGCTTCATTACATATAAAACTTATTTGGTGAACCGTCAACTGATGTGCAGAGATTTATCTAGTAATAATTTGAGTGGGGAATTGCCTCCATCTATGGAGAACTTGTCAGCTCTGACTAGCGTGTGAGTATCTTGCCTTAATAAGATTACTTTTTTAACGTATTTCTCTGTTCTCTGTCAATCAATCTAACTTCTTCTGTATTTGCAGACATTTACAAAACAATAACCTATCTGGGACCCTGGATGTTTTACAAGACCTTCCACTGCAAGATTTGTACTTCTCTTAACACGCTTCTTATAAATTTTGCATGATATTTGTTTGGTTAAAATAAAAATCAGTTGCTACAGTATCCTCCAATAAGATTTTGGTCCCCAGAGACCAGTGCTTCAATAATGGGAAAGTTTAAAGATCATTTCTTCACAAAATAACCTTAATAAGTAAAAGTGACAATGATTAAAATCTAAGCAAATGAAAAATATTAGACAAATATCTTATTTTTAATGGCAAGGACCAAAATCCAAATTACATAAATAACCGAAACCAATATTATGAAAAAGAAATTATGGGAACTGAAAATAAATTTGGTGAAAATGTAGTGTTTAATTATTTTTTTTGACCAGCTAATTGAAAGAACTGTTGTTGATAAGGGTTGTAAAGATTTTGAACCATTTGAATTGTATATAGAATTTGATGGCCTTAACTTTTTAATCACATTTATTCTCTTTTAAATTTGTGACTACTCTGCCCTATTTGAACAGGAACGTTGAGAACAACCAGTTTGTTGGACCAATACCCCCGAAGCTGTTAAGCATCCCTAAGTTCAGGTGAAAACCTTAAAAAGTATTGCTTCTTTATGCATAATTAAGATACTTCCCGTGTTAGAAAAATGCGAAGATGGACATAGACTTGTGTGAATTGTAGTTCATTTTCATGGAAATATTTGTGATCCTGTTAACTACCAAGAGGTGCAGTGTTGTAAGTATTCATAAAAGCAACCAATTGGGTGTTGCGCTGCCTCCACTTATACAGTCAGACAATTGAAACTACACATAATTTACGATAAAGAGATAGTCTCAAGTGAAGGTTTTTGAGACATACAATTTTAGATGTGCAATTGTGGGTGTGTTTTTGACAACAAAAGTATTAATCAAAATTTTCTTTATTCTCTGTTCCTTTGCTGAGTTCTGTCACATCAGTAATTTGAGTGATAGTGTGTCGAAAAAGTATTATACATATGTAATTTTGGATCTTCAATAACCGATGGTGATTTTGTTATGCAGAAATGATGGAAACCGGTTTAATCTTAATGCCAATGCTACTATAGCCCCAGCACGTCCTCCTCATTCTCCAGTGACGGTATCGCCACTAGGAACCGTGGTTTCTGGGACTCCATCATCTGGACGTTTACCTACTAAACCTACAAATGGACCAACTGCAGCAAATCAATCAAATTCTGTGAAATCGAAAAAGAACACCAAAAGGGTGGTTTGGATATCTATTTCTGGTATATTGATGTTTGTTATTGTAGTACTGGGACTTCTTCTCTTTGTTCCAAGATGTAGCAGAAGAGAACAGGTTAACAAAAGTTCCAAGCAACATCAAGTTGGCAAATATGGAGGCGAAAGACAGAATCCTAGAGAATATGAGGATTTTGTCCAACCACCTAGTCAAACTGAGAAAGGCAAATAAATATAACTTTTGGTCTCTCTTGATTTTGTTTCTGATATTTAATTTTCGTTGTTAGGATTTCACTAATATAAGCATTGCATTTTCTAATCATTTTTTTGTTTAACTTAACAGTACCAAAAGGTGCTGTTGTGAGGCCGAAAGGGGATAATCAAGAGGAGGCAAGGAGAGTGAGGGCAATTCCAAAGCTACAAGGCGAGCAAGAGAAGGATGAACAAAGAACGGGAACACTCCCAAAGCTGTTGGATCATGAGATAGATATGAGTTCACTTGATGTATATTCAATGCCTTCACCACCACCTCCTCCACCTCCACCACTTACTACTGAGAGTGTGATTGTTGAACCAACCTCATTCCGCAAAGGGGCTAACTTCAATCCTCCCAAAAAAAGTCCAGTTCCTCCCACTTTTGCAAAAACTTTCACCATTGCATCCCTTCAGCAGTATACAAATAGCTTTTCTCAAGAAAATCTTATAGGTTTAGGAATGCTGGGGACTGTGTATAAGGCAGAGCTTCCTGATGGAAAGGTATTTTTTCATCTCAATTGCATTGATGTATGTGGAATGATGAAAACTCGTAGACACTGGCTTTTTGTGTGTTTAACCTGTCTACTTCGTTGTTATGGTTTATGATTTATTTTCCTAAACTTTAATCACCATTTGGTTGCTAATAATGATTACATTAATATTATTTGTTTCTGTAATATCTTGGATGTTCTCTTATCTGGATAGATGATATTTATTTTAGCGCATGTTTAAGTACTGACATGTTTGAATGCATTTGATTCCAGTTTCTTCATTCGTGTTTCCTTTGCCCAAACAGTTGTAAATTACATATTTATGGTGATTGGGACTCAAATTTGACATTCACTCTCATTATATGAATTGTTAGATGCTTGCTGTGAAGAAACTAGACAAGAGAGTTACTGATCACCAAACAGATGATGAGTTTCTTGATTTGGTAAACAACATTGACAGAATCCGGCATGCAAATGTTGTTGAGCTTATTGGATACTGTGCAGAGCATGGTCAAAGGCTTCTTATTTATGAGTACTGTAGTAATGGTTCGCTGCAGGATGCACTCCATTCAGATGATGAATTCAAAACAAGACTGTCATGGAATGCTCGCATTCGGATAGCACTCGGTGCAGCTAGAGCCTTAGAGTAAGTCAATTAACTATCAAGTGTAGACAATAGGGGAAAATATTTGCCCCTAGCTGTCAATGTTTTGTATATAGTCACTTGAATGTTTCCGTTCTCATATTTAATTTCTCCTGCCTGGATTTTAAAGTATTTCTCAGTAGATTAATTTAATGCTGGAATTTTTTTACTAGAAACTTGGGATCAATTCAGTATTAGATGGTAGAACAATTTGAGGTTTAAGTTGCTAAAGCATTATAATAGTTGTCCATACACGATAATGCGTCTTGATGTGCTACTTTCTGAATCTAACACTGTAATGTTGTTTTCTGACAAGGTACTTGCATGAGCAGTGTTCGCCACCTGTTGTACACAGAAATTTCAAGTCTGCTAACATTCTCCTTGATGATGATGTTTCTGTTCGTCTATCTGATTGTGGTTTGGCTCCATTAATAACTAAAGGTGCTGTAAGTCAGGTAAGAAATTATTGCATAATGTAAAAAATATGCCTCTGCATTATGAGGCACTGGTAAACGAATAAACACTTCATGTGGACTAACCTAGTAGTCATTGCAGATTATTGTAATTTCATGATATGTTTAAGGTCCCTCCTCTCCATCATTGCTAGGCAATAACTCTGAATTTGAATTATTAGCATAGGCATATGAATACTGATAACTCGTAGCCAAAAGATTAACCATTATTTTCACTCAAAAAGAAAACTTCAAAATCGTCCTAAATGAACATGCTTCCTGTGAAATGTAAACTTCTATTTGCCTGTTTCTTCTGAAGTATTGTGCAACTAGATTATATCAATGGTGATTAGCATTTCGTAAAAAAAAAAAATATCGTAATTTGCATTACATAACATTTCAAGCATTTTCAGCTCTCAGGACAACTGCTAGCAGCTTATGGCTATGGAGCTCCAGAGTTTGAGTCAGGAATTTACACATACCAGAGTGATGTTTACAGCTTTGGAGTGGTTATGTTAGAACTTTTGACAGGCCGTCAGTCCTATGACAGGTGAGAGCCAATAACTGAAGTACTTGAGCCTCTATTTTTCATCTATTTATGAGTTACTTCATCTATTCTGAAAATCTTGGACAGAACACGTGCTCGAGGGGAGCAGTTTCTGGTGAGGTGGGCTATTCCACAACTGCATGACATTGATGCATTATCAAAGATGGTTGATCCTTCTCTAGAAGGAGATTACCCTGCCAAATCATTGTCAAATTTTGCAGACATTATTTCTAGATGCGTTCAGGTAAGCTTCTTTCTCTGAACTTAGAAGTTTCGCTTAGCTTACCAATCTCTTTGTCATGGAATTGGATTCTTGAACTTATATGTGTGTCTTATGCAGTCGGAGCCAGAATTTAGGCCAGCAATGTCAGAAGTTGTCTTGTACTTAATAAATATGATCAGGAAGGAATCTCAGCAAAGTGAATCAAATGAATAAATAATAATGGAAATGGAAGTGATATTGAAGTGATATTTGAAGATGATTTCATCTACTAAGAATTTCATGCATGATTGCATGTCACCAAGGAGGGCGCAATTAGATTCCTCCATATTATTCAAAGTGCTAACCCTTCCAACATTCGCATGCAAGGAGGTTTTGTCCAATCAGCTTCAGAGAATTGTATCCATGTCATGTCACTCCTCGCACTCATGTGTAGTTCACAATTTATTATTATTATTCTTATTATTATTTAATGGTTCACTAAACCATACTATGTTGCAGGGCCCTAGAAATTAAATTAAACCCATTTGTTTGATACCTTCCATGTTGTTGATATAGAAATATTATTCATTGTGCATCCTGGCGATTTTGCGTTAGTCCTTGATGATGAAAATTTGGCAATCCTTGTACCCATGCACACATTCAAGCTCTGTAATTTTATATGGTTGTCCGTCTTCGTTGATTACTAGGACAAATTAATACTTACATCGAGTTACCAAATTGACACAACACACTTTGATCTTTGTTGAAAGAGCTGAAACCAGAAGGGTTTACCATGTAAAAAGTTTCCTCAAGGTCCCGTGAAGAAAGGTGTTATTCACATTATCCATTTGTAGTAAGGGCGAGAGTAAGAATAATTTGTAATGTTATGAGTTTGATAACAAGACTAAACATTTTGATAGTCGAAACCTTCAATTTGATGAAAACCTTTGACAACTAAGAGTGTCTTGTGTCTTTGAGCTTCCTTTAGAAGTTGATATGATTTGCCCAAAACAAAAGAGATCAAGAAGCTTATTATATTCAATTACAGAATCAATGTATATAAATTGGTGTAATTTTCCGAAAACAAAATATTCACAAAAGTTATTATTTGAGCTATACGGAACATTGCAAAGATTCATTACATATTTAACAATTTTAGGCCAAGCATGCCAAAAACAGGAGTGCCAAATCTGTATAATTATAACAGATACATATAGGTAGTATTGTAGCAGTAGTAGTGTGAGAAATACATTAGATTTATCAGATAATGAAGAGAAAACATAGATGTCATCCTTAAGTTTGCGTTAGAGGATGACTTCTTAGGTGTCTAGGTATTTGACAGTACAATAGTTAGAAAATAACTGAAAGAAAACATTGTAATATTTAGGAAATTGTGATACACTTAAATTTTTGTTATGTTATGAACATATAGTAGCTTCTTCAGAGAAACATATTTGTCTAAATTAAGCATAGGAAAATGAGTATGCTCAATACTTTGTATAGACAAACCTTGGCCATTACCTGGTGACTTTATTAGTACCAGTGTAAAAGGTTGATGAATCGAGGTGATTGGTATTATAGGTAATGTGGTGTCTTGATATTAAGATACCAAAAGAGGGGCGAGAAGCATGGATGGTATAGACACGATTGTAGTTTCACCTTAAGTTAAATCTTGAGAAATGACTTTAGATTTATTAGCTTGAATATTACTTGGAAATTCATACCAATACGATGCCAACAAACTTTGGCAACATGGCCAATTTTATTGCAAATTTGGCATTGAATTCTTGTGTTGTGTATTTGAGATAAGTAAGAACCATTATATTAGTTCTTTGAATTCTTGGATTAGAAGAATTACTTTTTCTTGATATTCTGTTGTTCCTCTAGTAACCATGTCCATTTTGAGTGTTGTTTCTTCTACAATTGAAAAACACTGAAATTGGATGAAGGACACTAAAAGTATTTACAAGCACACCATCATATTTAAGACATCTATGTTTTTCAAACCTTTCTTCTTAAGCTATGAGAAAGTCTTTAATACTTTTAATTTTATATGGATCAACACTCGTGGTGATTGAAATGATGAACCTATCAAAATCTTTGGATAGGTTGTCAAGAATAATTTCTATGTGATGATGTTTAAACATAGGAGAATAACAGTAGAAAGAGAATCAACAATCTTCTTAATATCTTAAAGATAAGCAGTGATGATCTTGTCCTACTGTGTGAAGCTGAATTTTCAGCTTTTTTATCTTTCTTCTTGTGTGGCTAGCAAGTGAATTTTCAACTTTTTTATCTTTTTTCTTGTGTAGCTAGCAAGTACATGTGTAACTTCTTTCAAATTTGATTTGTTGTATTGAGAACCATAATGTGTGTTAGAATAGATACAAGAAACCAAGTCATAAAAAGACTATCTTATTGTTCATAATTAAGAAAGTCTCGATTAACAATGTTGTTGGAATTGTCTAAGACAGTCCTAAATCTTGAAGGAGGGAAATCATTTTAAAAAAAAGTGATGAAACTTGAGACTTTTAATCATAACATGAGCTTGTTATTGTCCGATGAGAATCTCTTATCAAATTTAAAAAATAAGAATAGTAAAAAAATATGGTTAAAAATAAGCTACAATACCAAAGTTGAATCCATAGTTCAAG
>Ga0209489_101730_pt1 | contig 44876 bp, 13 predicted proteins | sample SiratrowhiteBW_FD_187527 | JGI IMG/M metagenome (GOLD analysis project Ga0209489, IMG submission 187527) | Root nodule microbial communities of legume samples collected from California, USA - Siratro white BW (SPAdes) (version 2) | ecosystem: Host-associated > Plants > Roots > Nodule | place... | reverse complement strand
ATATATATATATATATATATATATATATATATATATATATATATATATATATATATATATATATATATATATATATATATATATATATATATATTAACTCATATATCAAGATACTTGACTCTATTTTTGAAAAATTCATGCATTGAATAGACTCTAAGATGCATAGGTCATGTAACTCCAAACTGTGAATCTATAAAGTTTCCAAATCAGTGAATCAAAATCCTATTACAAGGTTACTCATCTTGAGACTTTTTTTACCAACTATATTTTAAGTTGCAGTCACCCAATTCAAACCTCTTTCAACTCTCATTACCTAATAATGTTCATTTGTTTATTTGATTCTTATTACAAGTAAAGTTACGGTATCAATTATTATTAAACAAATCCTTAAACGATGCACATCCTAATTAATCTAGACACAAGTATTTTCTTTTCTAAAAATACTATCTCCTGATCTTGATCACCTCAATCAATACTTTAACAATATCATATAATATGCATATATCTTTACTCATTCATTTGTTCATTCATTCATTTTTTCAATCTCAATCATAAATAAATCATTTCTATCAAATTCACAAATTTTATTATAAAAGAATCAACAATTAACAGAAAAAAAAAATCTTTTAGTTTGAGCAAGAATATTTTAGCTTGAACGAGAATTCCCTCACTAGATAAAAAGTAATATCCGATTCTTAGTCTAATGATAAGTGAGACTATATTTCAAGAGAAAAAAAGATTATATTCTAAGAAAACAATAGTTTTATAAAAATAAAATATAAACAACTAATTTTCCTATTTATATAAACTTTATATTTTAACAATAAAATATTTTGAATAATAAAATATTTGAATGTTATTATATTAATACCATTTTTTACAATAAGACTATTATCTAAATCTTTACATTCTACCATTTTAAAACAAATTCTTAAAATTTTACATATTATGTTTATTTTCGGCACTAGATAATAAACCTCACCCGCGATTTATAAAAGTTTAGCTAAAAATATGTTTTTCTTTTAATGATTACTTAAGCTAACGAGTGCTTCTTTAAAACTTTCAAATATACAATAGCAAGTTACATTAAAACCAAGAATCGTTTTCAACAAAGCTTAATTTTGAATAGTTAGCTAGTTTTCTTCTTTCAGTGATTAATGAAACTGGTTAAGAAGTTCTTATAGATGCCCAACATATAAAAAACGTGTATAATTTTGTTTTGCTGGTTGAAAAAGTTATTCATAATCGATAGAACCTAAGAACTTCATATTTTAGCAATAATCGATAGAATATCTTATTTGGAGCTTAATCTCAACATTCATACGGAACTTTTTTTATCATTAACCTTAGACATATCTCATCTTTTACAATGAAAAAATAAAAATACATTATCCAAACCCAAATTCTTTATATATTAGAAAATTTAACACTCATGAAAAAAAGGACAAATATGATAAGTAAGAACAAAGAAATTGTCAAAGTAATTCAATTAAAAAATTATAGAAAAAAAATATTAAAACCAACCCGATTTTAGAAAACAAAAACCATACATTTGTATAAAAATTAAATTTTTTTAATTTAAACATGAAAAAAATGTATTTGATTTGACATTATATTATAACTATACCTTTTGTCCAATTGCGAGTTCGATTTTTTTTTCATGAGATATCATTAATAAAAATTCATTAAAATAATTTAATAAAAAATCTTATTTTCTTAAGCTTTTCCAAGCATGCACTATACATTCAACTATGAAATCCAATAATGGAACTATCTGGTCTGAAAATGAAGTTTCGTGAAACACCCAAACAACTAGCAAAGGGTAATACCAATGAGTCAAACACCATAATGATGGTTGATCTATGTAGTGATGATTTGATTGTATATGACGAAATTTTCCATAATAAGATATCCATCCCTCCAATGACAAGTGGAAAATAGGAGACTACTCTATCTTATCTCTTACACCTAAATGCTTGTCATTGGCATCATGATATAGGCTTCTATTGTTTCAATAACATTTTTTTTTTCTTTTTATTTAACTTTTCTTCTAGTTTTTTTTTTTCATATTAGTTTGGAATATTTTTCAAGTTTTATGAACAACTAATCTTTGTCAATGAATTCAATTGTTTATTTTAATCGAGTCTTTGCACTTTAAATTTCATTGAACCAATAATACATTCTTATATATTCTTATACCAATTTCAAATTATTCAAAATGGATTTCTTTATTTAATTAAGTGATTGATTTAACTTTTCTATAATAATTATTTTTAATGGAATTTTTCTATTTTTAATTTCTTAATATGTTGAGAGTATACAAAAACGTAATTTTATGATAAAAAAATTAAAATATCAAATAATGAAGTCATTTTTTTCATTTATATGCCTCAATAGATGTTTTAATAGATAGATGAGTGCATCTTGATTAAGTTTGTATATAGATTTTAATGTCACTAGATTTGACTTGATACGAGTATTATTAACTGAATATAGATTTTAAAGTTTTTAAAATCACTGAATCTGAATTATGAGATCAACTTAAATAGTAAATAATATATTTGAAATGTATATTACTCATATTTGAGATCTAAAAACTATAACTACCAACTTCTATAAAATACCTTTGAAATGTGTTGCATTACTTACTTATTAAGAATGAGTTCTTACACAATTGTTAATGTTGAAAACACAACTTTACCTAACTCAAAATATGAAAAAAAGTTACTTTTAAGACCTATGTAAATGAAAAAAAAAAAAGTTAAACAAGATAACAATGAGAGCATCTTTTAAAAGATAATTAAAAGTGTTTAGAAAAATAATAATGTTTAAAAGAAAGATAAGCTTATCACTCATTATTTTGAATTTAGGTTTGGATGAATTAAAACATATTTATGAGGTGGTGTCTATTCTACTAAGTTTGGTAAAAAAATTGAGGTGGTGTCTTTTATTTATTACTTTTATATTATGTGTTAAGATAAATATAAATTAATTATTTTCATTGTACTAATTGAAGATATGAAAATTCATATCACACCTTTATAAATATTTTTATTATTATTAAGGTATTGAGTGAATGATGGGAATGTTTATATTCTTATTATAAATTTCAAAAATATTATCATATATTATATAATAAATTTCAATACTAATACTTTTAATTTTAAGTAATATGGTTACATTTGTAATGACCTAAAAAATTATCTTAGATTAGAAATGGTAAAAGTGAAATGAACATTTGAATATTTTATTAGTAAATTGAAAATACATATTTATAAAAAAAGCTAATAGGCAAGTATCGTTTTCACAAACCCACCATCTTTCTAAACTTCCTTTCTCTTTTCTATATGCCTTCTCTCTAAACCTCCTATGCTTTCGTCCTTCATCAAGTCAACGATCCGAGTCCACAACTGGACTCGTGCTAGCAATCTGAGCAATATTACCAGACCAGGAACGTTGTTATAGTAAGTTCAATTCTACCATTTTTCTTTTGAGTCAATTTCAAATATGTTCAATAGGTTTTTATAGCTGTTGCATGTGCCTTTAGAGAGAAGTCTTTGTTCTTTCACATCCTTGTAGTGTAGTCTAATCCTTGATCAAATAATCTATGTTGCAGGTTAGAGTGCTTCTACTTTTATGGCTTTTTGGAAAGTATATGTTCATATCAGGTAAGGAAAGCTAACAACAGTAGTTACATGCTTATAATGTTGTGAAATTTAGAAATTTGAAAATATTGAGTCAAAGATGTAATATGAGCTAGGGTTGAACCACTTGTGTTGAAATTTCCCTGCAAGTCTGAAATTTTGAAAAAATTTACACACACACACACACACACACACACACACACACACACACACACACACACACACACACATATATATATATGAATTGGGTATGGTATGATTATTGTGATGTTGATGGTTTAAACGGTTGGATGATTTAGTTAGCTCTACGTTGAAATAGATGGCTTCATATGTAGATATGTTGTTTTGTGGAAAATTAGTTATTTGAGCATGATTGATAATGTTAAAGTAGTGAACTAGGTTGAAAAATCAGAAATGTGTTTGGTTTTTCTGCATATTTCAGTCAAGCAAGAAACTCTCACTCAAGCGAAATTTAGACATGCTCTCTGGACCATTTTCGCTCGATTTTCACCCAAGCAAGAAAAGATTTTTGCTCATCTTGCTCATCTTGCTCAAGCAAAAGTAGCACTAGAACTGAAGTGTTCTCTGAACCATTTTTGCTCAAGCGAGAAGCTTTTCGTCCAAGCGAGAAAAGATTTTTGCTCAAGCAAGGGTATTTTCGCTCAAGCGAGGGCGATTCTCGTTCAAGCTATTTTTTTTTTTGGTTTTCTATTTTGATTGTTTAATTCTTTTATAATGTAATGTATGGATTGAAATAGAGTAGATTGATTTATAATTTAAATTGAATGATATTGATGAATTAGTAATTCTTGATATTTTTGAGATTGAGATTAAAAAGTGAATAAATACATGAATAGAGATATATGCTTATGATATGATATTGTTAAATTATTGATTAAAATGGTCAAGATCAAGGCATAATATTTTCAGGAAAGAAAATACCCGTGTCTAAGTCAAGTACGAGTCTTCCAGAGGTAGAATCAAGTTTGTTTTATATGTGTCAGAGTCATATAGTTGAAATTGAGAATGAAATTGAGTGAAATAAATGATTTTGATATATTTATGTGTTATTGAAGTATGTGATTAAGTGGGGACTATTCTAAGATTGTTTTAAATTTGTTAGCTTACATTTTCTTGTTTGTATTTGTGTATTGTTACCTATATGTGATGATTGTGTACGACAGAAGAGCTGTAGGCGATCTTTTGTATTAAGCAGTTATATAATAAGAAGGAAATTTATTTTAAAAAACTCATATAATTTTGTAAAAATATTTTAAAGTTTCAGTTTAATATAATTATATATTTTAAAACATAATAAGTATGGATTAATGTAAGATATGTGTGTTTATGAACTCTTAACTATAACCGTAGAAATATCTATTTTATGGTATTACAATATTAATAGTTATTATATGTAATTTGTAATTATGGTTCTAATAAAAAATGAATTATAATCTATTACATGGAAAATATTATATTCTTAAATAGTTATAATTTTAAAATGGTCCATGTATCACGTAAAAGGGAAATTTGGAGCTAGTGGAGGTAAATGAAAGCATGTTTAAAGCTCCTAAAATAGTCATTCTCAACTTGAGAGGCAATTCGCTCTTTCAACAATGAATAAAGCTTGATAAAATAGTATTGATAAAACCTAGAAGATGATGGTTGGAATGAAGCTGGTGAACCATTTTAAATTACAATTAATAAGTTGTGAGTTATGTATTCAACAATAAATTAAAAAACAACTTCATTGAGTTGAAATTATATAATGTTTAAAGAGTATTTTAGTAAAAAAAATGTGATATTTTTGTCTAAAATATTTTTATTTATACATAATTAGTCAATATTGTAATTAAAAATTATGAAAAATTTACTAAATTATTAGATCTTATATTATAAGTTTATATTTCTTTAACTTAATTATGAGTGATTAAGTATGATTTTTCTAAGTTTCACCTTAAATATCTTGACTCTGTTAATAAATTATCTTTCCTAAAATTATTTCTCAGCTTCAAGCTTTTTTTTTTAACTATGTTATTAAGTTCTTTGAAATTCTTAGTAGGATATCAAAATATTTTCACAAACTTCAATCTTTTCGGAACATTTATTAAACTAAACTTCACCCACGCGTGTTAGTTGTCCCTCTCCAAAAATGCGTTTTTGCCATAATTGAAACAATTTTTAATCATGTGAAGATATGCAAGATAATGCGTTATCTAGATTTCGTTTCTACTAATATTTTAGTTTATCCGTTGCATAAATTAAATATTAATTTCATATACTTAAAATTTATAATAAATAATATTTTTAAATATATATTAAAAACTACTCACTGTGTTATTTTCTGTAAATATTCTTAAGTGACCTGATGAAGAGGACAATGTACCATCGCTCATCCATATATGACACTTTTTTTTTTTTTTCATTTTTTTTCTTTTTCTTATTTATCTATTTTTTCCCATTTTTTCACTCTCGATCTCTCATCGTAACTCCAACCTTCAACACGCGGCTTTTAGCATCTCTGCAACTTCGAAGGCTTCTAGTCCATTTTGTTTCTTTTCCCAAATCTCCTTCACCCAATCTTCATCGATCCCCTGTTGTCATCTCTTCTAGTATTGGTGGTGTTCAAGTTGAGATAGGGATTAGGTTAGAGTGAGAGAGAAAAGTTCTAGGGACAAAATTGGGACAAAATTAGATAACTAAAAAAAGAAAAAAAAAATAGCCAGTGAAAAAGATAATTATTGAGTAGTTTTAGAAAAAGTTTTACATTTCAAATTCATTAACATAATATTGTTATAACCTGTGGTTACATCTAATATATTATTCAATTTAGAATTCTATAATAATGTTAAGATTAAATATATATACTAAATATATATATATATATATATATATATATTATTGAATTTGACTCTTAATGAGCAAATTTTTCAATTAAAAGCTAAGAGTAATAATATTCACTTTTAAAACATCTTTTTAGTATTTTATTTTGCAATTTACATGTATATTTCCCTTATTGCAATGAAGCATCTTTTTGAAAATATAGTTATAGCGAAATTGTCAAACTTTAAAGTGAAAAATACTTATATATATATATATATATATATATATATATATATATATCTATATAAATGAAATAGGAAAATAAAAATTAAAAGAAATTGTCATTCCGTATCTACTTTATCCCATTTGAACAAAATTACCTCCAATAATAAGAAAAAAAGGTTTGGAAACTTAAAAGTCTCTGTAATTCCTAGGTGGACATGAGTTGATGAAAAAGTTACTAACTTCCTTAGTCGAAGATTATTCCATCAGATAATCCGAATGCTCGATGATTGGGCACCCAAGAACTTTAAACTCATAAATTATTTTTGAGAGAAATAAATGCATAATAAGTAGTATAAAAAGAAGTCCATTAATGACACTGATGACGAGAAGACACGTTACGAAGTTATCTCACTTTATCATGAAATAGTTAAAGCCTTTAAAAGTCCAACATCGATTAGAAACTATTCCCCCTTAAAAGTTTTACCATAATGAGTAGTTGAGCGTGTTTTCCTGCAACCATTTCTTCTCGGTTGATTGGTGAAGTTGCTGGTACCCCCAGAAGAAGGGTAGTGTTGGAATATTAGCATTAGCCTTTGAAGAAGTGGCAGAAAGGTTCATGGACCTTTTCGAAGGCTCACTTGTGGTCCGTAGCTGCTGATGGCTACTGCTCAGTGGTCACAGGAAGCAACCTCCAAAGCCAGCACTTAACTTTCCTCTTCCCTTCCCTCCCTCTTCCCCCATCTGTTTATTAACAATGCAATAGAGGAGAAAGATCAAAGCTTGAGCAATGGAACTGATCAAGCATTTTCTTTTCTGCCAAGGTAATGAAAATGGCTTCACAAGGAAAAACCTTTTTTTCTTCTCTTCTTAATATGCTTTTTTTTATGTGCATGCTAATTCTCTCTCGGATCATGTCCAAGTGTTCATCTTTGTTGCTTCTTTAAATTTTGTACATTTTGAATTAAAATATGTGCATGCATGTCTACCCTTTTGAGCCTTCTGTTTGTTTTTGGACTCACGGTTATGAGTAGCTTGCCTGATCCGTTTTTTGGTGTAAAGTCTTCTTCTTTTGTTTTGCTGTCATGTCTGTTTTGGTCTTCATGAGATTTAATTGCTGGGAAGACATATTTGTCAGTTTACTGTTCTGTGAAAGCGGACTCAGCAATGAGATGTTTGGAATGCAAAAGGAGAGTCTTTGATTCTGTTTTTGGTAGAAAATGCTTCCTGAAAATAGGTCTCATGCGAGTGTTCTGCATTTTCTGTTGGCTATTTGGGAGCTGTTTACCATTTAAGCAAAATTGAGTATGCAATGGAGGTTTCTTTGATTTGTTTTTAAATGCTATGAAGTGAACTGAATCAAGCTTGTGAACTCATGGTTGTGCTGAAGGAATTGGAGTTTGATAAGCGGTATCGATCTATTACTTTCTGTGGGAGACTGAGAAACGATGCCAAGCCAGCTATGGTTTTCACTGCCAGTGATTTACAGGAATGGAAAGATTTTCCCAAAGGACTCAAGGTTCTTCTTCTTGAGGGAGACAGCATTTCCGCTGCCGATATAAGGGCAAAGCTTGAAGCCATGGACTATAATGGTAAGACTTTTTGGATTCCTTCTTTTTGTTGTGGCATGGCTCACTTCTTTATCTACATCTAACAATTCCCACGTATGGCCATAGTGGTAAGTTGGTCCCCATCTTTCTATCCGACGGCATCTTGTAAAGCCGCACTGCTTTACAATCCTTATATGGTCAATTGGTATAATTGTGGTCTCAGATTTTAGTTGCTCTGTGGAGCCTAGAAATTTTTGTTGCCCTTTGGAGCCTTGAAAATTTGGAACAATGCCTTTATCTTTTCATATATGTTATTTCTTTGCATCTTATGAAGCTGCTAAAGTTTTTATTTACACTTCACCCATAAGTGTTTTCAAAACTGAATGTGGTCTAAATTGTAAAGATATAGAGTATAAAAATTTGTCAGTTAAATTGTAAAGATCTGAAGTATAAAAAATGATCAGTTATCTGTGTCTGAACTATCGAGTCTACACTAATTTTGTACATTGGCTGTCCTTTCAGTTGCCTAGACAGGAATTTATTAGTACAAAAAAACAGTTTCATGAAACAAGTTTACCTGAAATTACATCTTATGTCTTGGGATCAACCTAAGTATAATTTGATTATTATTGAAGTCACATGGTTCTTTACTCTCGGCTCCTTGTCTCCCGCATCTCTCCCTTCCTTTACATGCTTGTTTTCTCTATTAATTTGTTTATTAAATTTCGAGTTTCTGTACAGTTTCGACATTCTATGATGAGAATGAAGCCTTGTCAGCAATCTCAAGTAGACCTGAAAGCTTCCACATTGCCATAGTAGAGGTAATGGATTTTCATTTTCTATATAATGAAAAATCATTATGCCGTAATTGCAAAATTGAAAATTAGAAAAAGAAGGTCCTTGTTGCTGCCAAACTTAAGAAAATTAAATATACTTCTTTGTTTGGTATAACTTGAAATTTCTTAAATCTAATCACAAGGGATGACTTTATCATCCTATATATTTTGCTCTTTCAATCGTGAGAATTCTTGTATCTCTGTTAAACTTTGTTAAAGTTATGATTGGTACAACTTTGATGATATCATTTTTAACCGAATGCATTTATCCTAATTGCAGGTGAGTTCAAGCAGTAGCCAGGGAGGTTTTAAATTTCTTGAGAATGCCAAGGACTTGCCAACCATTAGTAAGTATAGAGATCAAAATGAATTTGCTAGTTTAACCTCTGTTAGTTCTTTAAATCTCCAATCTTTACTCTATAATAACGGTCTTTTGCAAATCAATTATCTTGTGTGAATGCTGAACCAAAACCAGTTGCAGATACGGAGATAAACATCAGTATGCCTTTGAAGTCCAATTCGAGAGAGCTTGTATTGCATTGCATGCTGTTGTTTTAATATCTGCAACTTGACATTTTTTAGTAGCTTTTATCAATTTAATTTATGAATGATCTGGAAGAGAACATGGCATGGAAAATGCGGGAAAAAGTTTGCTTCAAAGCTGTTTTCTGCTCATTATAAACTTTCTTACCAGTGATACTTCCAATTTTTCATGCAGTGACTTCTAACAACCATTGCCTGAACACCATGATGAAGTGCATAGCGGTAAGCTTACATCCCCATTAATTTTGTATAAATATCTTATTAATCTATATTACTTGAGCTAAGCTAAATGCAATCTTATATTTCATTGTGTAGGCTGTTTTCTTAATTGCAGTTAGTTAATTCAACCATTTGATTCATTCTAATTATTGACCAAATTACTGATAACTTATTTGGATTGTCTGTTCAATATTTGCGCAAATATGATCTTTAACTCACTAGACACAGTATGTTTTCCTTTTGTTCTGATTGGTAATGGAAGCTTCTTGACTCTTTGCTCCATTTTGTTTTTAAGCTTGGTGCAGTTGAGTTCCTCAGCAAACCACTCTCTGAGGACAAGCTCAGAAATATCTGGCAGCATGTGGTTCACAAGGTCTGTGATGTTGATGATACTACCATGGTATTTACTATTAACATATATGAGCAAAATAATTTCTCATGTGATTGAAATCAAGCAGGCATTCAGTTCTGGGACAAGTATCCTTTGTCAATCGCTTGAACCTGTCAAGGAATCTGTAGAGTCCACGTTGCAGCTCCAAAAAGACAATGAACAACGTGAAAGTAGAGTGTCTATTGATATAGAGAAAGTATCCATGTTCACTGATAATGATCATGTACTGTCTCCTGGAAATGATAAATATCCAGCTCCTTCAACCCCACAATTGATGCATGGGACAAGATTGTTAGACGATGGTGATTGCCAAGAGCAGACCAATTGCTCAGCAGAAAAAGAAAGTGGGGAACATGACGGAGAATCTAAATCAGTCGAAACTACATGTGGAAATTTGAATGCTGAAACTGAAAGTGGTCCTCAAGAAAGGAAATCTGAAATTACTTTGGCTAGAAAGGAAGTGGATTTAGTTGACGCTTCCAAGGGTGAGAGTATTGCTTCTCTATATACACAAAAAAGAAAGGTTCTAAGCAACACTGACAAAGATACAAAATCTTCAAATAAAGTAGGTGTTCGTAGTGATTCAAGTGAGACAAGACCAAGTCGGAAGAAGATGAAAGTAAGTTGCTTTATGATTATTCATTGATGTTTTGTTCCTCTAACCCTATTGTCCATGCTGCTGTTTGCATGGAAATTACAGTGACTGTGTGGCACATTTTGAAAAATGTTTCCAAACTTATGTTTAATCTGTCAATGATCCCATTTAATGTGTGTGCATATCTTTGAGTTGATCTAAAAAGCTCGGACATGATTCCATTTCATATTCATAATCATGAAGTGATAATTAACTGAAAACTAGTAATGGAAGTGTCAAACTTAACTAATCTATGATTGGAAATATAGGAAATACTCTTTCCACGGAGTTACAGTTTTGGTACTTGTTTTGGTTTCAGGTAGACTGGACACCTGAGCTGCACAAAAAATTTGTGAAGGCAGTTGAACAACTAAGCATTGATCAAGCCATTCCTTCTAGAATATTAGAATTAATGAAAGTGGAGGGCTTGACAAGGCATAATGTGGCAAGCCATCTTCAGGTCAGTATATACATTACTGGTTGGTTATGGTTGATCAATTTCTTATCAGCAATACTTAAACAAGTTTTAAAATAAACAGAAGTACAGAATGCACAAGAGACAAATCTTTCCCAAGGAAGAAGATAGGAAGTGGTTGAATCAAAGAGAAAGGAGCTATTGTGTTCAAAGACCAATTATGGCCTTTCCTCCATATCATTCTAATCACACCCTTCCTCTGGCTCCTGTATATCCTATGTGGGGACAATCTGGCAGTCAAACGGCTGGCATGCAGATTTGGAGCTCTCCTGGTTATCCGATGTGGCAGCCTACTGCTGAAAATTGGCACTGGAAACCATTTCCAAGGGTAATATTTTTTTTATATGTTATAGCTCTCAGGCTTGTGAGATGTAGATATTGCGGTTATGGATGTAGTTTGACCTGTGGTTAGTTGATCTTTCAGTTGCATGCAGATGCATGGGGCTGTCCAGTGTTACCAGTACCACCTCCTCAAGCTCCTTTTCCCTACTCTCAGGTGAGTATTAGCAAAATGAAGATATTAACCTAGTATCTGTAGTATTTTGCATGTTAATGATTAATGTCTCTGTGCATGATTCATTTTTGCCAGTTACTTATCTGTGATACTAATCATATATTTTTCATCAAACCTCAGAATATGCCCGCGTTGCTCAATGCTGATGCTGCAGATCACATGTTTACCATGCCACAAAGTTCCTTAGAGCATTATCCGGTATGCAACACTGTGTTTTTTTCTGCTTGATCATGGTGACCACTGTCCAGTCACTCATATATACATGCATTACAATTGGCTCTCAGGAAGTGCATGTTGAGATGAAATTATAACTGAACTCAAAACCTCAGAAAGATGAAAATGAGGAAACTTAAGTGCATTTTACTCGCCCAGTGTGGAATTGCTTCAAATAGCTAGGGACGTTTAGAAGTAGGTTGGATATGGTTTTCTAATAGGCATGCATGTTACAAAAGTTACGTCTTTGATAAACTTTTGTGTAAACACTAAGAAGAAACCAACAAAGTGAGTGAACTCGTTGAGTCTTTAATAATCAACTAAGCCAGTGTTTGAGTGAAGTCCAAACAAAGTCCCTATGATCTCTCACCATGTAGTGTGTTACCATGCATGCATGCAGGCAGAGGAGGTTGTTGACAAGGTTGTGAAAGAGGCAGTAAGCAAACCATGGCTACCCTTGCCTTTGGGCCTGAACCCCCCTTCCACAGATAGTGTGTTGGCTGAGTTATCAAGGCAAGGCATTTCCAGCATCCCTCCTAGGAGCAGCAATGGTTCAAATTCAGGCTGACATGGATGCATGCACCAAGAGTTGTTGTGATGGTGACCAAGTACAAGGGGGTCCACCTGATCAACAAAACCCTGTAGCAATTATTTTTGTTTTCCCAAGTGTAATGAGGTTCCAACTAGGAGTCGTTGTTGGGACTATTTTGTTTTACCCTATTTGGTCCCATCACCCCACCAACCAATTTTAGGTCTCTCCTATTCTGCTGTCTGCTTACTGATTCATGATGAAATCAACAAGTAGACTTTGTTTGTTCCTATCCAAAACCACAGGCCAAAACAAGGCAACAAATAATCAATGAAGAGAAAAGTCAGCTGCTTTAATGCAGTGTTGAACACCCGTTAGGCAACTTGGCCGGTTCACAATTTGCCACGCATCCATTGATGCTCTCTACAAAATTTGTGGCTGTAAATACATGAACAGTGCAACCTTGTGACTGGGATATTAATTGTTGTAAATGTGGTACTTTTGGGGGCATAAAGTGTACCCATAACAGTGATTTTCTATGGGGGGTGGGGGTCTCTGGGATGCCTAATAATGATGAAGTTGATGGGGTACACATCGTGAATAAAGTTGAGTTCATGACTTTGACACATGCTACCTCTTCTTCAATTCTTCTGATTTTACCAAATCTAGAATCCTGTTCTTCCCAAGCCCCTCATCCCTTATTTGTTCAATTTTACATTTTTTGCCCTTTTGACAAAGACAATCATTGATCGTATTCTAAGGCATTAAGACCCTCTTTGGTTCAAAAGGAGAAGGAATAGAGACAATACCTTTTTTGTTGTGACTTAAAGCCAGAATTTTATCCTTTCAAATAAATAGTAACAGAGGGAAAGCACTGAAATAGGGATTGAAAATTATGAACAAGTTTTCAATTTATGCTTATCTTTCATGAGCTATGAAATATACTATATTTAAAAATATTTAAATTTGTTGTTACTGATTTAAGAAGAATTATAGTAAGACCACATTTTTGCTTTCTCTATGATTCAATTGTGTTACAATTGTGGTGTGAGTTTATTAAGGTAGACAATTTAATGGTTGATGTTTAAGGTCCTTTAAATTTATTGTGTCAGTTTCGTTCAACACCACTCATTGAGCAGGTTTTAATGATAAGATGCATAACAGATTATGATTGCTTTTATAATTGATTATGCTAAGTACAACATAATCTGTTATACAAACGATTATAATCGGTTATTTATATTCAATTATTCGTCTTATAACGCTTTCTGCCTTATTTTTGCATTTCATTATTTTGATATCAACCTCTTCATTCACATCAAATGAGAATTACCATGTTTATTATTTTAATTATACCGAGTTGAGAATTAAAGGAACATTTAGTTAGGGGAAAACTTTAACAATAAAGTTAAAAGTCCATATTTAGAAATCTCTTAAAATGAAATGCAAAATTGAACTTATTTTTTATGTTTAATTTATTAAAGAAAAAAAAACATAACTTATTAATGTTTTGCAAGTCATGTAAAGCAGGTTTAATCTTATTTGTGAATCAGATTTTAAATATTATAACTTTTTTAATACTAATTTACCTTTTAAATGTCCTATTCAAAAAAATATTTTTAACATCATTTCTAAAATACTATTTGCATGCATCTAATTTGTTTTAAAAGTATTTCCATTTAAGAATTAAATTACTTCATCATTAATCATTTTTCAATTTAAATTTTACACTTCATCTTCTTAAAATATAAGTAGGGACATTTCGGTAATTGAAAATATAACCCAGTTCATTTTAATATTTTTTCCTTTCATATCAATCAAACCTATCACAAATTGTTCACTCATTACCACTCATTTTTTGTTAATTGAAAGAACTTCATTCTTCACTCACTTTCCTTCTCTTTCCATAAAACTCATTTCTTCCAACTTCTAATTTCAATTTCACATAGGCTTGAGTTATGAAGGTAAGTTGCTTGTTTACATAAAAATCATCATACACCACTCCTCATAGTCACCTTAAGCACACATGTCCACTATCTGGTTTTTTCATATGCATCTCAATATTGGATTCCAAGTAACTTTACGAACAAATTTGACCCACAATTGGTACGTGCAACAATTGGTGATACATAATATGGTCATCTTCAATATTGATAGATGAAATTGGTCTCCTTGTGTTAGTTAACAATAACACCCTGTTGTCTAATAACTAGCACGACAAAGAATAATAATCCACACAATTCAATTACAACCTCTTTGTGGTGATATGAGCTCTAACTTATTTATTTTATATCAATGTAACTCTCACTTTTACTTCCCACAATGTTACAAATACTTACAATTAATATCTTACTAAAAATATAAAATTGTGTAAAATTTAAATTTCAACTTACCAAATTCGTTGCCAACACCAACCCCTCCTAGTGTGCCTTTGTATATTGGTAGCAATGAAGCATTCTTGAGGTCCCTGAAAATGGTCCATTAATAGCTACTCATGCATCCTTTTGATGATTTTTTGTCACCTTCTATTTAATGTATTTTTTGTCACGTTAATAGATTTTTTAGTATTAAGAGAATAAGAAAAAGTGAGATTTGGTTTAAATTTACTTTCTAACAAAAACATATCTTAATAAGATTTGTTGAATCTATCGTCTCATTATTAATGATCACTTATAAATATTTAATTTTATATTCTAAATGTCATATGAGATGTATTGAAGATCATACTTTGGTTAAAGAAAAAATTAATTTATGTGAAGATAAATTTGGCTTAGATTCATTGGTATTACGGTTGACAACCATTTAAAGAAAAAAAAAAATACCAATAAAGAATATTCAAGTGTTGAAATCGAAATTGTATTTATGGAAAACTCAAGCAAATAAACAATGATTATTGATTGCTAAATCTGGAAAATAATTCCAAATCAATTCCAATAGCTGTGGAAAACAAAACATGTATTGTTCAATTATGTCTATCTTTTGGGTTAGGTAGATCCGAATATATTTATAGATTGCTTTTTCAATCTCAAAGTTCTGTCCGCTCATGGTAGAGGCGGCAATGGTGGATTGGGAACTCCTCAGCAGCGGCGGAATGAACGCAGAAAGGATATGGAAGTGTGCGTCTTCATGGGCTCAGGAATTGCTAAGAATATTTTTCACATACCTAATTAAACAAGAAAAATAGTAGGGGTGAAAAAAGAACAATAACGGTGGGAATAGTAGGGACCAAAAGTGGTTTGTCATATGATAAGTGATATCGTAAACAAGACCTGTGGCCCAATACTTTGGGTTTAATTTCACTCTGCTTTCTAAAGAAATCAAAGTCTTTTTGAAGTGTAACAAAAAAAATATATTTTCTTCATTCACTCAAACATGATAAATAAAATAACCTAAGGTGGTTGGTAAAGACTCCATGCAAATTCGTTATAATAAGTATTAAGATGACATCACGAGTTATATTAAAAACCCTAAGAAGGCTCTGGAACGTTATTAGCATTATTCTAAAGCTGTGCAGAATTTAGAAATATGTATAATTGGTCCTCAATAATTTTTATCAACATAGTTGGAACTGCACTTTAATTTTAGCATCAAATTTCGTATACCACATATGCTAGTGGCTCAAAGCTCACGTAATATATTATATTCATCCTGCAACCAATAACGCCTTCTAATCTCACGTCACATTTCGATAATAATATCTAATCCGGATAATTAAAAAATGGGTAAAAAACAAATTAGAGCCATTGTGGATAATACAAAAATTGGAGTGAAAGGTTGTGATAACTAGGACGGTTGTGGCCTTGAATATAAAATAAGAACAATTTTGCATGGGAGTAAGTGGGATTAGTTTCAGTTAAGGTGGCTCTTTTAAGAACTGTTAATTAATTAGGCGTTGTTGGTTTTATTTATTAGTGATGCTGTTAACTAATCTAGCTAATGTAATGCATCTGATGGTAATTAAGAAAGATAAACAAATGGCTGCCGCCAATGCTTCAAGAGAGAATGAAAACTGCCAATTATATACTCCTAAGTACCACCTCCAATATAAAACATCTTATTCAAAATCTTAAATTAATATTTATAAGAATTTTTTATTAAAATAGATTAAGGTGAGAATTTTAAATTTAAGAATTGAATTTTGTATTACATTATGATTTTTTAAAATAAAAATAATTAATTATATAATAAATTAATTGTTTAATTGTAAAAGATTAACATGTAAATAAAAAATTATTGAAATATGGATCTTAAAAATCTTACGATTAAAATAAAACTTGTAAGAAACTTTTGAAACGATGTGATAGTGAAATTTATTTAAAAAGGTGGGAGTATTGTATAAAGTATTCGTAATGAAAATACTTGCTTTTAGTGTATCTACTTATTATTGCTGTTATTTATATTTAATCATTCTTGATTTGTCAAGTTGTTGGTATCAGAAATTTATATTTATAAATCTATGCGGTTGATAAGTTTGATTTTAAGGCATCATATCAAACAACTTGGTTCATACACTTTATCTCTATAATTTATTGCTCAATTTCACAAGTATTATAATTTATTCTTATATAGTAAAACCAAATATATTCTTGACAAGAAGGACTTCTCCTTATAATATGATGATACTTTTTACTTTATATTTTTAATTGATATTTTCTCAAAAGTTTATTTAACTTTAAAAGTACATATATCATCCTTTCCTTTTTATCTGTAGATCCATCTTGGTTCTTTTGCAATACAACAAAAATAGTTTTCGTTCTAACTTACAATTTATTTTTTTTTTACAAAAGGAAAAAAATAAAAATAAAAACGCAAGATATGATAAACATAATATATCATTGGGTTCAAGAATCTGTTTGCTAGTGTATTTTCATTTTCTTTCGAATGACATAGTATCCAACTCATTTGAAATTAATAATATAATTAATTAGAGCAATCCCCTACCAACTCATTTCTGGTCGGTATTTTTGTACTTTGTACAATAGAGAACAAGTCAACTACTTAACTCTAGGTATTTTTCGAAATACTTTATATCTTTTTGCTAATTAACGTTAACAATAAAGATATTTATTAAATAGTTAAAATAAAAAACATTCAGTAAAATATAATTTTAATATAAAAACGTCTTCAACTCTTTTGAAGTCTTACATATTGTGTTTCTTAGAGTGATTGATTCCCTTTTGCTGGTCACTGTCCAATAACCATCAAAGACTCAAGATTATTATTCTGTACGTGTGCGTTGCAAGCATCCAAAAAAACGACTCAAGTGAACCAATTTTTCAAACACCAATTCCATTTTTTATGACACATATCTTACGTGTCTCGCCTCCATTAGCAGCTGCATCAAACAATTTTCAACAAACACATCACAAAAACAAAGAACTTCAATAAATGATTTGGACCTTTTTTACCCGTACATATATTAAATATCTGATATTGGCAATGAGTGAGTGTGGCACACAAGTGCAGCTGTCTTTCACCTCCAGCTACTGTTATTGGCATTGGGTGTGACCAAATTAAAGAAGCCTTGGAATTGTGGTCCATACGAATTAGCCTCTCTCTGGTTTAGTTGGAGAATATGACAACTCATTTGGTTCCTTTTTTCCCAAAGGTACAGTTTTGGGTCGTAGATTCGACTCTCAAAAACTTTCTCACGTTCGGTTCGATTTGACCACATCTATTGAGTTATGTGCTGTTTTGGTGATAAGAATGCCATCACAAACCTCCGTCAAAACAGCTTTGCATCAGTTAGATAGATATACGATTCATGTCCACAAAAACTGTCATCATAAACAAAAACATATGAGACTATAGAGTATTAATCAAATGTATGGAATTAATAAACATTAATCACTCCACATAATTAACAACTTGCTACTATAACTAATAACTAGGGCAAGTTACAACAACTAAGCTAAAGACGTTGGTTGCTTAGGCCAGCATATATATAGTAAGTCTTAGTACAGAAAGCAAAAAGAAATGCATGTAAAAGCCGAAACAGTTAATAAACTATTCGAGAATTGTCATGTGTCACATTCACGGTTCCTTTAAACGATTGATCACCTACTTTAAAACTTTCGGTTTCTGACATAATGAACGAGAAAAAATAATTCAAACCTAAATTTGTACACTATCCCTCGTACTTCATTCAAATGAAGGAATGACATTATCCTCTTCTTGCTCTCAACATGCCAAGATGTAGCTACTTCAATGCCATCCACAATGATTCGGGATTCATCTTTTCAAGTAACCCAATACCCTTTATTTGGAAGCCTTTTAAAGACAATTGAATAGAATTCGCCATATATCTCCTACAAGCAAGAATTTAATTTGTAGATGGATAATGTAACCTTTTTTTTTTCTTTTACGATTATTCTATTACAAATTGATTGGTCTTATAATATATAGTTTTATTAAAAGTTATATAAAAATACCTGTTTATTAATTGATAATGTAAGAACTTACATTAATTATGGATCATATTAAAATCTTAATTTATTTGTGTTCTTACCATAATTGAGTTAGGATGTTTTTGATGTGAAATAGGGTTCATTTTGAAAAAATTAAACTTTGATTAAGTTATACTTTTGTTATAATGATTGCCGAGTTTATATGATAATAAAAATTCATTTATAGAAATTTTTTTATCGTTTAAGTTAAAAAAAAATATCAAATATACAAGTAAATATGAAGTAACTATTACGTATGATTGTTCAATATTATCATTAAATCAATTATTATAAAGTTCGTTTGATTATATTGTATCCAAATTAATTAAATATTGTATTATTACACTGCAGATACAATAAGAATAAACTACTATCAATACACCCTGCAGATACTATATATATATATATATATATATATATATTGTTAGAATAAACTACTTTTATCAATACACCCTGCTAATAAGAATTCAATCTATTACTATCTACTGATTGCTATAATAATGTGCTGATAAAAGGAATTCTCATTGGATGTTTGCGTGGAAGTTAAAATAAAAACTTACACTAATACGGTATATAAATTAAATTCTACCAAATAATTCACTTATAATTAAATAACTTCTATAAGAAAATGTACTGGCATATTATGAAGAAATTCATTTTGTTACCTAAATTTGACTTTTATATGCTATGCCTACTTAAGATTCCCCCTACGGGCAATTTGTGATGATAGGACTAATTCCAACTATATAAACAAAATTATATAAGTTATTGAATGTCTTTTAGGATATAGTTTTCATTATTTTCAATACTTCTATTCTATCAACTAATTAAAAATTACGCTAGACATAAATTTAAGTAATTATTGTAAAAATTAACAAATTTATTACACATTTATAATTAAAAATAATGTATAATTTGATTACACACTTCAAACGTATTTAAACTGAATTTTATTTTCATTTCTCCATTATCATTTGTTTCTCTTTCGTTTCTTCTCATGTTTCTCTTGCGTCAATTGCTGTATACTATTCTTGTGTGAATATAATTTTCTTTCTTTTCTTATGTACGGCGATATAATATCTTATATGTTTGACCAAATTCTTTGAATACGAAACTTTAACCAACAGTTGAATCTTACAAACTATAAATAATTATAATTTGATTTTGACGAACTATAGGTTTTAGATTAGTAAAGTAACCCTCTAATTCAATGAATGAAACCCATTGCAGCAAGTCAACAACTTTCACTTTCAACAGACTGTAATAAGGTATTTTGGTCAGTTGTGAAGTTGAATTCTGATATTAAATTGATGAAATAATTACTAATTCAGAGTTGAAATATTAATAGATATTCTCATTAATAATTTATTTATAAATATCTCTGATACACAGTGGAGGCCAGCGTCAATGGATAGCCGTAACCAAATTCTTATTGTGGTCACTGAATTTCAATGATGGAAACAGACAGCACCAGCCAACTAAGTTATCATTATAACCAAAATTAATGGCATCACAAATCACAATATCCAAAACTCACTCTTTGATTAATTGATATTTGTTTATGTTCATAGTGCAAAGTTTTGGACATGCTCATAAAGCTTATCATATGTTAATGCTTGTTAACTCAAATTGCCAACTCCTAATACCCTTTTATCATAACTCTACCTCTTCTGTATTGCCTCTCACGTCCTCTGTCACCAATGTTTTGCTGTAGTTTTCATACTTTATGACTCATCCTTACATTATTTGATGCATAGATATTTATCTCAGGAATTGTATTTGTATATTATGACTTTATATTGTTTTTAATTATTCATTTAGTTCTTTTAAATATCATTTTTAATATATATATATATATATATATATATATATTAATTTCTATAAGTATCATTTATATGGCTTTATTGTTGAAAGTTATAAGTGTAAAAAAAAAAAAAAAATAGGTTGTACGCGTTGATGTTTTAAAAGTAGGTTGTTGTCAAATCCTAAAAACTATCTTCTTAGTCTTTACAAATATTGTTCGCAATACATATTTTTTTAATTTTTGTAAATATCATTTTAATTTTTACATTGCTTATTGTTAAAAGTTATACACTGTAAAAATAATTGGTTGAACACCATTATAAATGAAACAGTTGGTGTTTTAATTTTTTTTTTTAGAAAAAAATTCTTGAATTAGTTATATAAAAAAAATTGAACTTTAATAGAACCAAGAATGAATCAAAAAGTAAGGATAAGGGATAAGGAATAAAAATAATGTCCACCTCATTTGAATACATCTAGTTATAATCATTTCAACATAAAAGAAATTATTTTCGCTATATCTTGATAATTCACACTCAATACATATAATTACACAGTATATGAATTTCAAACCTCTTAAACATGTCACGAGACATCAACTAATGCAAATATCCTATCATGCAAATATATCATATGAGGTGTAGAAAAATTTAAAAAGAATTTTGGAAATAAATCACCAACATATTAAGATTATAAAGAATGCACAATAAAATCACTAAAATGTCCTAATAACAACTTTCACAAAAGAGAAAAAACAGATGTTTTTCTCATGTTATTGAACCTTTTCTTGATGTAGTAAAACATTTAATAGTATGTATAATCGATTAACATGAGAAAAAACTCAAAATAATTAAAAACATTTTCAATAAGACTTAATTGATTAGATCTAATGATAATTGATTATATTATTATTTTATTTATATAAAAAAAAACTAAAACAACTTAATTGGTTGTATATTATTATTTGATTTGTATCTAAAAACACAATTAAAACAACTTAGTCGATTATTTCAACATGTATTTGATTAAATATTAACTATATTTATGGAATAATTGATTATAATATTATCTTCACATAAATTGATTAATTATTTACTTATACTCTAATTCTTGAAACACAACAAGAAGAATTTGATTGATTATATTAGAAATTAATCTTATACACGTGTTTTAAAACATTGATGTATTATCTATTAATATAAAAGATAATCAATTATATAACTTATCATAATCAACTATCTTAAATTATAATAGATTATTTAATTTTCAAAATTCTTAAATCAATTTCAAACATATGTTTAAGTTTGAATGAATGTGATGCAAATTTAAGCTTGATTGTTTCTAAATGCATGATTCTCAGTCCTTCATACATAAAACCTTAAACATTCAATACATTTTGGCTGTATAGATTAAAAAAAAGTACACTTTGATTCATTAGAAAAATGCATCAAAATTAACTAAAGTCTTCAAGACCTTCTTAACCCCATATAGGACTTAAAAGAGATTTAAAATAATATGTATAAAAATTAAAAAATATATATATATATATATATATATATATATATATATATAATATATATATATATAAAAATAAAAAAATATATATATATATATATATATATATATATATATATATAATTTCTATTTAAATAATAGAAGATATATTTTGTTAAACTATAAAAATTAAATGAGTAATTTTACGAATTTTTTTAGTAATGATAGATAAAAAAAAACGAATAATATGATATGAAAATTGATGTGATGGAAATAAATAAAGATTAGTATTGCAAAAATATTGTATTAATAATTTTATTTTATTTGTGTTATTATGTGTTCTTAGAAATCATAAAATAAGAGATAATTGACTTTAATAGCTCAGAATATTTTGAAAAATTATATGTAGACATCTTAAATCTCATCTAAATTTAGAAAAATAGACATAAATGAGAAAGAAAGGATAAATATAATAGGTGGCTGTAAAATTCTAAAGCATCACTTACATTTTAAGAAATTATTGAAATAAAAAAGAACTGAAGTTAAAATTTCATTAAAAATAGAAAAATTAAATATTTTTCCTTCATTTTAATGAAAAAAAATCTTAAATGACTATTATTTGGGAACTCATACAGTAATTAACATATCAACTATGAGGCTAATTATTAATAAAGCCAATCAAATTGATAGCCTAATCATGTTTTCAAAATTGGTACTTATTTTATTTGGAATTTTTTATTTTTTATTTTTTTACACTACCTATCACACTTTTCTTGTGGATCATTATTAACTTTTTACATAGATCACAAAAGCGATCTATATTTTTTTAATGTAAAATGTAATTTTTTTTTATATTAGTTGTAATTAGAACTAACATACTTTTATATGTTTCTAATTATACAGAAAGTAAATTGTTACATCAATTACAATTAATATAGAACATGAAATTTTATATGGACTATAATTATAGCACGTATAGAAAGTCAAATTAAAAAAGTAGGTTTATTTTAAAACAAAAAAAATAGTTACAAACTTATATATATATATATATATATATATATATATATATATATATATATATATATATAATGAATATTAGCATATACATAATAAAAAAAATCAATATAAGTTAAATATGATGTCCCTACATTTATCTAATCAAAATATAATTGTATAGCAACTTAAATTCATTGTATTAATTGTTTAACAACTTAAAATGGTAAAGTTGTCACGAAGGTTCGGAAAAAACAAGGCAATGGAAGGAAGTAGTAATATTGAAAGAGACAATAATGACTTTTTTAAACCATGAGAGAGGAAGATGAAATGAATTTTAATATAAGTAAAAGAAGATGAAGTAACCACAACGATGAAGTCATTTTGAGTAATGAAGGAAAAAAAGATGAAGTAGCAAGAATAGTAATGTTCTAACATATTTTTAACTTTTATGATTTTTGTGTATATTATTTTGCTTTATGGAAAATCTTAAACTAACCATTAAAATAATGAAACTCAATGTAGAATATTAATCTGTTGAATATTAAAGGTATCTTGTTCCTGAATAATATAAACTCTAGTTCCTCTTTTTTTCTCTCTATATTTATCTGTGTATATATAGAGAGATATTAACAACTAAAAAAAGAGTAGAATTAATTATAAGACAGTCTGCATATATTATTTTAAAAGTTTTGTCCGATCACCACCTTAACTGTGATTGAAACCAACCAAGCATAATAGTGAGTGTGTGTTGAATAGCAAAAGAAGGACCACCCTATGATCACAAGGGACACAAACAGTATAAGATGAACCTTATCACACTGCCAATAAAGACAAACTTGGGAGAGCAAAAATGGTGCCTCCATCAAGTTCTTTTCCCATGATGGTGCAGATGCAGGAAATAGAGGAATTCTGAAAAAAAAAATGTATCAAATACGAAAGACAAATTTCAAATGGGTTGAATCACCAAGGAACACAGTTGTGTCATGTTTTACATCACAAGCAACGAGCACATATGCAACATCCAACCTTATATGTCCTCACGCATATGTCTTTATTCTTTCTTATATAATTCCAATGAATCAATGAACTAAATGATGAGAATGGTTAATGTGATAGCTCTGCAACAAGTATACGTACGAGAATATGATATAAACTAAGACACCTTATACCTTAAAAATCAGTATGAAAATTTCACGTGTGTTACCAACTAGCATCTCAACTTAAAATCACTGTGAAAATTTGTTCAATCATACTTAAAATCAATTGCATGTCAACTTTCGTGAAGTAAGAAGTCCAAGTGTTGAGCATGGTAGCAATATTAAGTTTTTTAATACGGTTCATTGTTTTTTTAGTAGCAGTAATAAGGTTAGAACTTAAACTTCTATATATGCGAGTTATTATTATCATCCACTAGATTCTTTATTTTAATTACCTCTAAATTTTTATTTTAATATTTAAAAAAATAAATAATATATTCAACCAATCAACAAAATTTAAAAAGTTTGAGGCGTCGGAAGAAATTCCCTCGTCACAAATACTTTTTTGTTTTAATTTTTAAGAAAATAAAACCACACCAAAGGTTCCGAAGGTTTCGGTGAACAAAATTTTCTTCTTTACTTACTATTATCATCTAATTACCTATTACACACCATTACATTTTTAATTTTCAATATATATATATATATTATTACTTAAAAAAATATGCATGCTTAAAATACGGTTTAAAACGCAAAATGTTATATAGAAGTGTAGCCTTCCCATGTAGTAAAAAAAATGCTGAAGACAAAAAAAAGTTATTTTAGTGATCTTTTAATTTGTTTATTATCAAACATTACCTTTAATACATTGTTTGATTTTTAGTCAAATATTTTATCTTTAAATAAAAATATTAAAAAATTCATAAAAATTATAATTATCCATTTCTTATGATATATTTATATTCATAAAAACATTGTTATGTCATTTATATTAGTTTAACAGCTTATTTTACCAAACATTTTTAATTCAACACTATACTTAACAGTTTTCAAATAAAAAATAGTAGTAACTTTTTTTTCAACTTTTTACAAGCTCAATCCTTTTGTAAAACATAGCCATACATAGAGTCCCCTGTCCTACACAGAAATAGAAAATTCCCATAATGATTGGATTCAATCAAATTACATAATTGAGAAATCATTCACATATTATTAGAGTTGATTAATTTATCATAAATCCTTTCCTTAGCTTCCTATTGATGTCCACCAATAGGGTATATATATATAGTTGTTTCATATCTTCACATGCCCATAGTAAGAAAATTGCTTCTTTTTCATGCTCAACTTCACCAAAACTTTATCCTAACATTATTTTAGCTTATCAGTTAATAATATTATTGAAAGTTGTAACTAACCTGCGAGTGAGGATGAATGTTCTCGTGAATCTGTTATTATTCCCCACCAACTTGCTCACCAAATTGACATAAAATATGATTAAATGCATGGTTTCACAGTTCCAAACTCAACTGTTTACCTTCTTCACATATAGTGCGCTGGCCCTACATCATCCATCTTCTCACATTCATCTGTCACTTTTCTGACTCAATTTTATTTTTCTGTTTTTTTATGTTAAGGTTGTCAATTTCCTAACCTGTTTTTGCATGGAAGAGAAAATGATAATATAATAATAATAATAATAATAATAATATAGTAGTAACAGTAGCAGTAGTAGTGAAAATGAAAGAGAAGACTATGGCTTACCAATAAATCTACAGCTATTGCTGACACAATGAATCCTAATCAGTTCACACTGTGGTTATTAATTGCCTATTTGAGCTAAGCATCAATTAAGTAGAATAAGTCTCTCTCAAGTCACAAATCTGGTTTTCTTTATTAGATCCTTCTTTGTGGGGTCATTAGCAGATCTTGGCTGTGATTGTACCCTTGATTTGTATGTATCCTTGCTTTTGGTTCCCTGTCGTCATCAGTTTTGGTATTTGCTGATGTATTAATTTCTACATTTGTGGCACTGCTAAATCTGCACGTATAATAGCAGTAGTAGTAACAGATATAGGTATGCGCATTATTGTTCTAACAATAATAAGAAATAACCAATTGGAATTTTCAATGGATTGAGCTAGATTTTGCTCTTAGCTAGTTGCTTAATGGAATATGAAACATGATATAATTAAAATGCACATATGTTTACTCAAATTTTTTGTTTATGAATACTATTGGCCCAGAAGTTGTATTTGTTTATGCTGGCTCAATGATTTATCTTTCATACAGATATTATATTTATATACATTTTCTTCTCATTTATTTGTTTGTATTAGACGGAATATGGGGGAAAATACTAGAGAAGTGTTACACCAACAGTATAGTTGTTATGGACGTATCTCTTGGTGTTATTTTGATTTTTCTTTTAGGTATCTCTTGAAATTGCAATTAGTAAGTGTTCACCTTTTAGGACTTTCTTTTCCTGTGTTTTATTAACAGACAAATAAGAAGTGCTGTTAGGACCAGTATTATTATTCTTTGTTTTCTTTTCTCCTTCTGCAAGTTGTGGTTGTGGATATCTAGCTATAATGCTATATGGCACGCATTTTCTGTCTTTTTCTCTTTGTCTCTACAGGGAACTCCCTTCCATAGTGCACTCAAAAAACTCCAACTTTGTTTTGTTAATTCTTACAATCTGAGAAGACCTCTTATTTAAATGTTGGCTGCAAAATAGTGCCCAGAGCATGTCAGTGACTGTTTCCATATTTAAGAGCTAGAGCTCTGAAAATCTTGCACACTACACAAAACAAGTGCTTGTTGGTTCAGTTATAGTATTTTGACCTCAGGCGATGAAAGCAAGGAGAGGAAAACGCTCAGAGGTAAGCTTCAACCCCCCTCTCTGACTGCTGTTTAAGGACAAAGATGTTTCTTAGAAACTTCTAATTTTGTCTCATTGCAGCAGGCCTTTTGGCCCTCCCTTGTGATGAAGAAATGGTTAAACATAAAGCCAAAGGTGTATGATTTCAGTGAGGATGAAGTGGACACTGAAACTGAGAGTGAAGATGATGGTATGCTTTAGACTATACTATATTCCCTTTTGCTGTTTAGCTTGATCTTTTTCTCTTTTCATTTTTTTTTCCCTTCTTTGTTCTTTCAACTTCATTCAGTTTGCTCTCTTAAAGACTCAAGAATGGGTGTGCGTGAAGATAATCCTCTTAGAACACCATCTATATTCCCAAGTCAAACATCAGGCAATACTTTATTCCTTTGCATTATTACTATGGTTCTTTAAAGGAGAATATGTGCTCTTTGCTTTAATACACCTTCTGTCATTGCTTTCTCTGGTTACAAAATCAGTTATAGGAGAGGCTTGTTATGAAATCTAGAATCTAAACACAGGATTTTGCATAGCTTTGTTCTCTCCTTTTGGAAGGAGGACAGTGAAAACAATTGTTCTCAACTGATGTCAAATTAAACATGCCAGGTTACAGATTACATATAGATGTTTTGTGGTGAAAGCATGCATCTGAAAAAACAAAGGAAATCTGAATCAAATTCCAAATGTGTTACTACCAAAAAAAAGTATATGAAATTAATTTTTTAAGCCAGCTAGGCTAATGATTGCTGTTTTCTACGCCTAATTGAGTTCAAAGTGTTAAAATCAGCATCATGCGTGATTTGATTTTGTAATTCAGATGCATCTTGTAAGGGCTATAAGGTCAGGCATAGAAGAGGGAAATCAGAAACTCTGCGTGTTCAATACATAAATACAAAGGAAGTGAGGTCTGGTGGTAATCAAGTTATGTATAATTAGTTTAATGATATTAATGAAAGGAATCATAAATGGGTTATTTTGCAGGGTAACAATTGGCACCTGGAATGTTGCTGGAAGACTTCCACGTAAGGATCTTGAAATTGATGACTGGCTTTGCACCGATGAGCCAGCAGACATTTACATTATTGGGTAAGTAGTTTCCCTTGTTGTCTAATGTTTTACTATTTCTTCCGCGTTCTTCAACATATTGACAAATATTTGGATCATTTACCAGATTTTAGGTAGAACTTAATATACAAGTAGCTTAACCTGATATGCTATATAGATTTTTTTCTTGCGTATCTTACAAATGATAAATATCATGGAGTTTCTCTTATGTTAAATACATTAATTTCACATGATTGTCTTTTCCCCTATTTATGTTTTTTGTCTGTTTGATTTAATTAGAGCGTGATCTGCTAAATTTTTTTTATCGATGAGTCCATAAAAGAGATTAATTGATGCAATATGCGACTCATTGCAATACCTTCCTTTCCTACGCAAATAGGTAAGTGATCTGATTGACCAAAAGTTCAATGTTTTTAAGATGGAAACGCCTGTTTAGCTCCAAAACAATGACTGCTTTTAGCAATAAAAGAAAGATATCATGTTCATAGAAAGCAAATACCTTTTGGCTAAATTTAAGTTCATTCCAAGACCCTAGAATATTCTCCTAGGATTTTATTTCCATCAGGTTTTAAGTGGGATTCTAATATGGAATGGGATGCTGAATTTTCTTTCCTATGGTTCATCACAATGGATCCAGTCTTTTAAAGTCATGAAAATCTTCTTTTTCATGTCATTCTTTATGAAATCCAACGATGAGTTTACTTCATCTGTGTGATTTTGTAAAAGTGATCTTCTGAGAGCTTGACGAGTTTATGATTTTGTTAAAATTCGTGTGATTTTAACAGTTTCCAAGAGGTAGTCCCCTTGAATGCTGGAAATGTTCTTGGGGCAGAGGATAATACACCCATCCGGAACTGGGAAGCGATCATTAGAAGAACTCTAAACAAATCTTCTGAACCTGAAAGCAAGCCAAAAAGCTACAGTGCCCCTCCTTCTCCTGTTCTGAGAACTTCTGCTTCTGCAAATGATCTAGCAGACAGTATAGATGTTAATCCACTAGACACAATGAATGAGGAATACTTGGGAAGTTCTAACAATGTTGAGCTAGAACAAGAGGAAGTGAAAAACTTAATTGGCATAGGAAGGAATTTGCAGTTGAGGAAAATACATGACATTGATCTTCAGACCATACTTGACTGGCCCGAACGTCCTTTAGATGCAATCCCACATACTGATTCCAGTTCAAAGTTGCGCAGAGTATACAGCTCAGACAGAATTGGCTTTAACCTGACAGACATGGCTTCAAAATATGGGAGTGTAATGAAACGGTCACACCATAGTTCGGGAAATTTGGGGTTGTTATGGAAAGAACAGCAAGTGATGCCTGAGGAAGTAATTGATACCCTCGATGAGTTAGCCGACATGTTATCTGATGAGGAAGATGATGCTTTTCTTGAATTGCCAAATGACAACGAAGATAATGGAATAGGTGCAGTGAAATCACATCGCAAGTATGTCCGGATCGTGAGCAAGCAGATGGTAGGAATATACGTGTCTATTTGGGTGCAAAGGAGGTTGAGAAGGCACATTAACAACTTGAAAGTTTCTCCAGTTGGAGTTGGTCTCATGGGCTACATGGGAAACAAGGTAATGGGGTAATGCATGTTTTCACACTCAATTTGAGACATTTACTGTTGGAATAATTTGACTCTGACCTTTGTGAATGTGACTGATAACAAACTATGTCTGATGCAGGGGTCTGTTTCAGTTAGCATGTCTCTATTTCAGTCACGTCTGTGCTTTGTTTGTTCCCATTTGACTTCTGGTCAGAAGGATGGTGCAGAAATAAGACGAAACTCGGATGTTCATGAAATTCTTCGCCGCACCTGTTTCTCATCTGTCTTTGATACAGATCAGCCACAAACAATCCCATCTCACGAGTAAGTTTTACTTTACGTTGAAAATTGTACTTTACAAAGACATAATAAAATTGCTACTAGAAAGGTGTAAAATAACTAAAAGTCAACCGTTTGTGTTGAACTATTTGACAAACAATAATGTGTTTAATTTCAAGCTGGAGGTATTTAAAGAATTCAACGTCAACAAAAAAGAACCTGTTGAATGGAAATAACCACAGTGAACTTAAAAAACTGATGGCTGAAAAATGTACATAATTAATAGAAAAGGAAATGAGTAGACTCAAATGGTGATATATATAGAATATGTTTAGCGATGTTGCTACGAACATCTTGGATTCATTAGTGAGTTGCTCCATGCCAACAGTCAAATTTTCTGGTTTGGGGATTTGAACTATCGTATTAATATGATGGATGAGGAGGTTCGAAAGCTGGTAGCTCTAAAGAAATGGGATGAACTGATGAATTACGATCAGGTGAGAATTGTGAAACAACTTTGCATCCTACAAAATCTAGACCTAGAGATGCAAAAGTAGTTTGTTGGCACCATACTTTCATTTACTGATTTAGATTACACCTGATACTTTATCGACGATAGTTTATAATTGCTTCAATTTGCAGTTAACCAATGAATTACGTAGTGGGCACGTGTTTGATGGATGGAAAGAGGGGTTAATAAACTTCCCACCCACTTACAAGTATGAATTTAATTCTGACAACTACATTGGTGAAAACCCAAAAGAAGGGGAAAAGAAAAGATCTCCAGCCTGGTAAGTGCAAACTTGTGAATGTTATGTTAGTGCATATTGAGGCAAATGTAGTGTGTGACCCCTGGTAAGATTATACAGGTGCGATCGTATATTGTGGTTGGGGAAAGGAATAAAGCAACTCGAATACAACCGTGCAGAAAATAAGCTCTCGGATCATCGACCAGTTAGCTCAATATTCTCGATTGAAGTTGAAGTATTTGACCACCGCAAATTACAACGAGCCCTGAATTTCACAAATGCCGCAGTACACCCAGAGGTTTTCCTTAAAGAAGATGGAGAGTGGTCATACTAGATATCCACCCAAGATTAGAATTTATAAACAACTAATTGGTAAATCTACATTTTCATTTTGTTTCCCTGGGAAATGCTCTGGAATTATTCAGATAGAGACATCTAACACTAAAAAATTGATACAATCAAAATATTAACATATTCACACAAATGAACTAGCTCCCTAACCAAATTTACAAACTTGATATTTACTGTAATCGCTCTTTGTCCTCCGCAGGGTGGAAGAAATACAGGTTTATATATCGAGCCGATAAAGAAAAGCAAATGTACATAGGCATACTTTAGGATACAGTGCCACAATCTTCTGTTTTGTTCTGGATTGTATCACAGGAGTTTTTTTATTCCTTTTTCTGTACAATTTTGATCTCCAAGTATCATAATATATAAGTCAACAACGTTTTGCACATGCTACTGTATAGCTGTAATTTAGACCAATTTTTTTCCTTCAAATTCCTTTCCGAGAGGTTCAAATCATCTACAAAAGAAGTGAGTTCATATCATGAGATATATCATTATTCAACAGAAATAAAAACACAATATTAATCAGATTAAAAGTTAGTAAAATTATGGGCATCAGTTCTCCAAGGTGATATAGCATCAATGAAGAATTCAGACGCAAATTACCCATTTGATGATGAGATTCATCACACGCCCATTCTCAATTTCAATTTTGAAAAACAATGAAGTTTGAACGCTCAAATTCATATGGCGTGATAAACAGAAAACCTAGCACAGATAAAGTCCTAAAAAAATATTTAGAATTTTGAAAGAGGGAATGAAGACAGCGATCAGAACCTGTCGGGATTCATATTAACATCACGCAGATATCAGCGGATTGACAGACGAATGAATTGCTATCATCACTTCGCATAGCTTATTCCCTCTAAACTAAACTCAAAGTACTAATGAACCAGTGCCCTACAGATTGATATAATTCTCAGCTAATAAAAAACTAAAGGAAATTTAAATGATATATTATTCACAAACAATCAAACAGTAACGATATCAGATTTTAAAGGTCGAATGTTGAGCTCAGAACTTCTTAGAGGATAATTGCGCCGTCATCGACGAACACAAAAAGTGTCGCCTACAGCACAGTTACATCTTCATCACAGACTCAGCACTTTCCCATATACATAAGAAATTGGCAAAGGAATTTTCCGGGAAAAAACCAACGCAGGGAACGGGACAAACAGAACAAAATGTATCTAGATGAAAAGAACAAGAATAACGAAATGGCGAGAAAATCAAGCGGCGAACGATAACGGAAGCGGAAACTATAACTAGTCGCAGTAGTGAGATTTTCTGCAAGATGACATGAAATTGGCGATAATTTATAGATGCAATTTAGGGTTTTAACATTTTAGGCAAGACTAGGGTTCCGCAACGTAATACCCGGTTGGGTCGGGTAGTAGATTTACCTGCACCTTTTGTAGGCCCAGTGAGTAGTGGGTATTTGGGTACGGAAATTACTTCCTGCGCCCCCTCAATTTGAAAACCCCAAAATTTTCATAATTACTATTTTACTTTTCTTTAAAGTCATTTCTGGATCATCTATTTTGGAAATTTTTTCAAAACACGCTTTCTGAAATTTATGAAATACATTCCGGAATACATTTTACAAAATAAAAAAAAAAGATTTTTAAGAACAAGATTTTCAAAATAAAATTTTTGAAATGTATGAAATACATTTTGAAATAAGCTTTTTGGAACATATATAATATATTTAAGAATGCATCTTCTGGAATGAGTTTTCTGAACCAAGTTTTTCAAATTTTATTTCATATGTTTCAAAAAGAATTTTCCAAAATGAGAATTTTTTTTTTTTTACTCTTCTTCTAACTATAGCGTTCTTCTCTTCTTCTACAGTGGCGGTGCAGCAGCAACGACAGTGGTGATGGAATGCAACGAGGGAGGAGCAGAAGGGGCAACTCAGTTATTTCACCCAACTATGGAGGTGCAAGTTCAAAAGGGCGGGGCAGGAAGTATTTGGTAGATGGTCAATCAGGGCCGTTAGGATCATAAAGTAAAATGTATAAAGAGGAATTATATATAAACATGCTTCTAATTGGTTTATACTGTAAATATCTTTTTGTATATTAAAAGCTTGGATTGACCTTTTTTTCTCTTCACACCGCCAACCTCTTCAGTATTTTTTTAGACAAAAATACACTTCACTAGCGCATGAATTCTTAAATAGAATTTTATGTTCGAATTAGTGAAATGTATGTTGGTACATTGACGATCAACTTAAATATAATTTACTTTGGATCTGAATCTCGGTCTAACAAAATTGGGGAACCTCATTATTTGCAATTGCAACTCATAAGATTGGTACTGATACTAAATGAAAATATATGTGTTCATTATCACTAAACAAAGCTTTTGTTCTTGGAGTATCTCAGCATATGCATCCGCTATTCAACTAAATCCTTTCATAACCAAGTTTAGAAATTGGCAAACCATCAAAACACCATGTAGCAATTTTCCTTATGGATAATAAAAGTTGAGCCTTCTGCTTATTCATTCTAATATGAGGGGAACTTTCTTTTACTTATATCCGTTGATAAATCATGTCATTTTTGTATGATTCTACAAAAGTCACATTTCTCATGAAGGATAAACTAAAAGTTTCGACCTGTTAATAAATCTTGCCAGTTTCATAGTCAAATTAGAAAAGTTATCGGTAAAAGATTACTGTATGAAAACAGAACAGAATATGTAAATCTAAATTTCTCATGTTTTTTTCATGAAAAAGGACAATATTCATGCGCTAACTAGTGTTGATAATCCAAAATATGGACAGACAACCCGCCAAAATATGAAATTGAACAACCCAAAATACTAGTCGAATGTAGAAAATAGGGGCCACAACTAAACTTAAAATTAGACGAGATAGTAAAAAGATGGAAGGGTATAAAATAAATATCATTTATTCATTGATTAACTAACTGCAGAAGGTAACTACGATTGTTTACTGAAAAATACTACTAACAGAACTGTCATCATGAATACGCCAAATAGTTTCACCCAACAGGTTTGCTACAGTAAGGATAGTTAACTGCGGGAAATAGTTCTTCTCTGTAACGGGAATGGTGTTCGTAATTATCACCTCTTGAAATAAGCCACCGGACAACCTCTCAATTGCTGGAGGGCTGCGACCATCCAAATAAAACAAAACCACCATGATATGAATTCTAGTTCATGTACAATACTTGAACATGAATACCATAAGCAACACATATAATGATGAAGATACAGTAAAGCATGATACAGATGAATATATCTGTAAGCTTATTAATGTAAAGAGAGGTAAACGACGACCAATAAGCTGATTAGCAATATTTATTATTGAATAATTAGCAACTAGAGATTAATAGAAGAAAGAACGGAAGAAGTTTATAATTAAAGTATGCCTTCAGATTTGGCAGTAGACTCGAGACTCGACTTCCGTTGCTTCAATTATTAACTAGAGAGACAAACAGACAAAGCAAAGAATAAAAAGGTAGGGCAAACCGAAGGCAATACCTGAAAACAGCATGAGTGCAGCACGCATACACTTCCCTAGCTCCCTCTTCATGTAACAGCGCCGCACCCTTTGCAATGGTCCCTTCCGTCCAAAACAATTATAATCAGATACATACCAACATATATCAATGATGAAAATAGCAAAAAGAAACTAATGTAACGATCATTCTTGCCTACTCAACAAGGAAGAAACACCAAAAAATGCTCCTGAGGAAAATGCAAGCTAAGACTTTCTTAAACAGCAATCAGCCATCTTCCCAGGCAAATGGATGGATTAAAATATGACTGAATTTTTCCCCATCAATTACAGTTGTAGAATAATGTATTGAAGGTACTATTTAATCAATTTCTTGTCTCTATAACTAGATTCAGCTGTTCCTCAAAGAACATAAGCTAACGAAAATATTTAGGAACACCAATGCTAAAAAACATTTAGAATCTGCTCATAAAATGGTCACTAAGATAGATAATATGAATTCAATCTTAAAATGTAGCCAGTCCAGGAAAACACACTAGGCAAAATAGAAAAGCAGGATGGCAGAGCCATAAAATCCTCTTACAGAGAATTTATATCAATAAAAGATCTAGTACTTAAATATGTCTAAAATTTTAATTAAAAAATCTAGCTAAATTTTGTGTTTAGATAGATTCTTTAACCCGACAAGCAACAACCATGTGCAATAAAGAAGCACAGAAGAAAACGATATTTCTTTGCAAATTCCAAAATACGGCATGGAAATTGACATACCAGCAGTGTCGATCATATCATCTACCATTACTGCAACCTTTCCTCTGACATCACCAATCAGATTCATCACCTTCAGGGCAAACATAACCCAGATAAATATACCTTCGGATATCCATGTTATGAACTTTAAATTAGCCCTGAGGATAATTAGTATACTATAAAAATAGCTAAACTATGGGCACATTCAAAACTAACAATAAAAAACAAGAGTTCTGGCAAATACCAATACGATAGGCTACCGTTGCAGAGTAACATGTCACCCAAATATCCAACATTTCAACCAACCACAGAAGATAGACCTCCAGGTACAGTATCAGACGAAATTTAAATCACACTATGATAATGTGAAAGTAACCATTTAACATACTACACATCAAATAGGCATTATCAATGACCACATATGTCGACTAACCAAAGTGATGTACAGGACAAATTTATTTCTGGAAAGAAAGTAATTATTGATAACGAAATACCAAAGAAAACCCAATAATGTTTGTTTAAGAGTATACTCCCTTACATAAATGGAAATTAAGAAAAAATGCAGAACGTCAAGGATAATGCACATATTTTGTCACAGTAATTACCTCAGCAACATTGTGCCCATGGCGCCTTTTGTCTACAATAGCTAAAGGGGCATCAGATAATTTCTTTGCGAAAGCACGTGCTCTTGCAACACCACCAACATCAGGAGAAACAACCACCAAGTCACTTGAACTTATTGTCTTGCTGGCAAGATAATCAAGAATCACAGGCTAGTGGACATCATAAACAATAGTATTAGAAAACATGTTGCAAAAATGAAACTACAAACATTCAAAGCTTACTTACTTGACAATGGACGTGATCAACAGGAATATCAAAGTAACCCATGGACTGCCCTGAATGAAGGTCACAAGCAAGAACCCGGTCTGCCCCAGCTTTGGTAATAAGGTTTGCAACAAGTTTAGCTGCAATTGATTCACGCCCTTGAGTCTGTAAAAGAAAAAGAATTTAAAAATAAAAAATAAAAATCTTAGCTTTGAGTATAACATTGAGCATAAACGGGGAACCAAAAGTATAACTTTTGAAAAAAATAAAAATAACAAAGACAATAACGAATTAATTCCCCATTTAATAGAGCTGAAAACCCACTTAGGCTCCCAAAAGGTACCATGGAAAGTCCAGTCCAAGCCTCAAACAACAAACAAGATGCAAAGCTTCCAAGAAGCTGAATCTTGGTTGATTTCTTGCTTGTTTTGGATAGCTAATGGTTTGGTTAGCTCAAGGTTGAAGGGCCAAGGGAACCCAGGGAAGTTTAGAGGTTTCTTGGAAGGTTCAAGGTATAGATAAAAGAGAATGGGGAAATCAGCCAGAAACATAAAAAACAATCACAAAATTTCCAGAAAGAGAAAAAAAAGTACAGCAATGTAATAAACCAATGAGTCAGATAATCTTGTCTGCCACACTGAATCTCATGTAGACCCCTAGTATAAATTAAAAAACTAATGGTAGTAAAAGAAAATTAGCTACATGCAAAAAAAACTTGCCTTTCTATCAGCTCTAGCATATCCAAAGTATGGAATCACAGCAGTGATATTCTTGGCCGACGCTCTCCGACACGCATCAATCATTATTTTAAGCTCCATGAGATTCTCATTTGCTGGAGGGCAAGTTGGCTGTATAAGGTAAACATTGCAACCTCTAACACTCTCTTGTAACTGGACATAAATTTCCCCATCAGCAAAACGCTTGATGGAAATCTTTCCAAGTTCCAGACCCATGTAACGAGCGATTTCCTAATCAAACAAACACGTTTAGAGAACAACAAAACTCAACAAAAAACCAAATCAGCAGGAAAACAATTCACACGAACTATATTTTCTCACAAGCAACCAATACAACAGATAGCCACTAGACTCTGAATTCAACAAATAAGCTTTTTCAATGCCGTCATGTTTGTAACCACAAATTGACGCATACCACGGCGCTAGATGACACCATGGTACAACCTGGTATCATTTTTCAATTACATGCAGAATGTTTATTCAATCCAATTCACTAGCAGAATTCAATAAACTCAACCGAAAAACCAAATATTATCAGAAAAGTCTATAAAAGCTGTTGCGTCAGTCAACAGTCGTTGAATGATGAAAAAGTCCTTAAACGTGCATGTCATCGGTCAAATCAAATTAGTCCCAAAGTACCTGATTATTCAACGAATACACGTTAATTTTCATTCAGGAATTGCAAAATCTTCCAGAACGACTAAGACCACTCACTCAATGATAAAGAAAAATAGAAAATAACCTGAGAGAGTACAGGATTGGCGGTGCCAGAAAACAATTTCAACCGGTTACTGTTCCTGCTGATCGTTTTCTCTTCCCTCGCCGATTCCAAGAATTTCGGCAGCGTCCGCTCGTTGAGAACCGGAATGGTCGGTTTCCAGTTAGGGAGATTCGACGAATCCGACATGTCACATTTCTGCCATTGAAACAAGAAGAATAGCATAATCGTGAGCAAATAACAAATTAAAAAAATGATACAATGAAAATAAAGCGGATGATTATGTAATTACCACTCTGCAAGGCGCGAGGTTTCGAGTGCGGGAATTGTCGACGAAACCTAAGGTTCGAGGAGTTGGAGCATGGGAAGTGCCGGTGAAGAGAGAAGAGGAAGAAGACGAAAAGGCCATGGTGGAAGAAGAAGAAGAAGAAGGCTGAAAGAGTGAGGTTGCCATGAACGGAGGCACCAACAGGTTAGGGTTTGTAAAGTGTCTTCTTCTCTGCAAGAGAGAGAAGAGAGGGTTTGGATTGGAGCAGCGCGAAGCGAATTTCTAGCTCTGTTACCAGTGGTGGCGGGTCTTCGTATTTTCCACGAGATTCGGCTTTTTAAGTGTTTACGGCTGGGGGTCACCGCGCGCGACGTCGTTTTACCAGAATAAAATAATATTAATCTATCAGGGAAATAAATACTAGTAAATAAAAAATAAAAAAATACTACTGTACTCAGTTTCTGAATCTAATCCAGATTTAGGTTCAGGTACCAGTGATGTCTTTAAGAAAAAAAAATAAAATTGTTTAAAGGAGTCTTCTAAATAAAATTTAATAATATGAATATTAACCTTTTGATCCTTTTGAGACATTTTAAATTCACCTCAAAAGATTATTATAGGCATAAAAGATTTTTCTCTTGATATTTAATGAAATTGTATATTTATTATTAGATATTTAATGCAATTGTATATTTATTATTAGAATTCATATGAATAAGTTGAAATGATGTCCAACTTTTTCATGCATTTGATGGTGTGGATGAAATTTTATGAAATCTTAAATGATTAAAATTTAATAATTCTTTTAATGTTGTTTAAAAAATATTTTTAATTGGATAATATTAAAACAATAGTTATAGTGACAACTAAGAATATAAGGTCATATCATCCAATCTCTCTCTTGACTTAGAAAAGTTTTAATTGAAAAAAAATATATTCTGACTTAAAAAAAAAATCATTGAAGAAAAAGAAATGGAAAGAATACGAAGAGGAATTTGTCTTTTGGAGGCATGGTTTGGTGGAGTTTGTATAATGCCAAAGGAGGGTGTTGTGTTGCGTTTGGATTGGGACATAGGAAGGTTTGTGTTGGTCAAATCTTAGGGATTGAAGAAAAGCTAAAACGTGTATGTTTGCACTCGTTTGCACCAGTGCATGCCATTTTCGTGTTAAATCCATATCTCTCCTTGGTGCATCCATTTAATATGCTCTTTTTTTTTTTCGTGGCATGTTTATATGAATCGGAACAAATATTAAAAATATTATTTTGCTTTATCTAATCAGAAAGAAAATAAAAATTTTCTTTTAATCTCTCTTAAAGGGCCTTCTGAAGGAAAAAGTAAATTCATACCTGAAATCATGATTTTGAAGAATATGATTCCTACAAATTTACTATTTTTAAGTTACTGAGAAATATTCTTAAAAATATTGACACGAGTTTTTTAGAAATCAAAACATAATTATTATCACTTTAAATTGTTTGATAAAACATGTGGTATATTCTTTTAAGTAAAATTTTTATATTTATTAGTAAAGTAGTGTGTCCCATCTTCCAAGTAAGAATGTTTGTATGAAAATTTAGCTCAAAATTGTTCATGGAAATATTTCTTCACAGTAATTAGTATCTTTAAATAAGTAAATCAGACATGAAAAATATATTTGGGAATTTTTGAGAAACTAAAAATTTCAGATCTTCCTAACACCACATAATTTAAATTAGAATCTATTCACACTTTTTTTTCATTGTTTGAAACACATCATTAGTATCGTTCCACTACTGAGACGATAGCGAAATTTTGTTCCATTTTCCTGTCGCGTCCAAAATAACGTGTATGATGGGAAAATATTACTTAAAGAAATAATTTAACTAAAAGTCATTCAAAATTTATGAAATTTAAAAGATGTGTGTCTTTTGTCAAAGTTAACCTCCCCTCTTTCACAATTTTATTTCTATCTATCAGTGTAGCTCTAATATAATTATATAAAATTAAATTACTATAAAATAAATAAATGTTATGGTCGTTAAAACAAATAAATAGTTAACACAAACAGTATTATTTAATACTATATTTGTTAAATATAATATATTGATTCTTTTAATTAAATATAATGTATAGACATCGGTGAATTTATTATTGAAAAAATCTATTTAAGATGATATCCGCTTCATAACCTTGATTTTTTTATTTTATTTTTTTATTTTGGAAAAAGAATACTAAATCTTCTCAACTTTATCCTCGAATTTTAACATTTTTCAGATACACTCAACTTAGTTTTATTCTAATCTATCTTTAATTTTTTATAATTTTCTATAACGAAACACAGATAAATTATTTAAGAGATATTGCACTTAATTTTTATAGTTCTTCTTCTAAGAAAATAACATTCACCTCTCATATGTTAAAAAATTAAATAAAAATACCTAGAAATATTGCATTAAATAAAACTCAACTGGGAAACTATCGACGTTTAAAATATATTTTTAAAATATAAAAATTTAAATATTTTTTATAAACAAAAACTTAAATAATTTAATTATTATACATTAAAAATATCACATGACTAAATTATAAACTATATTATAAAATATATATTTTTTTAGAAAATATTCTTTCATGTAAAAATGTCTATAAATACATTATTAAATATGTTAACTTATTTTGTTTAAATATGATTTTAATACTCTTATGGTATCATATACTAATTACATACTATATTTTCTGGTAGTTATTTTTCTCTTCGAGTAACTCTCCTTTTTCTCTAAATTTTTCTCTAAATTTTTCATGACATATTTCATCTATTCATCTATCTTAAAATTTGATCCTACGTCACAAGAGTTGAGGAATCAAGAAATATATCTATTCAATCCAATTTTCAAATAGAGTAAATTCCTATTTATTTTAAAGTTCTATTCTTTTATGTTTTTTCTTAGATTTTGTTCATCAATTTTGGAGGGATCATTTAAGAAAAGTGATAATCTTAACTTATTATATTATATAATGTTTGGATAACTTGCTCTAAGTCCTTCGATCTTAGACTTATATCATTGTTTGGCTTGAAGTTGTCTTGAGATTGAGCCTTTCAAACAAGGGAAGCTAGTTTTAAGTTTTCCAATAGTACATAGGTTAGAAGATCTAAATATGAGAGGACGTGGTCCCAAGTTTTAATTTCTCTTGCAATGTGTGATGGAACTATTGAATACACGTTTTATAAATATGTAGAAATATTGGTTTTAATAGTTTAATAGTTAAATGTTGCTTTGAGAAGATTTTTGAATGTTGTGAATTATGAATTGAATGGTACATGCCATTGTGTATGATTGAAATGAAAATTACAAGTACTTGTCTAAATGATGATAAATTCATATACAATCATTTTAATTTATTATGAATCTATTTCTATTTCCTTTTATTTATACATTTTTTTTATGTTATGATGACTTTACTATGTATATAAGCAAAAACATATGTACATGAGCACCTTAAGAGTCTTTAGTTTAGTTTAGGTATGTATTTAGTTGTATATAGGTTAGATGAATGTTAATACTTATATGTAGATAAGAGTAAGAGTACAAATGTTATGAATGTTTTTATCAGGGTTATATACTATTGAAATGTTATGAATGATAATAGTAGATGAATGTTTTTATCAGGGTTATATACTCTTGAAATATTGTAAAGGTGTCATTTGAAGGCGCCATAAACCTAACGTTGGACGCATTTTACTTGAGTTGCTCTTAGGCCTAATGGCGTCCGACCCAAATTCAGTGGCGTTGGATGCAATTTCAAGCAATGACTCTTAGGTTTTGTGGCCCCAAACTCAATTCTCATGGTGTCGAACACAATACCCTCGAATGTAGTTGGGTTAGACACGAGTTCATAACATTCATAGTCAATGTAATTTTTGTTTTACATCATTCCTTCTTTTTATTTCTTCATAATTTTACTTATACTCTTTTGATCCCAATGTCTTTTATTCAAATAACTATAAAATGTCTTATTTTTTAGGATATTTCAAAATAGATCTAAAATGATTGTTATTACAAAGAATCAATTTTAAACAATAAATATTTGATTATGTAAGACAAATTTAAAATGCCTGTTTTTTACATATAATCAAAATGAACAGTAATCAATTATCTTAATTTAAAATGTTTTTTTACATGAATAACATAATAATCAATTATATTTAATTATAATCAAATATCAACTAGTAACCATAAAATGTTTTCAAATTATTTAAATTGATAATCATTTCATAGTAGTTGTATAAGAATGTTTTAATTGAATAATTCAAAAAGATAGTTGAAAAAATAATTAAGGTTGTTTAGACTAGATTAGATGTAAATTATTGTGAAATCAAACTAATATAAAAAATATGTGCATTTATTTATTTATTATTTTAACCATATTATTTTCATTTTTGTCTTTTTATTGTAAAAATTATCATTGTTTATCTCTCCTTTCTTCATCAAAGTTTTTGAAAAAAAAATATTTTATTCAACTTATCATTTACTCATTCATTCTTAATTGTATTTTAAGTCGTATTTTCTTTTACAATTAAGGAGTACAAAGGTTACTTTAACAATAACATAAAAAAATGTAAATGTTTATTTAAAAATTAGGTTTTGATGAATTTTTTTTTTCATCAAGGACTTATTTTTGTTTGGCAGTCGCTTCCTGCATAATATATATTGCTTCTTGCACTTAACAAATTTTTAATTTGCCAACAATCTCTTCATTAATTTTATTTTAGAATTTATTTATTAAATAATTTTTTTCTCTCTCGAGTCAGGTTCACATATAAGTCCAATCAAGTAAAAAACTGTTAACTTACTCATAAATATTAACAAACTTTATTGATAAATAATAAAAAAAACTATAAATATTAAGAAAATCTATAAAAAACATCTATATATTTTTTTAAGCAACATTGAATCAGTTATCATCAAACTAAATATTTGAAAATAATGTGTTAAACTGAATTTTTTAAATTATAAATATCTTAACTACATCCAACATTATTTTTATTATTATTAAAAAATATATAAAAGAGATGTTTCTATAAATATGAGAAAAAGAAAAATTATTTAATATATAAAATAACAAGGATATTATTAATATTTTGAAAATTTTTTAACCGCAGCATTTTGTATGGAACCAACTACCTTTTTGTTTACCCAATTTAACAACTTTGAAAGATATGAGTGCAATTTTTCTTATAATTAAATTATTCAAATTTTAGATTATAATATATTATTTGGTTTTTATATTTTAAAATTTTAATTTTTTTTATTTTGTTGGTTAATATATTATTTTAAAATGAAATCATACATACGGATATCACTTCATTAAAATATTAGGAACATGGATGTTATTTTTTTTTAAATTGTGAATGTTTATATAAAAACTTGTGATGATCATTTTAATAAAAATAATAAATATAAAACCAAATCAAATTGGTCGGTCTAACTTGACGAGTAGATTTAAGATGAACTTGAGTATATTTAAGATAAACTTAATTTAATCCGGCGGGATCAATAGAAAATAGTCAATCCAAACTTGATTTTAATATATATATATATATATATATATATATATATATATATATATATATATATATATATAACTTTTGATCTTTTTATACCGTTGCGTAGTTATTAAGAATTTTATTTTGTTTTATCACAATGATTTTTTTTCCATTTAAATTATAGAATAATATTTTTCGAATTTACTTTTCTTCTATTGGATTGGTATTTATTATTATAAAATTTTAAAATTTGAACCAAATATGTACACTACGTTAGACATATATTATATATTTTTTATTTTCAATATAAATCGAGTTAATCAATAACCTAATAGTTTGACAATTGACTAGTATTTTGATGGAATCAACGATCGAGTTGATTTTTACAAAACTCTAAAAAATGTAAGAAAGTAACATGTATTTTAAAATTATATATGATGTTAACGTTATTTAGTATTTTCTTAACTATTTAAATTGAATGTAAAAAATATTTTTTTATTATTATTTTGTTACAATTCATTTTGACCTAGACTATTAATATACAATCTAAACATACATTTAGAAGAATGAAAAAGTATTTATTTAATTCTTTAATAAATTCTAATAGGCTTAATAAATAATCTACCAATTTTAATATAAGAAACTAACTAAAAATAGTAAATTTAAATATTAATTAAAGTGAAATTGAAATTAAGGTATTTATATGTAAAAGTGGACAAACTTTAAAGATCAATAAACTGGCCAGATTAGAATACAAGTATTTATTTATGAAGAAAATAACGAGAATCAGGATAAAAATAGAATTACATTGAATAAATAAAATAATATAATTTTATTTGTTATTAATAATTTTATTTATCATTTTAATTATTTCATCATAATAATAAATATAGACAAAGTACAGATAATTAATTATGAACTATCTCCATTTTCAAACAAATATTTTTAATATATTTATAACGTATAGTTGATTGATTATGTTGCAATTATTCATATTTTTTATTTTTCTAAATTTTTTATGAAAAGTTAAAACGTTTTATTTCTTACATTTTCCACGCATTTCAGTTAAAAATGAACCACCATTTCTTTGTTTTCTTTGAAAATGGCAATGAATAAATGCTTGGGATTTATATTTTTTGACAGGTTCAGATGTGCTGACACAACTCTATGCTTGAAACTCTTAAGTCTTGTAACTCATTCCATTGATTAAGTCTCTGCATGCCATCCACGTTGCAGATTCTGTCACTCATTTGAGAATTTATACTTCTAATAAAGTGGGGGTAGGGATGCAAAGGAAATGGAATAGATTTAAAAGTGAAATTCTTATGGTATGAGCAAAAGAGAAAAAAGAGTAAAAGAAAAAAAAAATAATATA
>Ga0209489_101729_pt1 | contig 44882 bp, 24 predicted proteins | sample SiratrowhiteBW_FD_187527 | JGI IMG/M metagenome (GOLD analysis project Ga0209489, IMG submission 187527) | Root nodule microbial communities of legume samples collected from California, USA - Siratro white BW (SPAdes) (version 2) | ecosystem: Host-associated > Plants > Roots > Nodule | place... | reverse complement strand
TATAATTACACATAAAATACTTTTAATATATATATATATATATATATATATATATATACATACATATATTAATTGATAATTAGTTTAGTGTCAATAACTAAAATGTTAATGTTTGTGCAATCAAACTAAACTCCAAAATTGGACAATTGTTATTTATCTAAACTTGTGGAAGATGCTATTTACAAATCAGATATCCCGAAATCATTACAATTACGTGTCAGTTTAGATAATGAAAACATCAAACATATTTTCTGATTTAGTTATGTCGTCCTAATGCTCATTTTACATGTTAGAAGTTGTTGAAGCTAAAACACAAATAACTTTCGGTTAATGTTTAAGGTTGTGTCCGGTTAGGAACTGACTTGCATAGTCACATAAGCATCATTCGTTAACACATTTAAGACCATCTAATAGAGGATTTAAGTGTTCTAATAACATCTAAAATCATTAAATTAGAAAACTTACAAGTTAACAACTATTAAAAATAAGGCCCAATGGGAGACAAGTTGATACTTGGTTACTCTTCTCTCTTCATCATGTTTACTTAAAATAGGTAAGCATGTAGTGAATAAGGCTATTGGACGTATCATAGTTGGAAGAGGAAGTAGAGTTATGATTAGTATTAGTGCAAAGATGTAGGTTTTTATGGTGATAAATTGTGATGAGAAAAGAAAAAGAATGGTACGGAATAAGTAGGTGATGATGAATGGTGGAAAGGGGAGGTGCGATGAGGGAATCGAGGAGAAGCAAAGAGGGAAAGTGGAATAGACGTATGTTGACTAGTCATGGAGATTGAGAAGTGGCAGAAGCATAGCAGTCAACAATGAATGGAAGATAATAATAAAATCTCGTGATAACAGTGCTCGCGATCCCACCAACTATGGATGGAACATGTTTATATAGTAGGCCCCCACTTCATCTTTTGTTTTATCATTTTTCTCAATATTGTTGCTTCCCATAAACACAACAAAATATATAGGTAGATGTAAAGTTTGATTGTAAATAAGAAAGTTCAGATACATGATATAACTACACAAGAAAAAGTGTGGCCTGTGCATGAATAGATTTCTTAAAATATGTGAAACTCTTTAATTTTTTAGATAAATATTAGTATTTATTTACACTTAATCATTGTTAAAATAAGAGTTTGTTATATTGGATCTAAAACATCATAATTATAAAGTAACATTAAAATTAATTTTTGAGGAATTTTTATTATTCAACTTGACAACTCAATTCAATTATAAATAGGAAGAATTGTTAAATTAAAAAAAAACGACTTAACATAACTAAATTTTGCATAAAAAATTTAAATATACCAAAAGTAATATACTTGTCTTCTTTATATTATGGTTAAACAACATTAATATGTGAAAATTATTTATACCTATTTAACAAAAATGATACCTGATTTGAATTGGGGGAAAAAGTATGGGAGAAAGGACATATTTTTCTTATCCAAAACTAGTAATGCCATGCAATTAAAAAAAAAATAGTTTGTTTCATTTCAATTATCTAATATACCGCCTTATCTTATTTGTATACACTTATTTTTTTAGGTATTTTAATATATTTTTAAAATTATCAATATTTTAAAATACAATCATGTATTATAATATTAATTAATTATCTTAACTATAAAACATAGTTGATATATTTAAAATGTTTATATGATTTTTAAATATAATAGTTTGTATATCTAAAAGTATTATTTGTTATTGTAAGTCTTGATAAAATATATTGTAATTATCAAATATGCACCTATTAACCCATACATTCATTATATAAATCTTGATATTTTTATGGTTACATAACATTATATACTCTCATACTAAATATGTTTGTATGTGTTTGTGTATATGTGTTTTTGTTATAAAAGATTATTTTTTATTATGTGATTTCCAACATGATGTACAAATCTCCTTTAACTTCTTATCACATGATGTCTTAATCTATGTGATATAGATCATTGCTAAAATAAGGATATCCTATTTTTGTAATAAATTTGTGTATCCTCTTTGGATTACATTACCATCTATACATATCTCACTGCAGACTTTCTTTTTTTTTTATCAACACTACACACTTATAAAAATGTCACAATACCACATTAGGTATTAACATGCACAACTACTATAGGATACATTATCATAAAATATACACATATAATATACAACATTGTGTATATTAAATCATCGCCTATATACTACGCATCTAATCATTGTTACTATTATTACAACACAATACACCTAAAATCAAGTAAATATATGTTGTTTTAGTGAATTCATATAGCTTTAGCAGCCTTATTTCTCCAACAAAGAAATTTTTTTTCGCTTGAATGACCTTACAACACTTGAATGACACTAGTTTTAGAAAAAACAAAATAGGTTATGTCTTTTTCTCACTCGAGTGTCTTTTGGTTAACTAAGTGATCATCATTCCTCTTGTATCATTTAAGCATCACATTAATGCTTAAGTTAATAGACTTGTTGTATAATTCAGCAAGTTCCAGAAATACTATACATTATATTTTTCCAATGCTTGATCCAACACTAATCACTTGAGAAAGACCATTCATTGTTTGCTTTAATCAATTCCAAAATATCATGCATTACCATCACACCTTGATGTTTGAGAGACCACTTACTACTTGAATTATTGAATTATAAGAGTTTAAATAGAAAGATAATTATCTTACTTTTTTTCTTGTTCAAACTTTAAGATGAATCATATATTTTATTATACTGAATATAAATGATATTAAGAAATGTATATAATCATTGCTTACCATTTGAATATAATTTGAGTAGTATTTCATTACTTAAAAAGCAATATACATTCATATTCTTTACATTTTATTTTTCAACGATTATTATAAAAAGTCTTATATTTTTCATTGTACAAAATCCCAATTCTCAATTAATAACACTTATATATTACTTCAATTAAAAAAATTTATCTCAAACTTCGAAATTCTACTCTGCATAACACTTATATATTACTTCAATTCAAAAAAATTATCTCAAACTTCGAAATTCTACTCTGCATGAGTTAATTCCAGTAACATCTTTCCCAAATAATTATAATTACTATTTGTTGAAAACTTCATCCCAATCCAACCTACGTTTCACACATCAAAATCAATACAAAAGTGAATACATTCAACTTTATTAACTCTTATTTTTTTAAGATAGCGTCCATACTAACCAACATTTCCAAAAAAATCACGAAGGTCCAAATTGAGCTACTTGGATCCCCAAATGTTTAACTTTAGCCTATCAACATTTTTCCTTAATCATATTACTATCACATTTTTTAAAGATATGAATTTGGAAACAAATTTATTATAAGATTTTTTTTTTCATTTTTTTCCATTAAACTCCATATCTATAAAAGGTCTTATAATTATAATTATAATAAACCAAAAATAATATTAATTATGTTTCATACAATTATCATCCACTAGTTCTTTCTTTATCACAGGTCATATAAATGAATTTCGCCTACTACTTGTTCCCTCCTGTATCCTTCTAATAATGTGTAATGAGATAAAATATACTTACGTGCCACTTCATAAATATTTATAAAAATAAAATAAGAATTTGATTGAAGAAAAGTAGAAGAGACATTAAGATCAAAATGGAAAGATAAGTACAAATTGATAATAAACAGTATAGCAGCTTTCACAATTTTTTAAAATTATTTACCCTCTTCTTCCTTCTTACTTAACACCGCAAATTATATATATTTTAAAATTAAAATCATTCATGTTGATAATAATTTACACGTATTTATACACATTAAGATCAAAATGGGTAGATAAGTACAAATTGATAATAAACAGTATAGCAGCTTTCACAATTTTTTAAAATTATTTACCCTCTTCTTCCTTCTTACTTAACACCGCAAATTATATATATTTTAAAATTAAAATCATTCGTGTTGATAATAATTTACCCGTATTTATACACATTGAATATATTTTTTTAAGAAAAATGTCTTATTTGTAATAAAAAATTAATTTTATTATTTACTGAAAATCATGTTTCAAATTATTACGACAATAGTCACCCAATGAAAACAAGTTAACAAGTCTTTACAACTCAGTATAGAACTTGTTTTCCTAAGTTTTCCTTTCATTTATCTAGACCAAGTTAGATTCTTATAAACAATGTAAAAAAATTACAAAAAAAAAAAAAATCTAAAAATTTGGAAAAAAGAGTTGCTAATGTGTTCCAAACCTTATATACTGTCAATAATACAGGTTACCTTATTCACATAAGTTGATAAATATTATTTAACTGTAAATATGGTAAACTAACAATAATAAATAACAAAATAGGAAATTAAAAACAAAATATATTCCAAATATTTTTATGAAAAGAGAAACACTATCTAAACAATTTATAAAGAATGTCATTGTTTTGAGAAACTATAAAAAAATATTTATAAAAACATAATAATTTTATTAAGAAAAATAAGAAGTAAACAATTAATAGTTAAATATTATTATCCAATTTTAAATAGAAATACTTATTTTTAATCACTTATTTTATTATTATATATACATATGGTAAAATAAAATAAGAAAAAGAGGGGGGCCACCCTAAGCTAGTTTAGTTCCACGACACAACAATCGAATGCGACAAAATTAATAGGATCACTTTCTTATATAGTTTAATAGGAAGAAAGAGAGAAATATAAACTACATGAAATTAAAATTAAACATAAAAAACGAGATCCATATTTTTTTTGTTGTTTTACCATAAAAAAACTTCCCTCTTTTTGGAATATAGATTAGTCGAATTGAAGAGAAGAATCCAAATAAAAACTCTTATTTTCTGGCTATCCTGCAGTATACTGAACAAAAAAGAAGAAAACATAAAATTTTCCATTCTCGAACGTTCTTTTTCCTTTATTTCTTTCTTAACTACCAATGCTTCCTTCATTCCTATACTCATTCACGAGTTTTAATTTAATCACATCACATCCATTGAAAGAATCTTTCAAAGCTACACATTTGGAACGGAACAAAAGAGATGGTTCGCTATTCTTATTGGACCGAAACAATGGTGAACATGGCCATTGCTGGTGCAGTTGTTGGAACAGTAGTGTGAGGTTGGATTTATAATAAAACTTTAGAAGAAGAAAGGAACCAAAATTTTGTTTCACACAGGACCAAACCCACCAACCACTGCGACATTACAAACTAAAAAAAGATATAGATAGATACATATAATAGGGTTAGGGTAAGGGTTAAAGTTAAAGGTGATAGGGCACAGAAAAAGGAGAATAACTTAGCTAAAAACGAAGCAATGGTTATGGTAAAAGTGTAGCAGTAGGTGGTAGGTAGGTAGCAACATAGAGAGTGGTAGATCACGTGATTGACGTAAAGTTGGCATGGTGATGTTGATGCCGACACTTGACAGAAGGAAGGTCGGTGTTGGTACCAAGGGAGAAAGAAGCACGCAACAATCATCGTTTTAACCCTCTCATCATATCTGCAAAACAATCTTTGCCCCCCTTCTCTTCTGCTCCAAACACATCCATTTCTCTCTTGCAGTAATAAACAAAGAAACAAAGTTGCAGGGTGGGTCCATGCCCCTCCATGCACTGCCAAACTCAAACAAGTTTTTGTTTTTGGGTCCTCCATTGCCTCTCCACTCTCCTTCCTCACCAGTACCACTTGTGCACAAAAAAACAATGCTCAATGCCACGCTGTTTCCTCACGGGTCTTCAACTTCCTACCATCTCAGTTATCATATTAAATTCCCTTCTGCATAAGGGTGCGTTCTGCTTCTTCTACCTTGCTTTGCATTGTAAATAATAAACTGCAAGATCTGTAACACAGAGAGATTTCCTCCTTATACGCTGGTTAAATACCTACAACATTATTATTATATTTTAACCATAGTATTCTTGAGTCAGAAAACATAGGCTAAAAGCAACTTCACATGTGGTTTATTCTATTAATATTTTGTTGTGTCCACGGTCAGTCGACACAGATATAATAGTCAAATATGGTACGTTTATCAGTTGTTGAAACATCAAATACTGTCATATTTTTTGGCCAAAAATATTAATTTTAAATTTAAATAATAGAAAAAAAAACTTACTCCATATTCAAAGAATTAAAAACTTATATTAGTAAACGGTAGTTAGAAATGAAAACTTGTTCATCCATCAATGGATATGGCATGCTTTGATTGGTGATGGATTGTGTTAAAAAGACGCTATGGCTCTAAAGCTATCAATAAGTTTGAATTAATTTCATAAAATAATAAATAGTTACTTTTACTTCTATTTTAGCACACTAGAATTTTGCGATATCCAAACACTCTGCATTATAGAAAAATGATGTTGACAACATAACTTCAACATCGTCCACCACCAATCCAAAATATTGTTAGCATGTTAAACAAGCTCAGTGAGTCTTAAAATCAATCAATTATGCTTAAAATATATGCTTGGATATTACAAAGAAATCAAAGGGAAAAAACCCAAATTTTAATCAAATAAATCGTTAATTTAGGGATAAAGAATGTATAATAAATATAATAAAATATTTTCATAATATTAAAGATCAAATTTGTTCTTTGTTAAATCTGATGTATCCGATAATATGATTGAGTAATAGACAAAAATCTTTGTCTCCTTCTTTATCATGAATAAGTGAGAAAATGTATAGGTGGAATAAAAACGATGGCAAGGTACTTAAGAGTTGTATATACGTAGACAACCTTCAATCTTTCTTGTATTGGCACAAAACTATATATGTATTGGGCATGTATACTACAAAACACTATACTTCTAGAGTGACAAAATGAAATACCACTTGAACTAAGTTTTGGGTTGATCTATAATAGCGATGAAGTTCATCCAACTACATACAAAAATAGTTTGATTCAAATGGTTATTCTTATTTAATTTATAGATGTTAAATTAGATTATTCTTTTATACCGTACACATCCGACATGTCGGCATAAAAAAAATAATTCCCAACTAAACCTGAAACCATGGAGTTTTACCGGTTAATTTTTCCAAACTAGACATAATTCTTGTTTTTTTTTTCAAAATAAAAGTGAAAAAAAAAACTTCAAGGTGTAAATATAAACCCAAAAATATACCTTAGAGTTTTAATTCTTTAAACGAGTAATGTTTGGATAAAAAAAGAAAAACAGAAGTATAATGTATCATTAAAAAAAAGTTAAATTATTAATAAAATTTTATCTGTCGGTAAAATATTATTATTGACGAATATCATATATCGCTAAATTTATTGATGAATTTAAATTTATCGATGGATCTATCGACAAATTTATCTTATATTTGTTATTAAGGGCTCATAAATCTGTCGGTAATTATACAAAATCAATTTACTAACAAATTTTGTGTGTTTCTGATAAATTTATCTTATGAATTTTTATTTTATTTAAGTGAAAAGGTCATAAAATGCATTATTTATTCAATTTAACAATTAATACTAACAACCAGTCGATCCTATACTTTTAATAGAAAATCCTTTTAATTATATCTTTATTGAAAAAATCGTGGTTAATATTTTTCAGTTCAATTTATCACTAACCAGGTAAACTCATTTACCTGTAACGTGTCAGATGGAGGTGTCTCCTTTGTAAACACATCACACTGGTTTGTCTGGCAAACATTACATCACATTTGGAAGCATGTCGTGTAATATAAATTCCATTTATACCAAGGCGGAAAGCACATTCTTTAGGTTTACTTTCGCATCCAAGTTCCTGTTTTTCACTCGTTACGATCCAAAAGGTAAATAGGACAGAAACAACGTTGACCGTTGTTGTCTAACACCTATCTCTCAATTGTGCATGTGAAAGCCTTACATGTAGCAGGGAGAAGGCGCGTTTTACGGGTGTCTGTTCTTGCATACGACAAGCCCAATTGCTTTCTCGCATCTATACTTGTTTCACATGTTCGAATGTTCAAATAAAAGCATGGAATGAGTCAAAGTAACATGTGAAATGCACTGCGCAAGGTGATCGGTGAAGAGACAAGAGTAGGTGGAGTGTGTATAGCAGCCCAAGCAACGTATGAATCAACCAATTGTCAGCAATGACACTGGATTCAAATGGAGGAAAAGCAACAATAAAGGGGTGTTACAGAATTGTAAAATCACAAAGGACACAACCAAATAACCTTGAGTAATATCACACTACATAGACGTTAATAATGTAAGATATGCTCGAGATGTTGGTGTCATTACATATGGTTCATTCCTATAGGCACGCCCAAGATATTCCGACCAACAAATTCCTTCATTATAGTAACATGAATTTAGAACAAAATAAAACAAACACGTGCGGCATTCTAGTTGTATTAGAAGTAAAAAGCCATTGCAACTTCCTAAATGGTACATCAAGAACAAAAGAGCTCTAAGAACCACAATACAAAATCATGATTGTTAATCCTTTTTAACTGGCATTCAGCATCAAGAGTGCAGAGTCTTGCGTCCAAATACTAATCAGTGTGAAAAATCCTTATATCCAAATAAATGCAGCTATTTGATAAGTCATTGAAGGGCAGCACCAAAATGGTTCCTGGAACCGAGAACTAATTCACATGAAAGGCTCATGAATACCATGGATGCATAAACTCATACTTCGAAGTTCTCAAGATTTGACGTTTTGAACCATTCCAGTACATAGCTTTGTAAGCTTTCTGTCGTGATTTAGCATGGCACTAACACTCTTAACCACCAGAATGATCTGACATATGAGAAGATGCATGCATAAGTTTACAGGATAACATACAAAAGGTTTAATTTTGATTAGAAACGTTAATATAGTCCAGTCCATGAGCTAAAATATTCATAAAAACCCAATGGACAAGGACCCATCCATGGGCTAATCTTCTTTTTTAAATCTCCTTTAAAAACGACTTTCCAAAATTATTTGTTTTTAAAAAAATCTTAAACTTATGAATAAAAGCATTAATTTGCTTCAAGTTTGGCCATTCACAACCAAATCTAATTTAAATTATTAATATCGATATCATGATCCAACATAACTTGATTATAAGTCTTAAAATCTCAAAGAAAATACATATATTTCTACAAGAAACAAAAACACAAAGAACCATAAATAAATAAAAAAAAAGATGAATTCGTTAAGTTATTGGAAAAGAGAAATACTGTGAATTCAGAATTTAACCTTTTCTTTTACAAATGATTTTATATCAATGTGATAATATAAATTTGAGGATTGTTTAAAATTTTAAAAAGAAATAATATTTATGTCTTAAAACGAATATTTGAAATTAAAAGTTAATATCAATTTCAAAATGTGAGATAATTTATTTTATAAAGATCAAATAAAAAATTATTCATTTCAAAGGAAACAAAAATCAATAATTTCAAAATTTAAAGAATAATAATGTCTACGCCAACTTTTACTGTTAACACTACCTTGCATATTTGTAAATTTGTATTATTTTGTCTTCTGTGATATTCAAAAACAATTAGAAAGATATTTTAAATTTTCCAAAAGTAATTGATAACTGAATAAAAATAATAAAAATACACTACAAATCAACTTATAAATGATAATAGTGAATGATTTGAATGAAGGCTTAGTTTTGCTTACTAACTAAATTTATAATTTATGTAAGTTATATTTATACAATATATATATATATATATATATACACACACACACACGTGTGTGTGTGTAGTCATAAATATAATTTCAAGTTAATGAAAATTATGAATTTTTAAATATATTTTATTATTAGTAATTTAATATTTAAATAAAAATATATAATAATAAAAAATTACTCATAAAATATATTTATTTTACACTACGCTTCTATTTATTTTAGTTCTTATGTAGCATACAAATATAAATAAAGAAAAAGAAAAGAATGTTTCACATCAAACAAAAAAAATGAAAATTTAGTATAAATTTAAATCGTTTGAATTATGTGCTCTTAATCATAATAGATAAATTAATAAGATTTTGATAAGCAAAGATTAATAGTTCATTATTTCTTAATTTATTTTTCCTAAAATTTTACTCTAATGTTGTAATGAGTCAAACTCACTTTGACCTTAACCCTAACTCCTTTATGGGGGGTCTTTGGAAGCTAGGTTTTTCCAACCCATTGATTGGGTAAGTAAATAAAATGGGGTTTAAGAAGTGAGCTGAAGTTTTCACAGGTTAAATTGACAGGTATAATTTTGATACAACTTGCGAACTTGAAATCAATTGACTCAAATTGTTAAGAAAAATGCATTTTCAATGGCAATGGAGTACACCACTAGATTGTAGCGAACTTGGTTTTGAAGTGTCGACATTAAAAAAGTGAAAAGTGTCAAAAGGGCCCTTGTCCCAGAAAGAGGCTGGGGCTTGTGTTCATGAGCTTGCATCAATCTTTGGCTCACAATATGATAAATATACAAGAAAATACAAATAACTTCAACTAGCATTATTTGATTAAAATTATCTGAAAAAGAATATAAATATATCAAATGCAATTATGATCATGATAAAATGGGTGGTAGATGTAAATTGACAAAGACCTCCATTTGTATATAAACTTGTGAAGAAAAGAGATACAGCAACAATGATTAACATGAGGTGAGAAGAAGCGAGTATCACAATGAGTAGAGACAACACACCTGAAAGCACGCATAAGTAATTGCAGTCGCAAAGTAAAAGTTTGCATTCCCAGTACCCTGCCCATTTTATTACAGAGATGAGGAACTGAAGATAACAACAGAATAATCTATTTGAAATTTTAGGTGAACACAAACTCCATACCCTCCATATCCATAAATTGTGCATCACAGGGCTAAGAAGTGAAACTCCAACATAACCAGATAACAGAAAGAATGAAAACTGCATATCTGAAAAATCAAGGAAGTTGATTATTCAAAAGGAGATTATACGCAATATAAAAGGTCAAAAAGAAAGAGAAGTAACCTTTGAGTTCATAAGCAAATAACCCAAGTAAACCCAAATACAGAGCTGAATCACCAACCTAGTTAAAATGAAAACAAAATGGTTACAGGGATTAATCCAGATTGAAACACGACACAAATTCACAAAAAATAAACACATCAGTGATGGATTCTTTTTATGTCTGATTACTGACAAGTTAGATAGACAGACAAAATGGTACAGAGATCAATCAGATTGTAACATGATGCAAATTCACACAAAACACAATATATATGGACTTCTCTAAGTAGATTTAGACAGATACATAGATGAATGATAGATCAATCAGATACCAGCATGATGAAAATTCACAAAAAATAAACACATCGGTGCTGGACATTCTATGTTCAAGTTCGCAGCTCAATATTTACAACTATACCGTTAACGTTTTCCCTTCTAAGCGTGTATATGTGAATGTGCTAAGTGTGTAAAATACTTATTTGCATAATTTCTATTTTGGACGATGTATTCATACAATATCATGCATTGAACATTTAACAGGATAATAACGCCTCTTTCATTCTAAATTATAAAAATATTTTCAGCAACACCCATGAGACAATATGCTTAAATTCTAAGAGCTAATTTGAGTCCAGGTAAAAAATAGAAACTGGTGAAAAAAATAAACTTACTGAAGGATAAGACTTTAACATAGAAGATATCACGATGTATACAAAAGCTAGAAAGCATGGCCGGTGATTTAGCCGTAAGGCTAATGGTGCTAGCATCAACAGAATATTCCCATGAAATACTATCAGGAAGAAATTTCTGAAAAAATCGAAAACTTCTGCAAAGAAGTACCTGTAATACAAATATCATCAGAACAAAATAAGTGCCAAAGTTCATGCGAGGAATAAAACATTCTAGTCTACACTAAAGATGGCAGTTTCCCTTCTTATTCAACATACCACAAAACCCCAATGTTTGGAGACAGATCTTGTATTGTAAGAATGAAGCCATAGGTTCTGCACAAACAACCTAGAAGTTTAATTACAAGATATAGAAAACTTGCCATTCCCATTAAGCAAGAAATTGTGACAGTAGACATTTAACAGTTTCTTGATAATGATAATAACAAAAGAGAATAAAAAGAAATAATATAAATTTCATAATCACAAACAATGTTCTTCAAACGGAGATAATACAGTAAAATCTACCTCCTTCAACATATGGTACACATTAATTGTCCTCGTACTAAGTTCATTTACTTTTCAAACAATGATGTTAAAAAATGTGCATAATTTTTTTATAATAGACGAAAAATCAAGCATAGTGCATAAACGCCAAAAACGTGGCTTAACTGGGAAATGAATTATTTGACTTCCCAAAGGATTTTACTTCAGAGTTTCACACCAACAGTAACCAACTAAGTATTACATGAACAAACAACAGTAATATGGACCTAAAATCTTCTAAATCTTATACGGCCGCAAGGTAGCTTATGCTTTTCAAAAGTTGTTGGTGACTCCAAAGTCCATAAAGGCAGCAGTTACAAACCCAGTACTTCTGTAATTATTTTGGAGTAATCATAATGGTGTATAACTGTTTTCACATGATATTCTAGATTCTTCATTGGCTCTCAGAAAAGCTCCCCCAGTCTTTACTCTTTAGTTGACTCACTAACATCTAAGCCCAAATTCGTGCAACTACTATGATAATGAACAAATATGCATACATATTTCGTCACTTGCAAAATTGTTGTCAGAAATGAATAATGATAAAAGTATTTAAGCAAAACCTTTTGAATAACTCCAGTAGACCGCCATACTGTTGGACATACATACTACAAAGGACTAAGATGTAGGATGACCAAAGCAAAGTCCAGAACAGAAAAGACACAACTGGCCTCCATGAGAATACATGCGCAACCATTAGCTGGTTCTTTGCTTTCTCTTCTGAACAACTATCACTTAAGGTGGAATTGCCAACTTCAAGACTATTCCTTTGCCAGAATAATTTCCTAGGAGGAGCATCAGGACCATATCCCAATAACAATATTACCTGGAAAAGAGGATAATATTAGGGTCCAAAGATAAAAAAAAATGCAAATTACAGAGAACAAAGATTTTCAGATTATGCTGAAAATGTTATACAATGGGTTCAAGCAACAACATACTGGGATAATAAGGATGGCAGGGTACAGAGACAAGTGTGTAGCCATGACCCATCCAAAAGCCGCCAACGGAGCTAGTCCTGTTGTATGTCAGCACAGGTTCAACATTACACAAAATATTAGACGAAGAGCACAAGACTACAAATATAAAGTGATAATGATCTTTCTTCAGTTCTCAAAACTACTTCCAAAATCTAATCAGCTAGCCGGATATAGCAATAGGCAACCTTTACACTGAAGTGGACTGGATAATTCGATGGAAATAATAACAAATGAAATATTGTCATGCGTCTCAGAGAAAATATGAAAAAAGAAAGTTAAACAAGGTGAATATTGGACATCAAAATTGATAGTCAGACTGAAGGCTCAATATGATAGCCAGCTAACCTACAGAAAAGGTATACCAGACATGAAATTTGATAGAAATCACAAGAAACAATGATACCTAAAGGAAATGTATTCCTCAAATTTGCTTGAGTTGTTCAGACTTAGTAATTTATTATTATATGTACACAAATTCAGCCCCTATAGTAGCCATCTTTTATTGGTTTTGATCACTCAACTAAGAATATATATATATATATATATTCCTTTTATTCAACACAGTCTAAGACCAAGAAACATTTCAGCTAACCAGAAGTGTAAATCAAAATAAATGGAAAATTGTTTATCAAAGTTCATTTGCATAAAAGTAATCCTTCAGCTAAAAATTGAAATTCCCACTGTACTTCCCATAAGAATTTCCCCAAGAAGCACGAACTAACAGTACTTTTCATCACACAACAATGCCAAGCAAAATTCATTTTTCAATATTAAAAATCAAATAAATCTTAACCAGAAAACAACTAAAAGTAAACAATTAAACATTATAGGACTGAGTCAGTAGAATCTTAAGGTTCAGAAGTAAAAAACCATAGGTTATTAGCTGCTTACGCGAACATGCTCCATAAAGCGATAGCACAACCATCAAGTTCTCAATTGCAGATGTGGATAGACCAACACATGCAACTATCGTGAAAGGATTCCACAAGTATACAAGAGCAGCAAAATCTCCTGAAGGAAGAAGCTCTGGAAACAGTAAAGATACAATCAAAAGGGATGATAAGGATTTTGCATCGTTTCAAAAAGACCCACAGCCAGAAGGGGAATTTTTAACATTAAATTTTATAACATGATCATCACCTACCCTCCATAACAATAGTTGTGAATACCATGTTTCCTTGTCAGCAATTCAGAAAAACCCATTATCTTTTTTTTTTTTTTTCTGGAAAGGGAAGCATAGTTTTTGTTATGACACAAACACGAGACAGACACAGACTTCATCATCCATTTGTTCACAGAAACCACATAGACATGTAATGATCGATAAGTTGTTTCTATCCTTTTTTTTTCCACTGTTAACACACTATCCCAAAAGAGGGAAGAAAAGCAAAGCCAAGAGTCAAAAGGGCACTCCTTGCATATTGTTAATACTATCCAGTAATGTTCATCAAACAACATGCTACAATTTTCTTATAATGCAGATTGCACGAAACAAAAAATCTCCCTCTTTGATTGTACAATATATCATTATCTGAAAAGGATCTTCAAACTTATACACTAGTTTTATACATCACTTTAAAATAACAAATAAAAAAGGGAGAAGCAAAGCCAACCATAATCATATGAAATTTGAAAAGAAAGATCACACTGGAAGCACATGCTAACAACCTGAATTCTCTGACAAATCACGAAGGCCAAGTAATTGTAAGCTTGAACTGTAAGCCACCTGGAGTTTTTCACCAGCAGCACAAATAAGCATTGCACTAACCACATCTGCAATAACAAAAACCAAACTATATCCGGAAATGAGTTGATTATTTACTGTTTAACAAAGTATGCAACACATAAGATTCAACTGCAAACAGCATTTCGAGGTATAGATACGAATTATTGAGCAACGAAGATTACAACAAGTATGATTCATGAGCTATGGAAATTGGAAATAAACAACTCGATAGATACCAGTAATACTCATAAGTAAAAGGCGGAGAAAGTTACCTGCACAAAAGATGATCAGGCTGTCCTTCAATTCTGAAGCATCAACAAGGTAATTCGAAGTCATTACACCATAGTAACTTCAAAATTTTTACGTGATTCCATTTAAATAAAACAACGGAACAAAATCTGACACAACCAGGTACCTTGTAACGGTGAGCGGGCCGAGAAGTGTCAATAACAAAGGGGAACCATGGTACATTGATCCTGGAAACACGAACAAGAGTTTGAGATTGCTTACACAACACTGAATAATCATAATATAAATTGATCCAATGAACGAATCTGGATAAGTGAAATACCAGCATAGGGTGAAACTGACGACTGCTTCAACCAGTAACCCTCGGCCACTGCGAAAAGGAAATTTGAAGTTGATAAGAAAACTTGGATATAGGAATTAAAGGTAGTTGGGGAAGAAAAACATACGGCGGCGGAGGCTAGTGAGGGGGGTGGAGACTTCGGGGCGAGAAGAGAGGTTGAGGTTTTTGGGAAAGTAGAGGAGAAGGAGCCTCAAAACGACGGAACCTATGACCCAAGTCCAGAACCATGGAACCTTCTTCTTCGTCATCTTCGTCTTCCTTCTTCAGATCGGAAATTTGCAACTGCCTCTGCCTCTGGCTTCTTCGGAGGAGGTATTCAACCGAAACGACTTCTACTGCTGTCGTTCCGTTTCTTTTTCTGTAAGAAATATCCATCCAAATAAAAAGGTTACAATCTATGAATGCTCATTCACTTTATTATTCACAATATGGTGTATTTTTTTTATTCATGAAAATTAGTGTAAGAAAAATTGTAACAACTTAACTAATCGTGCTACACCTCTTAAGAGAAATAATTTATCAAATTGGTGATTTATTTTCTTTCTTAATGTAATCATTTTTTAATTGAATAAATAAATTACGTAGTAATAATCATGATTAATAGTATTGTTTTAAAATTTAAATTCAAAAATTGAAGTAAAATGTAAAATTTAAATCTTAAAATATCATATTTATATTCTTTTATGATAATTAACTATGTTGAATGCGAAAATCGTCCATTTTATAAATTAAACTGTTTTCATGTGCGGTGTATTGGTTGCTTTTAAATATTTTTTATACAGTAGAATATATAATAAAATCATAGTTTGATTCATTTATAAAAAACTATATGTTGTAAATAGCTTAAAATTTTGATACTTATTGTAAAATAATTGTAATTTTTTTATTATGGATAACGAATAAAAGAGATTAACAGTAAAACTCAATTATTTATTATTTTTAATTGAAATTGGTAATTGTACTTTTTTTTTAGAATAAGTATAATAGTAGTGTTATAACACCTATAAGGGTATTTAAAATTCAAATTAAATTAAAGTAAGTTAAAGATATTGATATATGTAAAATTTAAAATAATATATAATATTAATATTATAGGGATGATTAAGAGTATAAAGTTAAAAAAATTATAAATAAAAAATTTAACTCTTCAAATTTCATTTCATTAGGACTATTATTTCTCTAAACCTAAACTTTTTCTAATTTCTTTTTAAAAATTTTGAGTGTTTCATTCATCATTTACGGATTTGAGTGTTAATGGAAAATATCATGCATACACGTATTGGTGATTTTTCAATAAAAAGAGATTATCTATTTTTTTTTTATCATTTTGTACTAAGAATGTTAACAAAGGTCTTAAAGGCAATATTGAAGATAGTTCATTCATCATACTTATAATTTTAAGAAGAATGCATGTACAACAATAAGTAAACATCTTTATAGTAACATGTTTATAATATCTACAACAGTTATCACAAAATATTACTAATAAAAAGTTATTTATTTATTGACACATGATGTTTGATGTATTATTTATTTGCTGATAAAAAATTAATCATAAATAATTCAATCCCATTAAATAAAAAATTCAATTCCATCATTTTTATTATTTTTAGTGCTGTGTCAAATTGTGTGAGATGACTAACTCAAAACAAGTTGATTTTTTGTAAAAAGACTTTGATAATGAATGTTAGAAATGTCAGGCAAATTTTCTAAATCTGAAATTTCCAAAATAATGTATTTTTTTTTATTTATGTCGGGACATGGATATACTGTGCATAAGAGTCACAATATCATAATTTACTATATTATGAGAGTTTATTATGAGACCATGCAGTGAAGGCACAATTTTAAATTAATGAGTTAATTAAAATCATGATAATATTATACCATTTTAGGGTGGTTAATATTCTCCATTCATTCCCCTCCTTTGGCATGTGTGGTGTGTTGTTAATGTGAAACTAAAATAAATGAATAAAAAGTTACAAAGTGATTTGATTTATTGATAATTATGTAATGGTTGAAATTAATTATGATTAAGTAATTGAAATAATTGTGAAGTTAATTTGAATGAAAGAGTTATTACATGTTGGGAATAAAATTTACCTGTTAAGAATTTAGTTCCTAATATAGAAATAGTTTTAGTTACTAATAGATATAATTTAAAGACTAAACATAATTTTATTTAAAAAAATATATAATATTTTTAAATTTTTCTTTCTAAATTTATTGTTAAATCTTAATTTTATTTTAAATTATTTTTATATTAATAACTAAATTCAAATATTTAACTTACACTTAATTTTGCTAAATATATTTTATTAATAAATTTTAATTTAATTTAATTTTTCTTTTCGACATCAAACTTACTCTTAATTTAATTCAATTCAAATTTTAAAATTTGATGAGTTAATTAAAATTTATTTATCAATAAATAAAACAATTTTATTTATTTTAGTTGCACAATATCAATACACCATAGCACAGGTGTGAAAAAACAGAAGAGAAAGAGAGGAATGGGTAGAAAATATTAACCACCCTAAAATCATGCAATATCCTCATGATTTTATCATTAATTGAAATCTTGACTGACTACTTGGTTTCATCTAGTAAACTACACTCATTGTTTTCTTTTTACAGTTTCATTTAATCTTAAATTAAATTGTGCAATATGTCATAATTTATTCATAATAATATCATGTCTATGCATGACTTACCCATATCCAAAAATAAAATAAAAAATACAGCATTTTAAAAATTTTAAATAAAAATTACATCAATTTGAAAAATTTGTCCAACTGTCACTTTCATTCAACCCTTTTATATGAAAAAAACATGGACATGAAAAAACATTTACAATAAATTATATATAAATGTAAATAATAAATAAGTAAAAATTTCTTAATATTAAAAAATGGTGTTTAATCTTCTTGCGTTTTTTCTTTTCTAAGTGAATCTGTAAAGCCTATTGCAATCTACTCAAGAGAATTAAGCCTAAGGTAATGCTGATTGTTTGGATGAAATTTAATATGAATTATGCACAATTTTGCATAACTTTCCGATTAGAAATTAAAGTTAATTATTCTAAATAGTAAAATATAATAATCTATTTCTCAAATTTCATATTTATATAGTGTACATCTTTGTTATGTTTTAAGACCTTCAAATCAAGTTGAATTTTTAAGATTATATAGAAAAAAAGGAAGGTTCGATAGAGAAACAAATAAAAATATATGATATAGAAGAAATAAATATATGAAAATATAAAAACTATAAGGATAAAATGTATAGAGAAAATAATGATTTTATGATATTTTATTTATTATATAATGATGTATAATGCTTCCTTTGTTTTTGTTACAGCGCTGTACAATCCAAGAGATTGAGTGTCTCTTGTATACTAGAATATTCTACCAACATCTTTTTACCATATCAATATTTTTTGTGTGAATATTTTCATTTCCCCCTTTACTGTTAATTAAAATAAAAATATATATTTTGTTATATGTTATTTCCTGTTACATGTTTTCTATGTTATTATAAATCAAGTTTAATTCCGTGATTAGTATAAATATTTGTATGGTATAAAATAATGAAGAAATACTTTAAATATGGTTTTGAAAATAATTATTGTAAAGACAGGAACTTTAGTAATTCTTGAATTGATAATAATCAGTTAAAATGAAATCTAAAAATCTGGTAACCCTAATTATTTAATTTGATTGAAACGTAGTTAGAAAGGAAGTTGGATGCGTGGAGGCATTTTGAGAGCATACTTGTGGAACAAGAAGTGTTGCAAAGAGATAGAAATAGCGAAAGCACAAAGCAATTCCAAACACTTTCACCCTATCACGCAGTCCCGAGGAAACTATATCACTCTAGAGGCCCACCCACCCCTTCACACTTTCTCTCTCACAGCACCCAATTTCTTTCTCTTTCCTTTTTTTTTTCTTTTATTCAAAAACAAGAAAAGGAATAAAAAAGCTCTGAATTTTGGATTGCCCTCTGTTCCATACAATTTCGATTGCAATGGCAAGGCCTAATCAAGAGGCGGTTGAGACTTTCGTCAGCATCACTGGCTTGCCTGAGGCAGTAGCGCTGCAAAAGCTCGAGGTATTTGCCCCTCCTTTTTTTTTTTCCTTCTAATTCTGAAAGTGCTTAATAGGTTTTGATTGGGATCCGAAAGAACAAGATTTGACGAAATTTGTAATAGCTCTTTAATTGATCAAAGTTAGGGTTTTTGTGCATTGCTTGATCACTTAAGTTATTTTTTAATTATTTATCAATGTTTATTACCTTTTGCTTTGAAATTATGTAAATGGGACTCGATTTGTGTACCCATGTTTTTTCTTTTGGTTAAATTTCTTAGTTTCTATCTCTCAAATATATAGATGGATTGTCTAATACTGTTTATATTCAGTTCATGGATATCTGCTTTAATAGAGGTGCGATTTAAGTGAATGAACACACAAGATAGAGTGCATGCAAGCATTATTCTAGGAATATAGGAAATATGTGTTTTCTTTGTGATTTTCTTTTGTTTTTAACATTATGTGAAGTTAAGTACGGAGTCCCGTAAGCAGATAAACTTAAGTCTTTTAGGGGAATCTGTTTCATCACTAATGATAATGTTAGAAATCTGCTTTGTAGTAAATGCTAGTTCTTGTATACGAGCAATGAGGACCAGCTAACTATAATATGCTTGAAAGTTTGCGAATATATTATGATCAAGCACTGAGCTGATCTATTTTAGCCATTTGTCTGACCTCAGATGTTTGTTTTTTTATCAGATGCTTATACATGAGATTGAATTCTTCTTATTGCAAAAAGATTTTTTTTATGTGATCAGTTAATCTTGTGTGAATTCTTGCTTTTAAGTGCTCTACACAGATAATCTGATTGTTATTCTATAAAACTAGTATCCTAGTATCCGGTGCTAGTTTATTTGTACAGAACAAGTTATGTTTACCTAATGTAACTAAAGACTGAATACATTTTCAGTGGCTCAAATGGTTATTTGTATATATTGTCTTCATTTTGTAAACATTATTTTATGTCAGGAGCATGGTGGTAATCTCAATGAAGCAGTCAATGCACATTTTAGTGAAGGAGACAGAAACCTAACGACTGGGTATACTCTCTTTTCCATTAGTTAGCAAGTGATCATTGGAAAATATAACCATTGTACTGGTATTACTGTGTAATGTTTGCATTTTATTTCCTTATTTTTGGGAGTTTGATATTTTATTTTGTTCCTTCATGGTCAGCTCTCACAACAACTCTACTGCATTTCCTCAAGAGGATTTCATGGATATAGATGATCAACACGATTCAGACATTCACAGAATTCCGCCACTTCCAGCTTTGGCAGGAAATCTCAATCCGTTTTCTCTTCTTGATTCCACAATTGGGAGAGGTATGTTTGGTACTCCTCTTGATTCGGCAGTCCAGACACCATTTGTTACACATCCTAGAGAGGTAAGGGAGATTCCTATAGAGGTTAAGGATGGTAACCAATCCACTACTCAATCTGGTCATGTTCCATCTATTGAAGATGTCACTGGAACTGTTGATGCCCATGGTCCAGATATCCATGGGACTGTCATAATTGATGATGAAGATGATAACAATGCTCCACCTGCCCAGATTGCGCATCGAGCTGAGCAAGACAATAAGATCTTGGCTGATACTTCACTCAATAGTAGTACTAGACCTAGTGCTCCTGAATCTGAGAATTTACCAGATTATAGCAATGAGATAGAAGAAGAAATGATTCGGGCAGCCATTGAGGCTTCTAAACGGGAGGCTGAGGAAAATTACAGAAATCACAAACTTGGCAGACAAACTGTATGTGCATTTCTTGATGGATTTTCTTATGCTTTGCTAAACATGATGTCTGTGTTGGTATTTATTTTCCTCTTGGTGTAGGACTCAATTGAATCAGGATCACAGTCAAGGCAATCTTATTTGGAGGATCCTGAGCTTGCCCATGCAGTTTCATTGTCCCTGAAGGTGCCCCTCTAATTTAAATTTTCTACAATATCACCTTGAGGAATTTCACCAGGACATGATAGAGCTTTTATCTTTTTTAATATTGGAAATTTCAAACCTGGATTGCTTCTAACATGAAATGAGTTCAGACAGCTGAGCAAGAAAAAGCATTGCGTGTACAGGGAGGAGATTCTGAATCTCCACCAGCAGGGCCATCTAAGTCATCAGAGGCTGGACTAGGGGAAGTGGCATCTAATGGAAGGTACATTATCTCTTCCATTTTGCTTGCTGTGCACCTGTAGCTGTTGCACACTGCTGCATTGACTGCACTGAACTAAGCATTTTCCTTCATGGTATATTCTCTTAGATTGTCAAATTTGAAATGGGCAATTGTGGTCATTCTAGGTTGCAGGCAGGAAGCTTGTCCTTTCATGACGAAGCTGAGGATGTAGAGGAGCAGCCACTCGTTAGGAACAGGTCTAGAGATATATCTTCAGGATCCACAGGATCAGTCAAAGATGTTGAATTTGCCGAGGCTAGCACACTACCAAGCACAGCACCACAGGATACCAGTAATCCTCCTAATAGAAATTCCTTCCCCTCTGATGAGGTATAGGCTTTCACTTTTTCCTTTTCAAAAAGAATTACTGTGTCATTACTTGCCACGTCATTTCAACTTGTCATGCCTTCCAATCTTTGACTAAAATGAGATTGCAGTGGGGTGGCATATCTTCAGAGGAACATGATGAAGCAGTAATGCTTGAAGCTGCAATGTTTGGTGGAATCCCGGAAGGGACTGGATATCAGTATGCTTATGCACCACATCAGTTTATGCAAGGTAGGGGTTCTAATCCTCGTGCCCCATATCGCCCACCTTCACCATCACTGGCAGCACAGCGTCTGATAAGGGAACAGCAGGTGTGTCTTTTTTCTCAAATAGTTTGGAGTTGTTGGTTGTTAATGGTATAATTGTTGCTATTGCTGTCTGTTTTTAATACAGGATGATGAATATCTCGCATCATTACAAGCAGACAGAGAAAAAGAATTGAAGGCCATAGAAGAAGCTGAGGCTGCTCGTGAAGAGGAAAGACGGAAAGCAGAAGAATCTCGCAGGAAATTACAGGAAGAGCAGGTACTGCAATTATAACTGATTGCACTTTTTTTTCTTGCCCCTTGCTTGAATCCCTCCTACCCTGTTGTTGTTGGAGTCTAATTTTAGTCTTCACACTCACTAGAAATGACTTTTATAGCTAATTTGCTAGTGTTACCATTGATTTCCTTTATTAAGTCGTTGACACCTATCGTTTGAGGCATATTTTCCATTATTATGTCGTCTGAAGAACGGATTATCTCCATTGAATACAAAAGGGTGAATGTTAACAGAACTTAGAGACTCTTCAACTAGTATTCAAAAATAAAAATTCTGGTATAAATATCGTCAGTTAAGAACCGGTCCACACTTTGTCCCAGAAAAAAATCTGTATTTCATATATTATATACTTTTCTTGTTCTGTATCCTGGATATGTGGCCTTGGCAGATCCTAGCTATAAATTGATTCTGTCTTAGGGAAAGAAAGCAAACTTTCCCAAGTTGTGCTTACTCTACATTTTGCATAAACTGTGTCAGGAATTGGAAACACAGTTAGCGGCCAAAGAAGTTTCACTGCCACCAGAACCATCATCAGATGATGAAAACGCTGTTAACTTGATGGTAAAAATGCCAGATGGCAACCGTCGTGGACGCCGATTCCTAAGATCTAATAGGCTACAGGTGATGGTTTGTTAGAAATTATGCTGTTGCCCCCTTCCTTTTTCTGCATAAGTATACTAAACTTGCTTCCTGAAATTTTCAGTCTCTGTTCGACTTCATAGATATCGGTAGGGTGGTGAAACCAGGCAGTTACAGACTGGTGAGAAATACCATTGCCTTTTAGTGTTATTATTGATACTAATTTTTGAGGGAAATGGTTAATTTGTACTGTAGAAATTTTAATGTTGTCTTTGATGTTATTGTTGGGACAGGTGAGACCATATCCTAGGCGTGCCTTTAGTGATGGAGAAAGTGCTGCGACCCTGGCTGAGCTTGGCCTTACCAACAAGCAAGAAGCTTTGTTTTTGGAGTTAATCTGATGTCTTGGTTGCAATTTGCTACAAAACAAGCTATTTAAGTTTTTACTTTACTACAATTGAAATTACAATATGAACCACAATACACAGACGGATGTGGCATTTTAGTTTAATCTGGGTTTGTACTGTTTGGGTGATGATGCAATTTATAAATTTACAGATTTACATGAAATACAGTACTGTCAGTTTTACCTGTGCTTCCTTTTGCCGATTGTTTTGTATATTTTGGGGTAAGATTGAAATAATTAATGATTAATTAAATTGCATATGGTCGCTTATTTAAAGGCTACTCGTGCTCTATTAATCTGTTTTTAGTGGAAAAAGAAAGTCAAGCTTAAGGTTACTTGTTAAGAAATAAAAGGAATTATTATAGGAAGCATTTAATACTCAATAATAGACTTTTAAGTTTTTTTAAAGGTCTGCCCTTTAGAGGTGTCCCCATAATCTGATTTGGTTCAACTTCTAAGGAAAAATACCTATAAATAGATAGATTCATTTTGTTTTTTGTTTTTTGGCAATCTATACCAAACTAATTCGATCAAGAATTTGGTAGTTTGATTTCGTTAATAACATTTGAAAGTATTTCTCATTAACAAATAAATGGATATCAGATTCATGCTTATTAATGCAAATAATTTCTTTCAACCAATACATATTCAATCCAATAGAAAGTTGGTTTGGTTAATCTCATTTTATATCAATCAAAATATAGATTCGTTTCTTTTCACCAATATCTATATATCCAAACGAATCATAGTAGATTGTATTCTGTCCATAATTTTCGTAGCTGAACATGAACCAAACTAACAAAAGATTAGGTAGCTTGATTTGGTTAATCTCATTTTATATGTTTCAAAATATAGATTCGAAATTCACTTTTATCAGTTCAAAATATAATTTCTTTTAACCAAACGAACATTTAGTGTGAATATATATACAATGAATATAAAACTATAGCTCGTGAGTTTCAATCAATGATTTAAAATTATACCGGTCAATGAACTGATATCAATGAAATTATTTAGTATTTTAAAATATATAAAATTAAAATAAAACATAATCTATTCGGTCTTAACATTCAAAATACAAATGAAAGTTTAAATAAAATTTATCTATCATACTTGAAGTTGAAATTTAAATTTTATATATATATACACATACACATATTAATATTATTGATAATAACAAATTTATATATATAATAAGAAATAATTAATATTTTAAGTTGATTTTTAAGTTTTAAAGAAAAAAAATTTAATCTTGATTTATTAATTTTTGTCTGGACTGATTTTTAACTGGTTTGCCCGATTTGCTATTTTACCAGTCACAGGCAATTGCTTCCTGCACCCTTACATTTGCTTTCTGCACCCCATCAGAATATGTGAATAGATATTTATAACCTTCGAAAGAGATTAGGATATTCTGGAAAATGCTTTTCTAAAGAGATTAGGTTGTGGAGGTGTGAAATTTCTTATGGAAAATATTTTTCGTAAGAAGTTTTTGTATTATGAAAAACATTTTTCGTAAGAGGGTTTTGTATTATGGAAAACATTTTCTGTAAGAGGTTTTTAAATTATGGAAAATATTTTTCGTAAGAGGTTTTTGTATTATGGAAAACATTTTCCGTAAGAGAGTTTTATATTATGAAAAACATTTTCAATAAGAAGCTTTTGTATTATCAAAAACGTTTTTCTTAAGAGAGTTTTGTATTATGAAAAACGTTTTCAGCAAGAAGCTTTTGTATTATCGAAAATGTTTTCCGTAAGAGAGTTTTGTATTATGGAAAACATTTTCTGTAAAAGAGTTTTGTATTATTAAAACCTCTTACGGAAAATCTTCTCCATAAGTCACTTTTCCACTTCTATCCCCATTATGGAAATGCTTTTCCGTAAGTATTTTTCCCACCCCGCATCACTACGGAAATAGTTTTCCGTAAGACAATTTCTCATCCCGTAGCCTTCTATGAATTTTGTTTTCCATAACAAAATCCCTTCTAACCTATTTCAACAATCCTTCTTCACTCTTACAGCAGCCATTAAAGCACTCAAATATAAACATACTTACCTCAAAATGCTGCCAGACAATCTTCTCTTCCACCACCGACATCTGCCACCGCCACGTCACCGAAAAATGCACCTACAACAATTTTACTTTTTCTATTTATGGCAAGGGCAATTGTGATATATTATAAGTCTCACGGGGTGCAGGAAGCAATTGCCCCATACACAATAGGAGTATAGTTTTTGCTTGGATCAGTCAATGCAGTCGAATTATGAGAATCATGATTTTCACAACCATCACTTTTAACTAAAGGTATTTAGGGTTTAGCCAACAAAATAAAATATAGAAATAAAATCTTATTTGATTTAAATTTAATATAAAGTTTGAATCAAACTAAAACAATATTTTACAGTTTAATTTGAATCAGTTTATCTATTTTTGCCATTATAAAATTGTAGAACATTATTTAAAAAAAATTAAAACATCTTTCGTAAAGAAATGTAAAACCTTTCTTTAAAAGAAAAATATTAAATGTAGATTATATTTTTTTTTTTGGTAATTGATATATAAGGATGTTGTCTAAAGATTAGAAGTTGGGTAGTTATCTATATTTTTGTTAGTTTCTAAAGTTGTCAGAGGAAGTTTTTAGCTAGTATACATGTTAAATTCATTTGATTAATGAATTGATTGTTTTGATGTGTGGGAATTGTGATGGTTAAATTGTTTATAAATATACAGATACCAAAGATGTTAGATGTATATGTTTGAATACGTATCGAAATAATATGAAATATAAATATTGTTAATTATTGGTGGAAAGTATAAATAGTATTAAAGATATGTTTTGATACATTGAAGTATGTATTGTTTGGAAATTCTATAGTTTTATTCTTTGTTTGCTAGAATGTTCAATATTTGACTATCACCGGCAGTTGTATTTTAATATATTAGAAATTTTTAAATTTTTTATATTAAATTTCTCAAGTTAAAATTATTTTTATAATTAATATTGATTTTCACAATTTTAATATCAAGTAAAAAGTTATGGTTATTATATAATTTTAAAACAATACTTAAAAGTAAAAATAAATAATAAATTATTATATTAATGCATCAATATATTCATTTTTAATTAAACTTTATTGTCATATTAAATACTTCATATTTATAATAATAATAATAATATTAACGATAAAAATAATATAACCACATACTATTATTCCTTTAACAAATAGTTTGTTTGCAAACAAAAGTATATTTAGTTATTACTTTATTTTATTTAAATGTTAATTATTTTAAAATTATATAAATGTTAAATACTATATAGCGTTGAATATTATACAATACTTACGTTAAATTTTTTATTTTAAAATTGGATATTTTAATGTTTATTTTAGAAAATAGTATATTAAAAAATATTCATTTTACATATATTTTAATTAATAATTAAATATCTATATGTTTATGTGGAAGAGACTTCAACTTTTGTGACAATTAATCCGAATTTCAACTTTATAGTAACATCTGGATTTAATGAAATTTAATAATCTTACTTGTATTTGAGTAAGCATTAAATTACTTAAATGAATGATGATTATATATGCTTTTATCATTTATATTAATTTTCGTACTTTATCATTAATTAATAAAATTTTATTTATTATACAAGTGGTCTAAATTAACTATCACGAATATAAATTAAATAATAAATTATCAAATATTAATATATATTATATATTAGTGTAGTTTTTTTTTTCAAATCTCAAAACATTTTAGATATATAAATATTTAAATACTTTAGTAATAATGTTTAATATTATATTAGTATTTATATTTATTTTTATTTTTTAATTAGATAATTTAAAATATATTTATGAAAAAATAATAATTTAAAAATATGTTAAATGTACTTTTTTAATCCATTCATTTATTTCTATCTATCTCTCTCTCTCTCTCTCTCTCTCTCTCTCTATATATATATATATATATATATATATATATAGATTAATTAAATGATATATTTTCAACCAAATACTACATGTAAATTACAATTACATGAATCTGCATGGTTTAAAATCTAATGAAAAAGAAAGATGCAGGAGTAATTTCAGTCTTGGGCTATTAACTTATTTACACTCACTTTTGTATAAAAGAAAATTCACGTTAATTCATTTTAGAGTGTAGGTTTGAATTATGGAAAGTAACTTTCTTATAGTGATAAATTATGAGTTCTGTCCTTATTATGAAATTATTTTTGACAATTTTTATACCAAAATTAAATTTTAATATCAAATAAAAAATTTATGCTTATTATATAATTTTAAAAACTAATTCAAATTAAAAATGAAATAATAAATTATTATATTGAGGCATCAATATATTCATTTTAAATTAAACTTTATTCACATATTAAATACTGTCATATTTATAATAATAATAATAATATTTACTATAAAAATAATATAACCATATACTATTATTATCTAAAAAATAGTTTGTTTGCAAACAAAAGTATATTTAATTATTATTTTATTTTATTTAAATGTTAACTATTTTATAATTATATAAATATTAAATACTATAGCCATAACGTTAATATTATACCAATACTTACGTCAATTTTTTATTTTAAAATTGGATATTTTAATATTTATTTTAGAAAATAGTTTATTAAAAAATTATTTTACATATTTTATTTAATAATTAAATATCTATATGTTTACGTTGAAGAGGCTTCAACTTTTGTGGCAATTAATCAAAATTTCAACTTTCTAGTAACATCCGGATTTAATGAAATTTAATAATCTTACTTGTATTTGACTAACCATTAAATTACTTAAATGAATGATAATTATATATTTTTTATATTAATTTTCATACTTTATTATTAATTAATAAATTTTATTTATTATACAAATTGTCTAAATAAATTATCACGAATATAAATTAAATAATAAATTATCAAATAACAATATATTTTATATATTAGTTTACTTTATTCAAATCTCAAAACATTTTAGATATATAAACATTTAAATACAATAATAATAATAATAATGTTTAACATTATATTAATGTTATATAGTTTTTATTTTTTAATTAGATATTCTAAAATATATTTTTAGAAAAAGAATAACTTTAAAAGATGTTAAATGTATTTTTTTAACCCATCTCTCTCTCCCCCTCTCTCTGCATATAAAGATTAATTAAATGATATATTTTTAACCAAATACTAATTTAAATATAAAAATGTATAAGTTACACCAATCTGCATGGTTTAAAATCTAATGAAAAAGAAAAAGAAGAATGCGCGTTACTCTTGGACTATTAACTTATTTACCCTCACTTTTGTACAAAAAGATGGGTGGAGTGCAACATAACCTATCTTTGGAGAAAAGAAGTACAAAATAAATATAAACATTGAATCAGTAAGAAATATTAAATAAAAGATACATTAAACAGAAAAATCAAATTAATGTTAACATGATTACCATGGGATACAGATAATTATTTTTCTCACTTTCTAAACACCAAAATAACTAGAGCAGTCAAGTCATCATCAATGGTCAACAAGAGGTGGAGAATCCAATTCTGGGACCTTCTCCACCCGCGTGCCACGTGTCTCAGTCCACACCACCATGAAAATAAAATATGCTCTGCAGACTGTACTTAAAAAATGAAAAGTTGTGTTTATTAAATTTGAGACTATGATCCTTCATTAAAAAAAATACAAAACCAGATAATTTAATTAGAAAATAAAATAAAAAGTATTTGGAAAAAAGGAATTATAAGTGGCGTAATTATAAGGTGTAAAAGGTAACGGTCAAGTGAACGGATATTAGGGGACAATACGTGCAACGTGGCACGTGAAAAGTCTGAGTGGCATGAATGGTCCGTACACCAACTCCCTCTTGCCAACGGTCATATTTCACCGACATGCTTCAACGGTAATATAAGTCCGCATCTCTGCGCCATTGGATCTGCATCGGACGGCGCAGGAGCAAAGTGTTTCCCTCCCTTTCCGAAGCATGTTGTGATCATCATATTCCTTTCTTTTGCTCCCATGCTGGTAGATGAAAGCACTCGTAGGCCCAGAAGAGAAGAGGGGAACTACAACTAGCTACTATGATGGAGTGGTGAAGAGAAGAGAAGAGAAGAAGAAGTAGAAGTAGAAGAAGAAGTGTATACCACAACATGGTGGTGGAGGGAGATCGTACGTAGTTTGTGATATATAAAGCACTGGTAAAGGTTTGTGTTATCTTTTGGGTAAGTGCGAGGGGGGTGGGGGGGGTTTGTAGTAGTCTCCTCTTGTTCTTCTACTTCATTCAAGTAAATGCATGTTTAAAGTGCATTCAGAGGTTGGGTTTCTGGCTTTTGCTTCACCCGCTGCTGCAATGACGGACTTGTTCAACGTTTCCACTGCTAATATGCCTTTCACTATTTCTCAGGACTTCTTCTGCCGCCAATTCCAAGGTGTATGTTTCTGTTTCTCATCCCTTTTTTCTGAACTACAAACCACTTCACACTTCCTAATAATGTCCCTTGTTTGAAAGTTTCTGGAATCCGATGATCGCATTCATGTGCTAGCTAGGACTTTTCCTTACACTCTTCAATTCTTTCATTCTTTCCTGCATATACCTATAACTTCTCATTCTTTTGTGTTACAATTCATATAGGAACACTTGGAATTTGTAAAGATAAAATCAACCACAACAGTTTCTTAAATTCATCGGATTCCTTTGTTTTTGACTTAAAAGAATTCTTTAGAAAATTTTCACACACTCACATAGATTGTCACACTGCATTTCCTCTCTTAAGATTTTAGAGGAAAAGAATACATACATATTTTGCATAGTTGATAAAAGTTATTACTAGATAAAGAGAAAGGGAAGGGAAAGAGAAGCAGCAGCATTGGGGTTAGTGAAACAACAAGCGTTACAAAAAGCATAGACGATGTTGGCTGGGTGTTCTAGTTCGACATTGTTGTCACCGAGCCACAGATTGAGGAGCGAAGCACCAGCAGCAAAGTTTCAAGCCTGCCATTTCCAGCGACCTTCCATGAGCACGCAGAGATTGGATTTGCCATGTTCTACCTTCACTCGCAAAGACACCTCTTCACGCTCGCAGCCCCTCAGGCCAGTGGGGCTTTCCGTGGAGAAACCTATAGAAGCCAAGACCAGCACATGTTCTCTCAAGCACAACATTCGACTCCCACCTTTGGCCATCACAGCAGCAGCACCATTGGTGGAAGACTCCATCAGGGACAAGAGTTTGAAGAGGCTCGCGGAGCACGACGAGTCCTTCACCAACGTAGCCAAGAGAAAAAAGGGTATCACTGAGTTTGACAATTCTGGTGATAACTTCTGGTTTCAGCCTGGCGTTGAGGGTAATGCTTTAGGAGGGCTTAACAACACTTCACTTGCTTTCTCCTCGGAGGAAGAGAGGGTTTGTTTTGTTCCTTCTGAAGTGGTGTCTCATTCTGCACCTTTTCCCTTGAACCCTTGGCTGGAATCATGTGTAACAAAGATCACCAACTTCGGCGAGGGTAGCCACCGTCCTCGCCAACATCACAACGACCATGCAACAGAAGGGTCGGTCTCCAACGCTTCTTCAGAGAGCCAAAGCCTGAGGCTAAACGAGAACGTCTCAGAACACGAAGTGGGAAACGGTTCAGGAAATCCTTACCATCACCACGAGGTGGAGACAGGGGAAGAAGATGATAATCACGGCTTGGAACTCGTTAGCTTGCTCACTGGCTGCGTGGACGCCATTGGATCAAGAAACGTGGCTGCTATAAACCAGTTCATTTCAAAACTGGGTGATCTTGCATCCCCAAGGGGAACCCCCATAAGCCGCTTATGTGCTTATTTCACAGAAGCCTTGGCCATCAGAGTCACCAGGCTTTGGCCCCACGTTTTTCACATCACCACCAGCTCCCGAGACATGGTGGAGGATGACGAAACCGGAACTGCACTGAGGCTTCTGAACCAGATGACCCCAATTCCCAAGTTTATCCATTTCACATCAAACGAGATGCTGTTGAGAGCCTTTGAAGGAAAAGACAGGGTTCACATAATAGACTTTGACATCAAGCAAGGTCTTCAATGGCCAAGCTTGTTCCAGAGCCTAGCATCGAGAACAAACCCTCCGAGTCACGTGAGAATCACGGGGATAGGAGAGTCAAAGCAAGAGCTAAACGAAACGGGAGACAGACTCGCGGGTTTCGCGGAAGCCCTGAACCTGCCCTTCGAGTTCCACCCCGTCGTGGACAGACTCGAAGACGTGAGACTGTGGATGCTTCACGTGAAGGAGCATGAAACGGTGGCCGTGAACTGCGTTTTGCAGCTGCACAAGACGCTCTACGACGGAAGCGGAGGAGCGTTGAGGGACTTCTTGGGGCTTATCCGCAGCACCAACCCCAGCGTGGTTGTGGTGGCTGAGCAAGAAGCAGAACACAACGAGGCAAGGTTGGAAGCAAGGGTGTGCAACTCATTGAAGTATTACTCAGCATTGTTTGATTGCATCGAGGAGAGTGGGGTGGCGCAGGAGAGTGCAGTGAGGGTGAAGATAGAGGAGATGTACGGGAGGGAGATAAAGAACGTGGTGGCATGTGAAGGGAGGGAGAGGGTGGAGAGGCACGAGGGTTTCGGGAAGTGGAGGAGGATGCTGGTGGAGCAAGGAGGGTTGCGGTGTTTGGGAGTTTCTGAGAGGGAAATGAGTCAGAGCGAGTTGCTGTTGAAGATGTATGGTTGTGAGAGTTACAGTGTAAAGAAGGTGGAGAAGGAAGGAGCAACGGCGGTTACTCTTAGTTGGCTTGAGCAACCTTTGTACACTGTTTCAGCTTGGGTTCCTGTTGATGTTGCGGGTACCTCTTCCTCTTTTTCTCACCCAACTTGATTGATGATTTCTTCAGAGTCAAGCTATACAGACACACACGTAAAGGGAAGTATTCTTTGTAGGTAGGGAAATTCTCATCGTCATTATCATTGTTATTATTCTTTCATTCTTTGTTGCAGATAAGATTTCCATGTCTAGAGCATACGGTCATTTTCAGATCATTGTTTTATTCTTTATTATGTAATATGTAAGTTCAAATTCTTTAGTTCCACAGTCATTGAGATTGAAATGAAATGAATTCAGTTATTTGTGTCCCTCTGGTCTCTATGTAATTTCGTTTCCTATTTGCTATGTTTTTTCTCTGCAAGTGCACTGCTTGTTTTTTCACCACTGTTCTGATCTTCCCTTGATACTGAGAATGATTCAATTGACGCGTTAAAAATGTTAAAATTGGGACAGAAATTGACGAGTGAGGAACTGGTTTTGTAATTCAACAACAATAATAAAAATAACAATAATTTATTGAAACAAAAAAATTGAACCAATTCTTTGATGTTGGGTTGGGTCCAATTCATGGGCACACTGGTTTGTTAACTAACAAACTTAGCTATCCAATTATTTAGGTCTGTTTGTGAGGAGCTAACCACAAGTTTTTTAGTTTAAGGACATTCAAGTACAATTTTCTAATAAAAGAGTTTGAATGCAACTAATTGAAATGGTTCTCTAATAAATTATTGTTATTTTTATTATTGTTGTTGATACATCTGTAACTAATGTTAGGTAACCACAATTTTTGCTAGCATTAGTTCATTATCATCAAAATTATTGTTGTCATTTTCTCAGAGAGCTTTTAAGTAGATTCTCCCAAAACAAAACATGTCTTTGCTCTGCTTTTATCTTTTTGTTTGATCTGGGTTGTTGGCATTCGGGCTTAACTTTTTTTCTAGGCCCTGTTATTGGGTTTTCTCTCGTGAGTTTTTTTTCTTTTTGGAAAAAAAATTGAATAAAAAGAAAATTAAAGTTATTTTTGTTAACATTATATTAAATGACATTGACCTCTTTTTCTATAATTTTAAAATAGATGTTTATTCTCTTAAGTTTTTAATAAAATAATACTTACACTTTTTCAGTTTTTAAAAAACATTTATCCTTTAATGTTTATGAAATGATTTTTATCTCTCTTATCTTATTTATTTAAAAGTAATATATATTACTAAATCTAAATGAAAATAAAAAAGTAAAATAAAAATTAAATATTTATTTTGTCAAAATAACAACTTAATTGTTATATATCAACCATTTCTAAAAAATTATCCTCCCTTAACTAAAAAATTGTATTTTAGAAATTCTTATAAAATTATGTCGATTATTACTTCAATAATTTCAACATTTTTTTGTATTTTGAGATACTTGCAACACAACTTTTACTTCATTTTTCTTATATTAATAATCTTTTTTTCATGTCTTCTCTTGTCACAACGGTGATAATTGAGATATTTTCTAATTAAAGACTTTTATCCATCATAATTTTAACTCTTATCAGAGCTATGTTTTATTGATTTATCTCTCATCATTATCATTATATAAGCTTTTTCTAACTTTGCACTTTGAAGGCTTTCCACTTTACTTTTTTGTTTGAATTCTTATAATAACTTTGCCAACATTCTCAAAGTGTAAGTATTTGCCAATACTATTATTTGTTATGTCGATGATAAATTGATCATATGAATCAAGTAAATTTTGAAGTTGAAGCTTTGCATGTTCATTGTTAACTATGTTGAAATTTATTATTGAAAGTTGGACAAATAACATATTTATATGGTTGATGTGGTTTGTCATTGATATAGACACACTCATTTGAAGAGTATATAGAGTTTTCTCTTCAAAAAACCTTGTACAATTTAATGAGAGTGTGCAAAATCACCTTTATAGTAATATTTTTTGCAATGATGGACAATACTACATCTCTCATTGCTAAGTCCAAATTTGTAATAACATTTTCATTATTTTCTTTCTATATTTGATCCATGGATCTTTCTTCAATTGCATTTATAAAATCGTCTTTTTTCAAAATTTTCTTCATCTATAGTTCTCACAACGATAAGTTGCTCTTATTAAACTTCTTTGTCTCATCTTGTTATCATTACTTTAAAAAATGACTTATGCATTTTTTACTATTAATAGTAGTGTATAATAGAATAATAGTAGTAGATTATGAACTAATACATTTCCAGTAAAAATAGATGGTTCACTAATAGACACATTTATTTATGAAGTCTTTCCTTTATCAAAATTTTTCTAGGCATTATCTTTCACACTAGAACACTCTACATCCTGTAACAACAATATAATATTTTTCTAATGTAAAAAATCAAACTAATTGCAATTATAGAACATATTAATATTTATATTTTTTAGCACTCTTTCATGTAACATCCCATATTTTTCATATAATAGGAACTTTATTGCATAAAATTATATAATAAACTTGGATATAAAAATCCATACATTCATCATGTATTTCAAAATATACTTCTCCGCATAAGATTTAATAAAATATCTTTATAAAATTACAAATAAAATAAAATGAAGTTTCTCTATCACAATTCACTGGGACTCACACCAGCTATCAAATTCTCTGCTCCAGTGTAATATACACGATCATCGCAGTTTTAAAAACAAAACAAACAATACACAAAAAGAAGGGTAAGCTAGTGAGTTTTAAAAATAGTATTTTCATTAATTAAATTTCCAAATCAACAAAAAAAAAACAACAAATCAAGTTTTCGTAATTCATCTCATACATCACATCATCACTAACATATCACACATCACACTCATGAGACACCCATATGATCCGGTCTGTCCGGTTCTTTTTCACACCGTAGCGCAGTCATATAATCGTAATCCATATGATCTAGTCTAACCGACTCTTTTTCACATCGTAGCGCAGTCATATAAACTTAATCCATATGATACGGTCTGTCCGGTTCTTTTTCACACCGTAGCGCGGTCATATAAACTCAATCCATATGATCCGGTCTGACGGGTTTTTTTTAACACCGTAGCTCGGTCATATAAACTCAATCCATATGATCCGGTCTGACTGGTTCTTTTTCACACCGTAGCGCGGTCATATAAACTCAATCCATATAATCCGGTCTGACCGGTTCTTTTTCACACCGTAGCACGGTCATATGAATCCTTTAACCCATATGATCTGGTCTGACCGATTCTTTTTCACACCGTGGCACAGTCATATGAACCTCCTTCGACTCACACCACCTAGTCATCTTCATCTATGATTCCAATGACTAGTAAAGTCAGGATTGAACCTCCTTTGACTCTCACCACCTAGTCATCTTCATCTATGATTCCAATGATTAATAGAGTCAGGATGTGAACCTCCTTCGACTCTCACCACCTAGTCATCTTCATCTATGTGAATCCAATGTACTAATAGAGTCAGGATACTTCCTTAGAATCCCCAAATAATGCACATCCTAATAATCTCAACACGGGTATCTCCTTTCCTGAAGATACTATGTTTCGATGACACACCAGATCATTCACAAACATTGATACTACATAATAAAATACATAAACATTCATTCCATTCAATTCAAATTCATCCAATTCATATTTAATAAGATAAATAATTACAATATATAAAAAAAATAGTCAAACTAGCTTTTCTTACCCAAATTCACAAAACAAGTAATTATAAATATTTATTATAAACGTTCAACCTAACTTTCCTTACCCAAATTCACGAAACAAGTAATTATAATATTTATTAAAAACATTCAAACTAGCTTCCCTTACCCAAATTCACAAAACAAGTAATTATAATATTTATTAAAAACATTCAAACTAGCTTCCTTTACCCAAATTCACAAAACAAGTAATTATAATATTTATTAAAAACATTCAAACTAGCTTCCCTTACCCAAATTCACAAAACAAATAATTATAATATTTATTAAAAACATTCAAACTAGCTTCCCTTACAAAATATCCTAATTCTAAATAAATTTATATTTCAAAGGAGACAAACATTTATAAGAAAACATACAACTAACTTCTCTCACCTCTATAGAGTAGAGATACTCAAAAATCCTAAAATTATGGACAATTTAACTCTGTTCAAGAATCTGATCGGTCACTCTTGATCTACTCAACGTTAGGAATCTAGGGATGTCCTCTGATTGTCAATGTGATAATATATGATATCACAAATCTAGAGAGAAGGTAGAAAATTTTAAAGAGAAATTGTTTGAGAGATGGTGGTTTTCATAAAACTGTATATCTTCTTAAATAAAGAGAGAGAGTTTGTAATTTTTATTAGAATAAAACAGAATATCTTTTTAGAGAGGTAAAATATCTTCTTAGAGAAAAAACATCTTTTTAGAGAGAGAGAGTTTGTGGTTGTTATAAAAATAAAAAGTAAATAACTATCTTTTATTTACTTAAACAATTGTTCTGTTAAAAAAATAGGTATTATCTTATTTATCTATAAAACTAAATTCTAGATTAGTTTTTATTTTCTAACTATTTTATTTTAGCACTCTTTCGTACTATCATATTCTATATTTAGTAACATTTCTTTTCTAATATGAAAGATTAAACTAGCTTAACTAACTTCAATCACAAAACAAAGATTTGTTTAGACCACTCCTTCACACTACACATTCTATATCAAGTAACAAATTTTTTTAATGTGAAAGATCAAACTAGTTGTAATTTCAAAAATACCACACCAAAAACATTGTTCCATTAATAGTAACAAAATACTGTCAATAACCAAACTTTCATACTATTATTAGGTACCAAAATAAAAACATAAAAACTTACTACTAAAATAAAAAATAAATAAAACTGATAATAAGCGATAATATAATTTTACTAAAAGAAAAAAATTATAATATTTTTTCCTTTAATTTTCAGAGAAGAAATAAAAAAAACAAATACTAAAAGAATTTTAGAATATAAATTATATTTCTTCTTTTAACTTTTTTTCTCAAACTCTAAAACACTAGAAAAGATGGATTTGTTGTTTGGGCTGATACCAGAGAGGTATCAGTCAGATTTAAAAGGGAGGAAGGCAAAACAGAAATGAAAAGGACTACAGATATCGAAAAGAAAGGACAAATTATAGAATCCAGAAAAGGTGGCAGAGCCTCCTAGTTAGGATTTTATAATTTCAATATTGAAATGATATCAGAGAAAACAGAGATATGCAGTAGAAATGAGGGAAGCGTAATTAAATGGGATCTTAAGAAATAATCTGGGAACATGCCATGATAGAATACACTATGAGTTGCTTTGCATAACATAGTTTAGAATATAATAACTTTCTAATTTTATGATAACTTTAAAATCAGAAAGAAATATGAAGATTTTCTAAAACTTTGTCTTCAGGATATTAAGAAGACACTACAGGTCTTACGGCTGCCCAACCTTAGGGTCTTACTTTGGCCTGACTTAGTCAATTCACCTACCTCAACAACAGTTTTAGAGAATAATTTGTTTTCTGATTTTAATCTTACCATAAAATTACTAAGTTTAAATTATATTCGCATATGTTATGCAAAACTACTCAGGCATCTATCATGACATATAGAAATTTAGCCAGACATGGTTAGAAATAACTTACAGCGCATATGTAGAAAAGAGAGAGAAAGTAGGAATATTGAAAGAGATTAGAGAGAAGCCAGAGCAAACTTGCAAACCCTTATGTATATATTTTCTTGCACACTTACAAGTGAGGAGAGGTTCTACTTTTATAGATTCAGAAATTAAATACAGACAAACTTACTACAGGGAAAGATAATTATTACAGACGAGAATGGCAGACAGTGAATGACAGGTTCTCGTGTCTTCTTTTGTAAAGCATAAGATTCTTTCAGCTTTTCTTTGTTATCGTGTAGACCCAGTGTGGTCCATTGACACGGTAACCAAAGTAGTAAGTGAAGAAAGAATTTTATCTTTATCTTTATCTTTATCTCGTTACAGAGACTTTTTCTAGAGTTTCTCCATTGTCTAAATTTTCTGAAGTTTCTGATAGAGAAAAGTCTTGAGATGGAGGGTTTTGTCCAAAACATCCTCCAGACTCATATATTTGTTGGCTCCTTCTTTCTTTTTGGAAATGCTAGACAAGTTTGTTGTTGGATTCCTGTGGAAATGGTAAAAACAGCTTTCCATTTTCTGATGGGAGGAACAATTTTGTAGAAGAAGTTTCTTTAATTAGATTAAAATTTTCTTCATCTTGTTCAGTGAAGAACCATTCATTACCCATTACCTGAGCCCTGAATAGGTTGTATTGGTAATCTAAGTTACCAAGGATTATCCATGATTCATATTCTTCGTTATACAAAACTGGATAGTCCACATGGTCTTCAAAGAGTATCTTTATCACGTAGGTAGCCTGGTCATTTTGTTCACCTAGTCTAGGAGGACAAGAGAGGATCTTCAGTGCTATATGATTCATCATTACTGCTTGAAGATAATTTATAGCTTCATTTTCTGGTGAGCTGAATTGATCAAACTTTGTTGATGGAGGAACAAGCGCTGAGTCTAGCAATCCATAAGCAAGGAGTAATTTTGGAGTTATTGCAAGGTCTTCATACTCCACTGGTTTATAGATATCTAGATCTAATGCTGCCTTTCTAAATAGAAATTTAACTTTGCATGGACAATTTCCATTAAGGATTTTATTGCAAAGTTCGTCTGTTTTACAGCAGATATTTCTGGAGTTGAAATATGCTTGGACTTTTATAAAAATTCCAGGAACTTTGAATTCTTGTTTGTGGATTTTCTGCAAGAATTTTTGTAAGGTTCTGAATTTTTTCAAATTCATTTCTTTTATAGAAGTGGGAGGTGTAACAATTTTTTCTTTATAGGTGTTGGGCTGGGGAGCATATTGGACTCCTATTTGTATTGGGATTGACTCGGGATTGAGGGCCCTTTTTATTGTCTCAGGATTAATAGTATCCAATTCCAAAGCCTTTTGGGCTTCTTCTTTGGTATAAAATCCTTTGAACCTTGGATTTTTAATTCCTTCCTTGGCGGTGCATAGGTCGGCAAAATTTTCGAAAACTCCTTTATGGGGTCCTGTCAACAGAGTGAAATAAGTATAGCCTTTACCCGAAGGAGAGGCTTTTGTAAGGAGGGGAACTCCTTGATTGTCTGCATTGCAGAAATTGTAAAGGACACAAATGATACCCCTTTTATTGTTACCACAAAATTTTCATTATGGTCAGTGGTTTTTGGAATATTCCATATGTGGTCCACTAACACATTGAACTTATCGTTCATTTGTTCTCTACCATAGTAATGGTAGTGATTTGTAAGAATAGGAAGCTCTTGATTCCCAAACTTCATTTTCTCTTTAATCCCTGTATAGTTCACCTTTGTAGGTTTCATTGTTACCTGCAAAACGAGACAGAATATCAGCAGCAACATTCTTTGTTCCCTTTATATGTTCAAAGGTGGCCTTTATACCATCATGATAGACTAGTTCTTTAAATAGTATCCATCTTTTATGAGGTTTTTTATCACTTTGTAATTGTGAGTTAGCGTAAGCTACTATGGCTTCACAATCAGTTCTTATAGTTATTTCAGTTTTGTTTATTAGAAATAACTTAAAGCTTTTGATAGCATTTATTACCGCATTTACCTCAAAGTCGGTTGAAGTGGAATAAACTTGAGGATTTACTTGGTATTTTCCTGAAGCGTATCTGCATATTTCTTCTTCAGATATATTTATATATTTGTTTTTCTTTTTCTTTAAGATGGCTACCCATCCTAATTCACATCCATCACATTCTATGACTAGGTAGTCAGAATCTAATGGTAATGATAATTCTGGGAGATTTTTAACTAGTTCTTTAATTTTTCTAACTAGTTTAATATCTTCCGTATTGAATTTCCTTTGTCCTGTTAAAGAAGTTTTATTAAACAAAGGGGAAGTATATTTTCCTAGGTCTTTTATGTAATTTCTGGCATAATTTAATAATCCTAGAAAAGACCTTAAAGTTTTGATATCTTCCATTTTATCCGGAAAATCAATTATCTTTTGTGCAATATACGGTTGTAATTTTATTTTTCCGTTTCCGATTTCGGTACCGAGAAACGATATATGGTTTTTACTGATTTCTATTTTGGATTTAGAAATTATTAAACCATATTTTTCAAATACATGTAGTATTTGTTTCAGATGAAGGTAGTGTTCTTCTTTTGTTTTAGAGAATACTAGTACATCATCAATGTATGTACAAGTAAAGCTTTTGTATTCTCCAAAAATATTATCCATTTTTCTTTGGAAAATTTGTGGGGCATTTTTTAATCCGAATGACATGACTTTCCATTCGAATAATCCTTCTGAACAAGAAAATGCTGTCCATTTTATTGATTCTGGATCCATTTTGACTTGGTGGAATCCTGATTTTAGATCGAATTTTGAAAACCATTTGGCTTTCTGAATTCTGTTTATTATACGTCTTTTGATGGTATTGTGTATCCATCTATTTGAGTATTATCATTAAGTCTTTTATAGTTGTAAATCATTCTGGTTTTTCCTCTCTTTTGTTCACTGTGTTTATTTACAATAAAAGCTGGGCTTCTATGTGGACTAGTACTGGGCTCTATTACTTTTAATTGTAATAGGGCTTTTATATGATTTTTACATTCTTCTTGTTCGAAGTTTCCATAAGGGATGTCTTTTGTTTTAATTATTAGATCAGGGTTTATTATTTCCAGTTTACATATTACCGGATCTTTTTCCCAATATTTTATAGGATCTTCTCCTATTATACTTGACTTATTAAGTTTGTCAATAATTTGTTGGATATTATCGAAAGTTATTGTTTTATTAATCCTGACCAGATTGTAGTCCGTATTTCTTTGTAAAGATATCTCATAGTCCATGAGGTTATTACCAATTGGACTTTCTATATCAATTGGACTTTCTATTTCTTGGGTTTCTCTTATTACTAACCCTTTATCATTTTCTTTACATTGACAATTGTCAGGAGTGTCAATTTTTGTGTCAGTGGTGGTCTCACCACGCTTTTCTCGCAACTCTGATATGTATTCTTCAATTAGTGGGGAGATTTGGGCATTATCTGATATTAGCAGATAATCTTTTGTAATAGTTAACGACCTATTTTCATTTAGGATGAAATCTAGGCCTAGGATCATTTCTTCTTGGGCCGGGATTAAGTTTATTACTTCAACAACTGGGATGAATATTTTTTTCCGAATAAATCACAATTTGTTGATATTTGTATTGTGATATTTTTTGTCTGCAAATCATTTTCCATGATTTCTCCAGACAAAGTTCTGGTCTTAATGATTTTATTACTTTGAGTAATATTTTGTTTAGGGACTATAGATTTACAAATAGTAGTATTTGTACATCCTGTGTCTACTAGTGCTTGTATTACTTTTTCTGTTTTGTCAAGGCTATTTATTTTGGGAAATGTTAATTTTACCAAAATTCTGATGCTTTGGATTTTATTTTTATTGCAGATTAATGGAATACAGTCTTGCTGTTTTGCCATTAAAGAGTTTTTATCTGTTGATGAGGAACTATTGTCCGTTTTTAGGATATCTTCTTTATTTAAAGAGTTTTCGTAATTTTCATATAGAAAATTCACAGTGCTTTCTAAAGTATTTATTCTATTTTCTAAGTTTGATATTCTGCTTAATGTCAGACTATCCATAATTTTTTCTTCCTTTTGTTCAGGAAAATTAATTCTGTAATTAACTCCAAAATTACTCCTTGCTTATGGATTGCTAGACTCAGCGCTTGTTCCTCCATCAACAAAGTTTGATCAATTCAGCTCACCTGAAAATGAAGCTATAAATTATCTTCAAGCAGTAATGATGAATCATATAGCACTGAAGATCGTCTCTTGTCCTCCTAGACTAGGCGAACAAAATGACCAGGCTACCCACGTGATAAAAATACTCTTTGAAGACCATGTGGACTATCCGGTTTTGTATAACGAAGAATATGAATCATGGATAATCCTTGGTAACTTAGATTACCAATACAACCTATTCAGGGCTCAGGTAATGGGTAATGAATGGTTCTTCACTGAACAAGATGAAGAAAATTTTAATCTAATTAAAGAAACTTCTTCTACAAAATTGTTCCTCCCATCAGAAAATGGAAAGCTGTTTTTACCATTTCCACAGGAATCCAACAACAAACTTGTCTAGCATTTCCAAAAAGAAAGAAGGAGCCAACAAATATATGAGTCTGGAGGATGTTTTGGACAAAACCCTCCATCTCAAGACTTTTCTCTATCAGAAACTTCAGAAAATTTAGACAATGGAGAAACTCTAGAAAAAGTCTCTGTAACGAGATAAAGATAAAGATAAAGATAAAATTCTTTCTTCACTTACTACTTTGGTTACCGTGTCAATGGACCACACTGGGTCTACACGATAACAAAGAAAAGCTGAAAGAATCTTATGCTTTACAAAAGAAGACACGAGAACCTGTCATTCACTGTCTGCCATTCTCGTCTGTAATAATTATCTTTCCCTGTAGTAAGTTTGTCTGTATTTAATTTCTGAATCTATAAAAGTAGAACCTCTCCTCACTTGTAAGTGTGCAAGAAAATATATACATAAGGGTTTGCAAGTTTGCTCTGGCTTCTCTCTAATCTCTTTCAATATTCCTACTTTCTCTCTCTTTTCTACATATGCGCTGTAAGTTATTTCTAACCATGTCTGGCTAAATTTCTGTATGTCATGATAGATGCCTGAGTAGTTTTGCATAACATATGCGAATATAATTTAAACTTAGTAATTTTATGGTAAGATTAAAATCAGAAAACAGATTATTCTCTAAAACTGTTGTTGAGGTAGGTGAATTGACTAAGTCAGGCCAAAGTAAGACCCTAAGGTTAGGCAGCTGTAAGACCTGCAGTGTCTTCTTAATATCCTGAAGACAAAGTTTTAGAAAATCTTCATATTTCTTTCCTTTATTGACAGAAATACTAAAAGAATTTTAGAATATAAATTATATTTCTTCTTTTAACTTTTTTTCTCAAACTCTAAAACACTAGAAAAGATGGATTTTTTTTAATGTATCTAACTAAAAAATATTGTACTCCTCTCGTATATAAAAAATAAATAAATACAAAAATAAATTTTCACTCGTGTATTTTCTCACACCACCGCTAATAAATCAATCTATCAATTGTTTTCAACAAAATAAAATTATGATAATAAAATTCGATGAATGTGTTAGCAAGGAGTTATTATTGACTATTTTTTGATAAATTATGAAAATCGTGTGAAAGAATGGCTACTCTTGTATATATGATTTGAAGCAAGGTGCTAATATTTTCCTAATGGTTGGACAAACATCAAGTCTGTTAACTCTAGTGCCTGCTAATAATTTGCTGTCTTTCACGTCTTTTTGTTGTCGCCATTCATTCCAATTAGAGAATATATTTCTTCTTTCTAATAAAGTGAGGAGAATCAAGACTATGAATTATTATGTTGATGACCCAGGGGCTTTTGAGTCGTTAATTCTATTCAGATTTTTTTTTTTTATACAAGATATTTTCATTCAAACTAATGATTAAGGTATCTATAAGTTTTACTTTGAGACATGCAATGAATTTGATTTGTTTATTCACTGTATCACGACAGCCAAATTTCCATTTGTTTAAAAATTACTAATTAAGGTGTCTATTAATGTACTAATTAATAAATTGTGGGTTTTTAAGTTTGGGTTCCTTTCCTACTACTCATGATAAAAATATTTTCCTTCTAAGTTCTAGAACGAGTTTTTATTTACAGTTTAAATTGACTCATTATTACTAAAAGATATAAAATTGGTCTTCTAAAAATTCTTAAGGCCTCTCTATTCATATGCAAATATATTATATTTATAAAAATTGATAACTAATCTAATAAGATCAAATTTATTGGCTGAATATCTATAAATCGAATATCAAATATTTTTAAACATCTAATCATTTTTAAAATATTCTGACTTATTATCTATTTTATAATTCCAATTAACGCACACGTGACATATTAAATTTTTAAATTTAAAAGAAAGTAATAAATAATGTTTAATCACATAGGGCGAATCATATATTCTTTTGAAGATGTAAAATATGCATAAAGTATAATAAATATGAAAATATATTTAAATATTGTAATTAAAAGATAGAAAAACAACATAACATATATATATATATAGTTTTATGTTAGGATAAAGTCATAATATCAAATAAAAATAAAAGGTACAATATAATATAGTTCATATCAAACATTCATATAAGAATAAATTTAATGAACTATTTTTGACATTCTAATACATATTTTGTAACACCCCACAAAATTAAAGCTTCTACTATGACAGCTAAAGTATTATCATCATGTGTATCTCACAGTATCCCATAGTTAACATATATCAAAATTACATAATAAAGCTAAACTGAAATTTCAAA
>Ga0209489_101728_pt1 | contig 44896 bp, 14 predicted proteins | sample SiratrowhiteBW_FD_187527 | JGI IMG/M metagenome (GOLD analysis project Ga0209489, IMG submission 187527) | Root nodule microbial communities of legume samples collected from California, USA - Siratro white BW (SPAdes) (version 2) | ecosystem: Host-associated > Plants > Roots > Nodule | place... | reverse complement strand
ATTTATGTACTTATTTAAACAGAAACATATGTTCTATTATTTTATGTATTTCTTGTGTAACCTATAATTTGAATAAAAAAAATTGAAGAATCAATAATTACATATTTAGATTAAAGAAAAAAAAAACTAAAGAAATGTAATTTGTATTATAAAGTAGTAATGTACAATTATTTTTAGTGGAATAGTAAATTTTCTTCATTATTTTTTGTTTTCTCTTATTTTTACATATAGTTTTAATGGAATGAGTTTTTTTTTTACGATGTTTTTTTATCGTTGCAGAACTAATATGAGATTGAATATAATCAAAAGCAAAATGAAAACATAAAGTATGTACGGAAACACATTAGATTTATTACATATGATTATTATTATTATTATAAAAAATATTCCGTGCTCTTATATTTTTTTTAAAAAAATAATTATAATAATGATATAAGAATAGTCGATGATTTAAAATATGATAATTGAAACCTATGTATAACTAGCATCTGAATTAGTTGTCTTCCTTTCTATAATTTATGATATGATTAAAAACAAAAATAGGAATATAATCTTTTTAGTTTTATAATTAAAAATAAACTAAAAGTATGAAAAATATATATGAGATGGAGATATTTTTTAACATATTATATTTTTATTATTATTTTATTCTTTAAAGCCACATCACTTTTGAATTGATGTGTGGGCTGTCAATCCCACAATGCACCAGAGAAAGACAATTTACAGGTGGAATGCAGACTTTTTTGTCGTCCACAAAATTATAAGAAAAACATGAAAAAAAAAATTGTGAAAATGGAGATGAAGCAGGTCCCATCCACGCCCACCATTAATTCTTTTTGTTATACAACCATGAAATCTAAATTTAAAATTAGTTTACCCACATATTATTTAAATTTGTCCTTACTTCATAGATTTTAATATCTTATTTAATGAAATATGTTTGGACTAAATTATTAAAAAAAGCAGGAGAAATATTTCGTATAGAATCTTAATTGCCATAAATATAATTAATTTTTACTGATTTAACAAATAAGATTATTTAATGAGATATATTAAACTTTCAATGTTTTTACAGTATTCATTAAGATAACATTTATCTTATAAGAACCAGTTGCTTAATGAAATATATTTAATACTCTTCCATTATTATTTATAAGAACCAGTTGCTGGGTTAAAAAATGTTAATTTATTCACAACAATAAATATGTATTAATTTTTTACAATTATCCTTATCACTAATATTTTATTTTTTTTCTAAATATTTACAAATACAGTGTCTCCTTTGTAATTAAAAGTATGTTAATATAAAATAATCCATAAATAGTTGAGACTCATACTTATTAAAAAGTTAATAGTCTGAAACAATTATGTATTAATAATAAAATATATTTTTTATTTTCACATGTATAAAATAGGATATATCTTAATTTAAAATTATAGCAGTAAAAATAAGAGAATGAAGCAAAAGCATATAGGTTAGTAACTGAAGTGAACGCGGTGTCAAAAAGAAATATGGTGAGCGTGTTTGTACGAAAAACTCGGCGTGGGCATTTGGCTTTCGCGGAAGGCTCGCACTTGCTCACTCTCAGTCAGACTTCTCCAAACTAAAATTCACCCTAAATGCACTCCAAATAAATTCCAAACCCAAATGCAATCTCTCTTGTTGGGTAGCTAGATAGCTTTCTGTGTTTATCTCCTTTTCTCTTTCTTTTTCTCCCCACTTCTACCTTCCAACCAAATCAATTTCAATTCCCCAAAGCCCAATCACAACTCCTCAATCACCAACAACTCAGCCTCAGCCAGTGGATGAATCTCTGGACAGACGATAATTCCTCTGTCATGGAGGCTTTCATGTCGCCCTCTGATCTCTCATCCATATGGCCCCCGCCGGCGCCGCCGCAATCCGCCGCCGTCTTCAACCAGGACACGCTCCAGCACCGCCTACAGGCCCTCATCGAGGGCGCCCGGGAGAGCTGGACCTACGCCATCTTTTGGCAGTCCTCCTACGACTATTCCGGCTCCACTCTTCTCGGTTGGGGCGACGGTTACTACAAAGGCGACGATGACAAGGCCAAGGCCAAGGCTAAAGCTAAAGCCACCTCCGCTGCCGAGCAGGACCACCGCAAGAAGGTCCTCCGCGAGCTCAACTCCCTCATCTCCGGCTCTTCCGCTGCCGCCTCCGACGACGTAGACGAGGAGGTCACTGACACCGAGTGGTTCTTCCTCGTCTCCATGACTCAGTCCTTCGTCAACGGCGCTGGCTTGCCCGGTCAGGCCTTCTTCAACTCCAACCCCGTCTGGGTCACCGGCGGCGACCGCCTCTCCGCCTCCCCCTGCGAGAGAGCCCGTCAGGGACAAGTCTTCGGCCTCCAAACCCTAGTCTGCATACCTTCCGCAAACGGCGTCGTTGAGCTAGGGTCTACTGAGTTAATTTACCAGAACCCGGATCTGATGAACAAGGTCAAGGTTCTCTTCAATTTTAGCAACAACAACTACGATATGGGTTCTTCTTGGCCTGCCACCAGCGCCGATCAAGGAGAAAATGACCCCTCAACGCTCTGGCTCAATGATCCTGAAGTTAGGGATTCCATTAACACTGTTGCAGCTACCCCTTCTGTATCCGTTTCGGTTCCCCCTCATAACAGTACTCACGGAATTTCAAAGACGATGCAGTTGGAGAGTTCTATTCAAACCCCCGGTTCCAGTACCTTAACTGAAACCCCAAGCTCTATCCACGCTGTTGCCCAGAACCAGAGCGTGTTCTCCAGAGAATTGAACTTCTCTGAGTACGGTTTTGACCCCAAGAGTGGTAACACTCACAATCAGCATTCTCTGAAGCCCGAATCCTGCGAGATTCTCAGCTTCGGAGACAGCAAGAGAACCTCTTACGGCGGTGGCGGCGGCGTCAATGGTAATTCCAATTCCAATTCAAATTTCTTCTCTGGTCAATCACCGTTTGTTGCTGTTGCGGATGAGAACAACAACAATAACAACAACGGGAAGAGACGGTCGCCGAATTCGCGAGGCAGCAACGACGACGGAATGCTTTCGTTCACCTCCCGCACGATTCTTCCGGCCAGTAATTTGAAGTCTTCCGGCGGCGGCGATTCCGACCACTCGGATCTGGAAGCGTCGGTGGTGAAGGACCCTGTGGTGGAGCCGGAGAAGCGGCCACGGAAGAGAGGGCGGAAGCCGGCTAACGGAAGAGAGGAACCGTTGAACCACGTGGAAGCGGAGAGGCAGAGGAGGGAGAAGCTGAATCAGAGGTTCTACGCGCTGCGTGCTGTGGTTCCCAACGTTTCCAAGATGGACAAAGCGTCGCTTCTGGGTGACGCTATATCTTACATCACGGAACTGAAGTCGAAGCTTCAAACCCTAGAATCAGATAAAGATGGATTGCAGAAGCAACTTGAAGGAGTGAAGAAGGAACTGGAGAAATCAGGCGACAACGTTTCTTCTAATCATACGAAACACGCGGGTAATAGTAACATCAAGTCGTCGAATCAAGCGTTGATTGACTTGGACATCGACGTGAAGATTATTGGGTGGGACGCGATGATAAGGATCCAATGCAGCAAGAAGAACCACCCCGCAGCGAGGTTGATGGCGGCGCTGATGGAGTTGGACTTGGACGTGCACCACGCCAGCGTATCGGTGGTTAACGATTTGATGATCCAACAAGCGACGGTGAAGATGGGGAGTAGGTTTTACACGCAGGAGCAGCTTCGTTCGGCCCTGTCGGCTAAGGTTGGGGATGTACGATGATAACGGGTCTGCACTTTGCGGCGTTGAGTTGAGTTGAGATTATATGATTTGTGTTTGTGTCATGTTACCTAGCTAGCTAGCTCTGTGTAAGTTGTGCTACTCTGGGATATTTTAAGCCTTCCCGGTAGCTGTTTCTGTAAAATAATAATATTGTCTTTTCTTTTTGGGTAGTAGATCAGTGTGAATTTTGAGGTAATCAACTTGGGAAGCTTCATGAAGTTGTAGAACCAGCTAGGCACAGTTCTCACCAAATCTGGGGGTGGGAGGAGTGGAGATAGCAGCTAAGTGAAATAGGGGTATTTTTATCTGTCTAGTTCGTGTATATATTAATAATCATAAATGTGATCGAACATCATGCAAGTTCTCAATATTATTATTCTTCAGCTTATCAGTTTCACTCCCAGTCATTGCTGCCATTCCAGTTTTGGTTATTCAAAATATTCATCGTTTGTTTCTGCCTTTTACAAGAGATCATAAGAGAACGCCATTCTTTCAAAAAACCCTACTCGTTTTTGGATTTTGGTTGGAGCATGCACTGCCGACCTTTTACAGGATTATATTGTGTAACCATGGAAGAGAACAATTTTTTAATCATTGTTGGTATGATGGAGTTGTTGTGCTTTTGCTGTCTGATCTATCATGGGAACAGTGTGAATTTTGTGTCGTGGGTGTGATTGAGCTGATAGCTTGGTTGTCATTGGGAACCAAAATTTCTGTGCTGCTTTGAGTTGATGTTCCTTTTAAGCCATGTGAAAAATGCATACCAACAGAAAACAGGTCCTGCTTCTCTGTCTTTATGCTAATTGGAATTGTTTTTGAGCGTCTACATCTATCCTACGTTTTCAAGTTTTTGACTTGCTGGCGCTGTATTAGATCCTCTCTTATTTTTCCCATCTAGTTAGCGAGTTTCCTGATCAGGTATTCTGCTAACTAATGTTCTGACCCTACTACCAACTTTGACAATGAAAATGTCTTCCGACATGCATGGTAGGATTGAGGGGAATAAAAGGGTATCGAATGCTACTTTAGTCCCAAGTTGTCTGTGTACGAGGCTATGGCATGTATGTGTTTGTGGAATCTGAATCAGTGCTAATGCACGGGAATAGCCAGAAGTTCACCATAGGAAAGAGACCCAAAGGGATGGCTCTGTGTATTAGCTACATTAAAAACAACGTGGAATTTGATTCCTTTACCAACTATTTCTGCTATGTTAAACTTAAATGGTTATAAATGGAGTTTACAGCAGTATGGGTCTGTACTTATACTAGCCGCACAGCTGGCCTTTTTGGCATTTCAGGAATCCTGGGATATAAGCAGAATTGGATAAAACTATTTTTAAGTAAAAGTTTAATACTACTAAATATGCTAAAAGCTTTAACCTTGCATAGTTGCTACAAGATAAGTTATTGTTCCATTCAGTTGTATGTGTAGCAATTATGGAATTCTCCACTTAAATAAGGAAATAATTTCATTACAAACTTACTTAAAACAACACGATTAATAGAGGCCATTAATTAATGCCTCAATTAACACACTTCACAATTTTCCCCATGTGCTGGGTGTCCATAACTGCCTTCAACTGTAATCTTTACAGTTCATTCCTAATGATGTTGGGATAGCTGTAAAATCCAGGATTTCCTTTTGATGACCTAAAAACGGCAAAAGGTGCTACATGCTTTAGCGTAGTGCTTGAACACAAGTATATAAAACGTTCAAGTAACAAAACAGAACAGGTTCAGGATGCATGATACAACTCCGTGTGGACACTCAACAAACAAACCGCTATACGTCCATCAGTCGAATTATGCACTTGGTTTGAATGGTTGGAATTTTAACAACTCAGCAAATGATGCCTTTATGTTTCTTCCTTCTAATAATTGTTTTTCTAAAATTTCTTAAATCATCATCAGTTCTACCAAACTTCTAACATGCTAACGTTTTTGAAAAAAAGTAGGCGTAAATTTTGTATCCACAATAGAACAAAAATTTTCTATCGTATACAAAACTATGTGATGAATTTTGGAATGGCTAGAATATTAAAAAAGGTTATTAATTTTGAAACATTGTATTAGATTGAAGGAGTGGAATGTAGAGACATGGGAGGAAGGAGGAGAGAGTGGGAAGTAGATAGTGGTAGCTGTCAAAAGAAGAATGGACAGATAAGCTATCCTCATCAATGTTCAGTGTAATACATACAAAAATACAAAATGTTCCCACCATTTTGATTACTAAATTAATTTGTCTTTCAGGATTAAAGATGAATAGACGCCATTGTCAAGCAACGGGAAATTTTTATTAGCTGATGCAAAAAGATTGCGTGTTCCGGAGAAAATTGAGGTGCTTCGTTTTTACCCTTCTTTTTGTTCATTTTATATGATGAGATTGAGGTGGATCATATTTAATTCATGTGGGGTTCATATTGGTTCATCTTGATCCAAGCTGAATGATGAAGGTGTTTTGAATGATTAAAATGAGTAGAACTGGTAAGAGCAGCTCACAGTGGTCATCAAATATAATATTACAAATAGGGTAGAAGATAAATATCCCATGATAGAAATTCAGGCACATTATTGTTTTCTGTGTTTATTTATCATCACCTTCTCCAATAGGAGGCCATTGAACAAAGACTATTGTCGGATTACATCACCATGAAATCTTTCAATTGTACCATTTTTAAGATTATCGGGTGCATGCAACAAATTGGTAGTGCCACGCCAATTATTAAAAAATTAATTATCACATGTGAACAAAATGTTAATCAAGTTGGATGTGAGAATACCATTCACAAGAGTTAATAAGACATTTAATGAAATAATTATATATTTATTATTAAAAGGAATCTTAATAATATACTTTTTAACTAACTCGTTTTAATACACTCTTTATTCTTAATTACTATTTTCAAAATGAAATACATGAAACAGAGAATAAGATTTGTAGTTGTTATTTAGTAGACCCAAATAAATTCTCATGGGAGAAGGTGTGTTGAGAAAATAGTGCTACAAGTATATATACTTTTCATATGTCATACTCATGATAAATTGAACTTCTGGTTAGGTGCTTCCATGTGTTGAAACATGGCTATTTAACAAGTACGTAAGAAGAGCTGTCCATGTTTATGATGAGAATAAAATTTGGACAAATCTTAATTATTTAAATAAATGAATAAATGGAGTGTAGAATGTAAATGACAAAGCACAAAAAGAAGAAGAGATTAGAATTCAAATGACTATCCTTTCCATTCATTCATATCAGATCCACTATTAAATCCAAATGTATTCAAAGAATACACATTTGATAGATTACAAAAAAATTATCTCACGTTTAACATAAAAAAGATGAATAAGGTAAACAAATAATAAATTACAAAATAGAAATTTTAATATTTGTCCGTATAATAGGCGATCAGTTTTATTTTATTTTGTGCATAATATTATAATTAATGGTCAAAAGTATCGATCGATTTTATCAAATCCTCTATACATATTCAGAGAACAATTAGTAAGTCTAAATCTAATTAATGTTTAACTAATTTCTCATGGAAGTTGGCCAAATTAGTTAGGCTTTTATTTAAGTTTGTCACAGCATGTTTCATAATCTAGTGATCCAAATTCAATTTGACATATTTAGTGTTCTTGGAAACTCACATTCATTCACACTAAAAATCACATCAATTTTTTTTGTCACATTTGTGAAAACTACACCTAATGATTTACATCACACCTGCATCAAAATTTTAAAGACTCAAAACAAACACCCAGTTAGTCTATTTAAAAATCTATTTCATTTTAAAATTTTCAATAAGTTTAAATAAGTTAATAAAGTGGTATATTAATAAACCTGTAATGCAAAAGAAAAAATTAAAATAATTAAAATCGTTTGTATGTTTCAAATATTCATATTAAGATCAAATATTGATGTTTAGGTAGTTGACTTTTAATTTAACAAAAATAGGTTGATCATAATGTTTAGATACCTTTTTGATTACTACAAAAGTAGTTATGGTTAAAATATAATAAACGATTCTTAATTTCAGTAATGGTAATAATTTTATGATTTTATATTAATGCAAAAACATGAATTTACGTTATGTATATTATATTCACTTGCATAAAAAGATATAAAATAGAGTGTAATAACAATTTTGTAAATATGATCTTACCTATCATATTAATTACTTAGAATTAATATAGTGGGTTTAATTATTGCGGTATACTCACATTTGTTTATTTTCATTATGCATCATTCCTTATTCTTTTCTTTCTCTAATGTTTTGCTTTCTCACAATTGCCTTGATTTCTTTTTTTCTTTTTTTTTTCTCCACTTCCTCTTTTTCTTAATTTTCTTCCTTCTTTTGCTTTCTCTTCTCTTCATTTCCTTTATTTCTTACTTCCTCTTTTCCTTCATTATTATCTTGTTGCAACCATTATCTTCAAATTTTTGCATTGTTTATTGTTTTTTAGGCACACAATGTTACATTTAAGAAGTTGTTACGACTAACTATATGAAGTTGTATTGTAACTGAAATTCCAAGTGAATCCCAAGTCAAGTCACTGTCTATAAAGAAGGAGTTGTTGTCACTATTATTCTTCTCTCACTACCTTTAAGTAATTATAATATTTAATTATTTGTGTTGTTTATTTATTTTTATATATTTATAAATTATATAAATGTTAAATATTATTAATTACAAATTTTATTACACAATTATTATTGTTAGATCGAAGTTTGATAATTTATATTTTATCATATCATGTCAGACAAGAAGTATTGTATGCATTGTCTCATAAGCTTTTGCCAATACAAACATAAAGAAATATACTTAGTCAATAAGTTTTTTCTTAAATAGATAATAAATACGCTTTATCTGACAAACACAAGCCTTATAAGCACTTCAGAGTATATGTTAAGCTTTAATAAATGCTTATTCTATGTTTGCAGAAATTACAAGTTTCTTTAGTCTTTTATGAAGATCTTAAAATGGCATGTCAACATCAAATATCTCTTGAAGATGTGTTGAAAGCTACCTCATGAATAACTTCTTTAGACAACGTAAGTTGTGAAAAACACTGGGAAGTTAGCTAGTTTTGTCAGCACTTTACCCAAGGGTGAAAAGACCACGTATCCAAGCTTGTAAAGCTTGATCATATTCTAGAGTTGTTGACAAAGAAGCGTGAGACATTCAATGTTATGTGAAGACCACTTAATGTGTCTTGAAGCCTCAAAGTTTCTAAGATGCAAGAAGAAGTTACGTAAAAAGAAGACCCTCATAATGGCTACAAAGGATGTGGAATGACACTTTTTTTTATTATACACGCATAGAACATCTTGTTTAAGAAAAGTGATAACGACGAAAGTCTTGATACAAGAAAAGCACACGATTTTAAACTTCCACGTTCTATAGTTATGAGAAAAAACATATTGTGTTCATTAGCAAACTATTAGAGAGCTTAAACAACGTCGAAAGACCCTACCCTCTCTAATGAGCAATGTTGTAATCTTTTATATCACATCTTAAACAAACATTGTTTTAGCTAGCAATGACTGCTCATTAAACAATGAGTTAACCAGAAGTAGGTACATTCTAAAAGAATATTGAACGAGTTAGTCAAGAGTATCTATGTTTTAAAAGAATATTTGAGTTAGCTAGGAGTGATTATGATTTGAATGAATACTTGTATTGTTTTTCGCAACATAGTGAAACCAAATCAATGGATTGAAAAATTGTTGTAGTTTATGCTATCAAACGAACTAGTATAAACATCTGTGAGTAATTTTTTTTTTCTTCCGTTGTCTTTTGGAAACTAAGATTGACTTAAGAAATAAAATTTTCAACCCAAGTTTGGAGGTTTTTGACAGATCATCTGTCAAGACAAAAACTATTGTGTGAAGGTTCACAAAAAATTTAAAAAACACAATTCAAGCCTCCATTATAATGTTTTAACCTATTTTTAATAGCTATACTTATATATTAATTGTTAGTTTAGTTTTGGTTACTAGTCATGACTAGTTTAGTTTTGCATTAACCTTGACTTTTATATGTAAATTCACTTCAATAGAATTATTGATAAATTTTGGTATTTACTATTTTGATAGAGTATTAGAAATTTATTTTGTCAATAAAATATGTCTATTATTGTTGGTTCAAACTATTTTCAATTGCAAGTTAGAATATAATAGGATTAACTTTTCTTAAAAAAAAGTCACATACTACATATTTTATAGCCTAAACTAATGTGATATGTGAAACATTCTACATTTCTACATCAGTTGAAGTTTTATGTACATTTCTACATCTATTCAAGTTTTAATCAACTAGAAATATTTCATGATAAAAGATCGACTCTTCTTTTTATGCATTTTTGGCTTATTTGAAGGAACATATTGTTAGATTTAAAAGGTTGAATTCAAGAGAGTGAGTGAATTGAACTATCTAAATTTTTTTCAAAATTTAAAATGATATATTTATTAAAACATTCAATTGTAGGATTTGATTGCTTCCAATTTTATGTCTAGAACCAAGATCAAGAAAATTACAAAAATCGAAAGGCAAAGAGGGAGAGAGAGATGTACACAATTGGTTTTTACATTGGTTTAGTTTATCAAATATTTGCATCCAGTTGTTTAACCATACCAGTTAATCTTATACTAAAAATTATAGTTTTTACAAGCACAAAAACCAATATAGTAAAAGTAAACAACTTAATAAACTAGATCTTGAACCTGCAAGATTGGTTTACGCACCCACTAACATCCTGCTACTATATTGTGTCTGGAAATCCTATCTAGAGACAGTTTAAGAACCCAACAGCGAATACAAAAAATGAAAACAATATCACATGGAATAAGACTAGCACAACAGAAAAGTTTGAGTATGAGTATGTAAAGTTCTATATTTCTCTCAACACACAATAATAGTACCGGAATTTGCACAAAAAAAGCTTCTAAGACCAATTGTCAACTCAGTTTGGACTCTCTTTCAATAATATAATGCTTTTTAGAAACTTTGATTTTGATCTCATGTTAAATGATTTTAAAATGAGTGAGTAATGTAGATTTCAAACCGTTTGTTTTAATGGATTAAAACTATGTTTTAATTTGTTCATTTCACTTACTTTGGAAAATTAATTGATTAACTCGTTGTTTTAACATATTAAAATAGAAGAGTTCAGAATTTTCACAAAGCTAAAGAGATTTTAATATATTACAAACTCGTTTTAGCATATTAAAAAAGAAAGCTCAGTAATAATCATTGTTCTAAGTGATTATAATTGATTAAAACAATTATTTAGTCTATTAAAATACTTTATAAAATCCATTTTGCACTCAGATAAAAACATTTTAACATATTAAAAACATCTTTTAATCACTTAAAGAACATCCTATCACCAAAATAAGCTCTAATTCGGTTGAAAAAACTTTGTAACTATAATTATAAGATCAAATTATGAAAGAAAAACTTATGACAGATCTTAATCAAAATAACAAATCCTAGAAACACATATAAGACTTTAGAAATGAAATCTTCAAAATTCTTCAAGAGAGATGTTTGATTCATCAAATGCAAGACAACTCCAACACATATAACATCATCCTAATCTCTCAACTAATGTTATATATATCAACTTCTATATTGATAAGACTTGATGTAAAAAGTCTCTCATTTTTATCACTAGTGACATATACATGAAGTCTCTAATTGATGTGAAATATAATTATAAATATATTTTGACACTCAAGTCATGAATAAGAAAATAAAAATTAATATAAATATATTGCTTAAAAAAACAAAAATTATATAGAAAACATACTAAAAAATTAATAAAATAATTGATTATATATAATATTTAGAGATTAAATAATTAATTATATATAATATTTATATTATCTAAAAACTAAATACCTGATTGTATATATATATATAATATATATATATATATATATATATATATATATATATATTATAAACAAATTATAACTAATTTTAAAATACCACTTATTTATTTTAATTTTTCTTTTAATAATTATTCTTTTTAATTTTAAATTATCGATGAATTCAAAAATTTAAAAAAACAAAGACAAAATATGTATAATTTTTTATAATTATAATTATATTAATCTATACACTAATTTTTATTATATTAATAGTAATAATCTATACACTATTCACTTAAATAACTAAATAAGAATTAAAAAAACGAATTTTACATTTTTTATGATATGTTAAAATTTATGTCGTGCCTAGATTACTTGTGCTATAATAATATTTCACTTGTATTATTCTTCAAAAGAAATCTTAAGACTATCTAAGAATCTCCCCAAATAATTTAAAACATTCACGCTAACACCTGAATTTTGACCAAGTTCATGGATTCAAAAGAATTTATTTAACCAGAGAAGTAAAACATAAAACCTGTGTAATTTACATCACATCAAAGTTACTTTTGCATAATGAATGATTGATTTGAAAGAAACCGTTTATTGGAGAAGAATTGATTCCAAATTAAAGAACTGGACCAGAGCATATGATATGCCACCAAATGTGCCACTTAATTAAATATTTCCTTTAACAACAGCTCAAGAAAATCCACGTGAAGTTGGTTTTGTCATTACAATGCTGACATCCCATGGACCCATGGAAAGGTGATTAATACCTGTTCTTGTCTTCCTGTTACAGTAGATTTATATTCTCTAATTTAAAATTAAGAATTGGGCACATGTTTTTTTAATACTATGATGATTTTGGAGTTGGCTATAAAATAATTAGCATGTCTTTATTGCTTTCCATGTCATGATAAAAAAATTACATAAACTTTGCCTAGGAAAAATTCTTAGTAATAAAATTAAAATCTGTCATTTTCTTAAATTCTAAAAGTAAAATAAATCGTTTAATCATTAATAATAAAATAATAATGTACATTTTATATGTTTATAATTTATTATTTTTATTATAATATTCAAATTAGTTATCTATAAATAGGTAATATCCACAATTAATGTTTTATGAACAGTTACGCCTGTTATTTTATGCCTAAACAGAAATTAATATTTTTATGGAAACTATATCCAGTTAAAATGACCGAACTTTTATCTGATAGATTATTATTTTTTAGAAGAGATAATATTTAGTTGTGTTCTCAAAACTTTCATTGCTAAAAATGTTTAACTTCAGTATTAAAATTCCAGAAATACATGTTATTTGTCAGATGGTATCGAGTTAAATGAGGGATAAAAAAAAAATTATTCAACAAAATCATATTTAATTTATATTTATAAAATAAGGTACAAACTACGTTGAAGTTTGATATGGGTTTTGTGGACTAAATCATGGTTTAGTTAAAAGTTGTCTATATTTCATTTGTGTTTCAACAAGAAAGTTGAAGCTAACACTTCACTTAATTGGTTTGGGTTCGACCAATGTAGACTATGGTGGCTTGGTACAAAAAACCATTCTCAATTGGGACTTATAAAATTAGGATCAACCTTAGAGATAATTTGACACAAATGAGTTTTTGTTGTCTAATTTAGAATACAACATGATCATTTTTGCTAAATAAATTCAAATTTAATTTATCCTTAAAAATATATCACGAGTTTAACCCAAGTCCAACATAGATTCAAAGTGGTTTGTTGATGACTATATTGAGTTGAGTCATTAAACAAATTCACAATTTCAGTTTCTAAAATCGGATTTTGGTGTCATGAAAATTCAATTTACAAGCTAGACTTAGATAACAGTATGATTGAAGTTGACTAAAAAAAATTATCTCTAATTTTTTTTAAACTTAAAGTCTTAAGTCTTTGTTTAGATGGTATGAAATAAAATAAAAAGTTATGAAATGAAGAAAAAAATATTTAGAGTAAAAGATAAGAATGTTTAAATAAGTTGAAAAAAAGTAAAAATGAGAAAAATAATGCTTTGATTTTTTTGTAAATGTTTTCATTTTTTTCTATTTTTGATATTATTTTGTAATTGTTTATTATTGTAACCATATAAAAAAAATTCATGATGGATACAATATACAAATAACACTTCAAAATTCATATTATCTTGGTAACATAATTTATGATGTTCTCGCTTCACCTACGAATCCAAAGTCAAAGCTACTTTCTTTTCAATGTAATCAAAACAAGGACGAAAGTTTACATTGTGAAACTTACAAGAAATTTTTTTTGTTATTTTTTATCGTATATGGTCTGTACCTCTCTTATATAATTATAAAATATAGTTTTTTCTTGTTGTTATAAAAAATAAAAAAATAAGCATAAAACAACTCTTCCACATATACAAAATCATTGCATCCGCGTCCTTGTTTACAATCACAAGACTTTTTTTCAATTTTAGTGTATTTTTTTCCATGAAACAAATTGATACTAAATGTCAAATCCATTATAAAGTAAATTTATATTAGATTCGTCGAACTTGCTTAACGTTTTTTTTATCTCCTATAATAAAGATCAAATGATATAAAACATAAAATCTAGATTAAACATCTTTCTCAAAAATTGATCTATAGTTAAATTAAAAATTTAACCACTACCTAAACAAAATTATTTTTAAATTTAAAATTAAAAACATAATAGATTCCTAAATAAAATCTTCAATTTTAATTTTAAATTAAAAATCGATGACTACAATTCTATAGAGTGGAATTTTCATTCGTACTAAACTCATATAATCTGTTGTTAATTTTAAAAAAAAAAATATGATAAAAAAATGAGGTTTTCACAGTTTTTTATTTTATCTACAACTAATTAAAATTTTTATAATAATAATAACATTCGTGTAAGTACTTGTGATGTATGAATAATATTAGTTATCTGCTAAAGTAACAAATGAATGCACGATTGAAATGTGCGTGCAATTAGCAGAACCCTGTTTTCTTCTTTTAATTATTATAACTTTAGAAGCACTAAACGTTTGTATTATAGGAGAACTTGTCATGTCCAAACGCAACAAACTTATAAAAGGAGGCTACAGAGTTATACATAAAAAAAGTCAATAAAATTCGATTACTTAGAGAGGAAGAAGGTGATCAGCAGTGTGTAATTGAATTAGCAGAAGAACTATACAAATAATAAATAATATTGCATAGCTATAATAGGTATTCGAATTATTTAAAATTCAGATTGTGTAATCGTTGATATAATTCTATAATATTTAATTATTAAGTTATTAAAATTTAGTATATTCAAAAAGTTATTATGCGAAATGATTTTACAAAAAAAAAAAACTACTCTTAAAATAATTCAATAAGCATTTCCATCTTTTTATCCGTTTGGCATGAAAAAAGTAAAAAAAAAAATGAATATTTGAAAATAATCTCACACCTAAATAATGTTATAAATATATTTTCTCATTTAAAATGTACTTTCTTAGGTCTTAATATCATTTTTCATATAAGGTTTTATAAAACTCTTTTTTATGAAGTTTTAATGGGAAGGTTTTGTTAAAATTACAGTTTTATAGTTTTCATTGTATTTTATTTTCACAATTAGAAAAGTAAATATAAATCAGACTTGTAAATATAAATCAGATTTGTTGAGCGATTTATATGCATGTTAGGTGAGATTTGTAATTTAGAAAATCCAAGACTCTTGGTTGTTGAGCGAGTCATTCTTGCTAAGTAAATTTGGTTTCAGTGGTTTGGTCGATAGATGAACAACGAACGTTCTTACTAAGTGAAATTTAGAGAATTAAAAATTCGAGAACATTGGTCGCTGGACGAGCCACACTTGTTGGACGAATTTGGTTCTAGCAATTTAATAGCTAGACAAGTCTAAATAAGTTCGATAAATTTGGTATTAAGGCTTGGTCGCTAGGCCAACTTGAGACTTGTTGAACGAAAGTACGTGTTCTACATGTGTAAATTATGATTTTTAAGATGTTTTAAAAACTAAATTTTTGTGTGATTATATGATACATTGATGTGCAAAGATTAAGTATGAATCATGGTGAAGTGTGATCAAGACATAATATTTTCAGAAAACAAGATAGTATGTTAATATTGTTTAAGATATGTAGTGAATTAAAGATTCGTATAAGAGAAAACATATTGATTCTATTTGTATATTGGAATCTTATAGATAAAAGTTGAGAGAGATTCATATCACTAAGTCAAGATAATTAACCATATGAATTTACTTTATCATTTTAGAAGACTTAATTCTATATTGATCTTATATGTTAGAGTGATAACACATTTAATGTGATATATATATATCTATGTGAAATTCAGCACATATATTTTTTTTTAAAGTAGATCCAAGTGTCTACGTATATAAATAAATTTTTGACACAAATAATAATAAATATGAGTTATTAATAAATATTTAATTGTTTAACATATTGTAATGAAATGAAGTGTGAAAATTGAGATATTTATGACTTGTTTAAATTAAAATTAATTTTTTTACAAAACACAAGCTTGTCCAATTTATTAGTGGTTATGTTGTTTCCCAATATACATGATGATGCATTATATAGAAAAAAATGTTAGAAATTATTGAACTCTACAATTAGCAAAATGAAGTTTGTTTTCCTTTTGATATTTTTTGTTTCGTATATATATATATATATATATATATTACATACATGACCTCTAACAGGCATTTTTTTACCGGCTCCGGATAAGAAATTTATCATATATCTATAAATTAAATTCACGAAAAAGATAAACTTCATTTTTATTAGTGCCGTCTCTTTCTTTATTTTGTAAGTTTTTTAGGGATGAGTCGTGTTGAACTTTCTCTCTCTACTTCTGGAAGTGTTTATCAAAGATACAAACTTCTCTATTTCTCGATATTTAATGCATGAATAAATTTACTTCATACCACTGTAGTAAAATAACACCATTTGACTTCTGATTTTTATAATAAAATATTATATTTTAATAAAATAATATTATTTTTTAATGTCAAATAGAGGTAAATCACTATTATAAGTATCATTCCCTTAATGCATTGCTTGCAACTGGCTTCTAACATGAGGCGTGGTTTCTTTCGTTTTCTGACACAAGACTGAATGATCAGAAGCTATCCAAATTCAATTTCTGAGTGTTTTTCATAAAAAAAATAATGCGATGGGAGTAATTAGAAAAGGTGTTGCAAAGAGAATTTCTCTTTATATTTTATAAAAAAAGGTGTAGTTTGGGCTTTTACAACACTCCATGCTTACTAAATTCACTCCTTTTTTTCGTTCTCTTGTATGTAAAGTTACGCTTTAGTACTGTTTATTTACTTTTCTTTATGGCTTTCACCGTTCTTTCTGAATTTCCACCTACTAATCTTATCAATACGCAGGTTACACTAACCAATCACCTCACTTCTGAATACTTTCTCTCTTTTCTAAAAGAAAAAGATAAAACCTAATCATTTGGATAATTACGAGCATTTCAGAAATTAGTATCTGGAACAGTTTTAGAAAATAGCTTCTGAAATAATTTCGAAAGTATTTTTTGAAATAGTATTAGAAGTTACTTCTGAAAACTGATATTTTTGGAATGACATAACAATAAAACATATGCCAAACTTTGTGCACTCATCAAGAATTTCATAAAAGTCTTTTATATGAACTACTAAATTTAATACAATTACAACGAAAAAGAAGTAAAATTTACAAACTTTAATAGAAAAGTATAGAAATTTGGTAGAAAGGATTGAGAGGCAAATCAAAGTGGAGTTTTTGAGAATAGGCTTTAGGGTTTATAATTTTTTTACATAAAAGGGTATATTTGGTATCAAAATAAAAAATCAAGGACAGAGGAGTGTAGGTAGCGAAAGCTTTATTTTGGGTAATTTCTTTCCGCAGCCCTATAACTTCCTCCTTTTTCCTGTATTTCCATGTAGTGCAGTGAAAAAGTAAAATTCCTTTGTGGTTTAAATATATATAAAAAATAAATGCTTACTTTTAATGCTACTTACATCCTCTTTAATATTTTCCGTCGTGCCCCTCCTCTACTGCACATCCACTGTGACATCTATCGCCAATGTCACCATTTCAATACAAAGGTTGCTCGGATTAGGGGAGGTGAGAATGATATCTCTTTAGATGATTGATTATGTGTGATCCCAATATTACTTAGATTTGTGAATTTCTTAATTACAGAATCTAGATAAAGTTATTATCTCTTGCAATCCATAAGTTTCAACGTTAAGATATCTTTTGGAATTGTACAAATTTATAGTGTAATTTTTTATAAATAGTTTACATTTTAAATTATGTAATACGAAATACACTTCTGGATCAATATTTTGTGGACTGGATTATCTGGATTTTTTTTAAAACTTAGAAGTATATTTTTAATTAAACAATTTAAAATATATGTGAACTTTGGAGAGGGAATTGAGTGTTTTGTTTTATAATTTATTTGAAATAATATGTGGTTTATTTTTAATTTGGACAAAACATGACTAGGACGAGAGGAGTTGTCTCTTAAAACTATAATAAACAAAAATCTACAATTTTAATTTATAGGAAAGATTGTGTTCCAATATTGATGTTTGTATGCACCTATAAAAGGAAATGTTGGTCAAGAAAGATTTCCTAGGGGATCCATGAATAAATCCCTCCTCATGATACGGATTATGGTGAGGTAAGAAAGAACATTTATTTAAGAGTCGTATTGATTATATGATACTTTTACATATAACTAAATTAAGTAGCTAGATCCGGTTTTATATTAATTTGTAAATAACGTTGTTTTACAATTGTAACATACTTTTATGTATGAGCATTTTCTAGGCATGAGTTTCAGGGATTTGAATCCCAGTTATCAGAGGCAGCATACTCAATTGTTTGATATGTTGTAAAATGAGTATTTGTATTATTAGTGTAATTTGGATTTAACTTGATGGTTTGACGCATGCTTCGATCAATTGGAAGCTTAATAAAGAGCACTATCTCACAAAATTATTTAAGTAGATATTGATGTTATGTTATTAAATTGGATTTCGTATTTGTAGATATTTTCATTTGTCAAAACATGTTTTTTCACAGTATGGATGTCAACAGACAATTTTTATATTATCGATTATGGTGGAAAGTAGATTCACAACCACTTTAGATAATACGTGGTTACGTTTTGTATATCGTCTAGTATCGTCAAACTTATTTTAATGAATTTACTTATCACATTCGAGTAACATAATTAACTATTGCATTTTAATTTTCTTTTCCTTTTTTATCTTCTATAAACATAATTTACATTATACACTTGTTTTATAATGATTACATTGTCATCATTATTCTCCTTTCAAATAAGTAAGATATTTACACTAAACTTTTAATAATGTCAATCAATATATACTGTTTATTAAATTTTAATTTATCAACATATGGATGATTTATTAATATATGAATCATCTCATTATTATGATTTTTATATATTATCTTTACAATTCACTCTCCTTCATTACGTACTCCTTTACCTTGCAATCTAAATGTATAATGGCATATCCATATTTTAATAACAATAAGTTGTAAATTCTTCTTGTATTTTCTATATATGTAACCTTTTTCACAACCTAACTATAAATATATTTTTTTTCTTATTGCCCATTTATTAGACTTCAATATCACAATAACAAACTCAAATTTAAATATTATTCCATAAACTCATTCAAATAAGTAATTTTACATTACAAATACCTACATAAATATATTATAATATTAACATACGTCTCTTGTTACATTTTTAACACAAATAATAACATATTTTGCTTACATTGTCTATTATAAAAACTACAACATAATCTTTTTAACTAATTTTTTTTTTACTCAATTCACCATATCAGACATTTTACTAATAACACAATATATCAACTTAATATGAAATTTTACTCCAAAATTTTAGAACCCATTTATGTGAAAACAATAAGCATTACCACTTTGAAATGGGTATACCAAAAATAATTTTAACCTTTAGATTACACAATTTAAAACTTCAAATTTGCATTTAAAATTTACCATCATAAAACTTTAAATTTGTATGATAGATTATACAATTTAAAATACAATTTCAAAAATCAAATTAGTTTTACATATTATATAATCTAGAATATTATTTTCAAGTTTATATTACATAATTTAAAAGAAAACACTTAATTTATCTTTTCTAATACAAATTGCACAATTCTCGGTTATGTTCGAAATTTAAAGCACAAACGTTAATATTGCTCACTCAAAGAGCTACCCACCTTCATGTTTCACAATGTATTGACCTTCAACTTATTAATGTGCCAAAATCTTGATCTCAAAAACTTCAAGCAGCTCCGGTGAAGAAAGAAGAAAATGGAGCAATGGAAGCTTCATTCTCATTTAATCAATAAAGGGCAAAGTGAAAATTTTAAATTTATGGGAGTATAGGAAGAAATTATGGGAGTGTAGGACGAAATTATCTCGAGCTGGGTAGAAAAAGTTTCGGCCATTTATTAACCATGGGGGACAAATTCTTCTTCCACCCCCATACCTTCTTCCTGCACCCCTATATAATTTTTTTATTTCATGACTGCCCTTCATGAAATTACATAAATACTCTTATCATTTTTTGAAATTGTGAACTGGATGGAGGTGCATCAGGTTCTCATTTTTAAAAAAAAATACAAACCGGACGATCTCATCCGGTTCTCAACCCAGCAGATCGGAAAATCCTCAAATTCGCCGTCGACAGCCCCCCAAATCCCAAATCAACTACTCTAATCATCAATATCACCTATTAATTGCTAATAAACATCACAAATTGGTTACCTAATGCTTCTATGAAGGATTAATTGAAAGATTTTGAATAACGAACGGAAGTCGCGAATGGCTTACCTAAACCAGACGAAGGTTCTCTTAATCGGATGACTAGGCTCACTAGCACAGCGGGGAGAGCTTTAGACGATGTTTATTAGCAATTAGTATGTGATATTGATGATTAGAGTAGTTGATTTAGGATTTGGGAGGCTGTCGAAGACGAATTTGAGGATTTTTCTATCTGTTGGGTTGAGAACCGGATGAGGTTGTCCGGTTTGTATTTTTTTTGAAAATGAGAACCGGATGCACCCCCCATCCGGTTCACAATTTCAAAAAACTGTAAACCGGATGGTCTGGTCATCCGGTTGGGAAGGGGAGGGGTTTTATTAAGATAGGGGTATTTATGTAATTTTATGAAGGGTAGCTATGGAATAAAAAAATTATATGGGGGTGCAGGAAGAGGGTATGGGGGTGGAGGAAGAATTTGTCACCATGGAGAACCATGAGGACCAAGCTCGTATTGCACTACAGGTCGAAGATAGTGGCCCATCTAACTGGGTCCGTTTTTATTAAACATTTGAACCTTTTTTATAAAAAGGAAAAAAAAAAGGACTTACTACTCAGATAAATCGTAATTCGTGAGAGATACACACAAAAAATTCATCAGTAAAGGAATAAAGAAATTGAAAAAAGTCTCAGCAGGTTTAATAATTTATCTATAATAATTTGACTAGTTTTATTCTCATGGTCAATTATCGTCATGGGCGTGATAATGGGTATATTGGCGTGAATAAAAAAAATAAAAATATAGGTCAATAAGAAATCAAATTTTAATATTTTTTTTTCAATATAAATTATACGAGAAACCATGAGAAGTGTTTACTTTACAATATTATAAATAATCAGTTTCATAATAATTTTCTTTTACTTCAGTAAAATATACGTTTTTAACTTATTTTCATCATTCTTATATTAAAAAACTGTTATATTTTTACTCTTTACAGCCAAAACCTTGTTAATTTTAAAACCAGCTAAAATAGAGGGAGCTAGGCTAGTGCAAAAACATAGTTCCATTTTGGGGTAACAAGAACACGAACATTTGAGTTGGTGACAACAATTCTAAACTTCTTAACTGCTAAAAATCTTAAATTAGGTCCGCACCGGAAAATCATATGATGAAAGATAAATATGAATAATAATGCTTTTGCCATGTAATAAATGACAGAATAACTCCCATGCAGTAAAAAGCTATCCAAGACCAAGAGAGTCATTGGTCAATAGCACATGCAACAACAAACTCCAAAATTAGAAAAAAAATGGCTAAGCTGTTTATCTTTTGGGTGAGAATCCAAGCCAAAATAGAGCAACAGCTTGTACTAATCAATTCCATTGTCAAATCCAATCTTTCAACCCTTCACCATCACTTCATTCCCTTTGGCGTATATAAACTCACCTCCTCCCCACTTCATTCTACCAATCTTCATACCAACACAAGGAAGAGCTGGTTTTGGTTGCTTGAGACAGAAGAAATCAGCAACACAATGAGTCTCAATTGCCTAACCTGCAGCCAGCTACTTCAAAGGACAGACTCCTTTGGGGACTTATTACCAGAAAAGGAATACAAGGAAATCAAGGAAATATGCAAGGTTGATAGAAGCTGGTCAAGCAACAAGTTACCTTCAACACCAAAACGTGAGCTACCAAAAGTTGTTGGTACTGTGGCCAAGCTTAAGGGTGATCATCGCCGCAATTATAGTACAGGAGATGTTCCTTATCCTGGATCCTCGGAACCAAGGCTCGTGAGGAGCAGTGGAATGAGAAGAAACTGGAGTTTTGAGGATGTGACTGAAGCGCAAGAGCAGCGTGTGAGGTTCCACTGAGATTGATCACATTGTTGTTGTTCTATGTTTCTTTGCTGCGTTACATTTGCCACTTTTCTGCCTTTTGTATACTTTCTTTGTGGGGCATGTTGTAAAGATTGGACAAGAGGGATAGAATGGTTGTACATTATTAAGGGATGGTATTCCAAGCACATTGTACAAGTTATCAGCGTTTTCTTTTGCACCATGCATGATTCACATCCTTTGTAGTTTTTGGATTCTCATTTCTCCTATTGATTCATTGTAATTCTTGATTCAATTTATTAATTCATCACATTTTATATTCCATCTCTCTACTGTGTATGTTGGAATGCTAGAACTAATGTTTGTGGTGCTTTAAGGTGAAAGAGGAAGATTTGTATCAGATGAATATGATAACCGCCATGATCTAAGGTTTAACACCAAATCTTGCATGGAATCAAAAGAAGTTACCAACAATAAAGAAGACTAGATGGTGACCCGTGTTTAAACAATTTTCAAAGACGAAAATTTTCCTTCTTCTATATTTACTTTATACCTTTTTAAAATATTATAGCAGGTATAACAATGATGCAATTTGGGTTCTAACAGTAATTTATTTTGCAGATTTGTAAATTTCATAAGTTTAATATATTTTGAGTTTAAAAAATGTGCAGAATAAGGATATGACTCCAAATAGTATCTAAATATTTGTCTGGATGTTATATCCGTTTTTTACACGATTTTCTAAAAATAGTTTCTAATTTTAGTAAATGTTATGAATATTACTTGAATTTGAAGTGACAAAAAAAGGCCTAGAGGAATGCAATTGAAAAGTTATTAAAGGGATGAGAACATTTGTTTGCAAAGGAAAAACAGTAAATGTGTAATGAGCTTTTAGTAATTTGGATATACTTCTCTTGCTTTATAATCTATAAATTTGTTGATGTCTTATGGATCTAGGAGCTGGCATTGTCATTTAAATGAATGCAAGTGCCCAGAAATTGAGGGGGAGTCGTTGACATGAAGCTTGTTAATTTCATCTGAGAGAATGAGTTTGGAGATGGCAATCATATTTTATTCTCTGTTCAATATCCAATTCTATTCATAGGGTGTAATGACAACAATACAGAAATTTTAAAACTAGAGTGTTATGTCACTGTAATAGTAATAACACACATTGCAAAAATGGTACGATACTCAACCAGTTCCTTTGAAAATTCATTGGGTTCTTAGTTTCAGTTACTATGAACAAAAGATGTAATGGCGATGTTGCATTAACAGTAAAGATGAGTGAGTGAGAATTGTAAGAGACAAAAAAGTATGATATTTACTTCTAAGAGCGTGTAAAACAAGATTTATATATTACAAATTCATAAATAGATTGATAGTTTGTCTCTCAAACACACTTTGCACTAAAGTTGAAAACTCTACCTGCATACTCAACATTTCATAAAAATTCTGTTTCACTATGGAGATGATCTTCTGATTAGCCCTGTGCCAAAGATCAACCGATGACCAGAGTCAGCCAGGTACCTTTTTTGATGCCCTTTCTACGTCTGTGATGAAAGGTACGAATGAATAACGTAGAAAATGAAGCAGAATTTCTTTGGTGCTCATAATTTCAAAGCCTGCCAAGTAATGAAACGGTGGTTATTCAGCATTCTTTACATTATTATTATATAATGTCTATCACAGAACAGAAAGTCCACAGGGATAAATACTCTTTTTAAAACGAGAAATGAAGAGTCAACTAGTTTTTCTTTCTTCTAGCTTCTGCTTTCCAATTTCTTCGACTCAGCACCACTCTAGGAGTTTCAGTACTAACAATACCAGAAGATTCAGACTGAATTTCCTTCTCTGGCACTGTTTCTGACTTATTTCCAATGGTTAAGGAAGACACCTTTGATATGGTTGGAGGATCAATAGATCTATTCATTTGTTGATGTTTTAACAAATGGGCATGTCTAGCATCCTTCTTCCAATCTCGCTTACAATATATGCGGGTGATGCGGTTGTTGTTGTGGTTCCCATTTGGTGGTTGTTCAACCTTCATAGCAGCTGTCTCTTCAATAACAAATGGCTTCTTTGTTTCAGCTTCTAGCCGCTTCCGTGCCCTATACCTTCGTTGCCTCTCTCGATTCTTCAGACGTCGAGTCATTAGGTCATTACGCCCCTTAGACCGCACTCTTTGATCAACAGATTTCATCATTGAACTATCTTGTGTACCACCAGCTCTTTGATTGTTTTCCATTTTCAGATTAGGACTAGCATCTGCAGTATTCAATTCAGTTTAGAAAGGAATCTAGAAAATCATTCTTCGTTATGCATGCATGTGATACTTTTATAGAGCGAGCAAGCCTTTTAGTCTATTTCTGTAATTCAGTGAAAGGTCACTTTTCTGGCAGGGCACCATCAATAACCTCAAGCAAAATGGATGGGGTGAAATTTTAAATAAATGCACAAATTATAAATGGCAGAGAAATGTCAATAACAGATTTGTTTATTGGAAACATGGAATAAAACAAAAAACAAAACTAAGTAAACAACCACAAAATTAGAAAAGAAAATGCAACTATCCTGCCCAAAAAGTAAATGATGATTCTCTCATCTTTAATATCTTTCATCCCTCTTTTTTATATAACTTTCCTTACATCCCATCAAAGGGTAGTTAAAGGCATGAGAAGGCACACAACACCAAAAGAGTCACAGCCTTTCTAGTTCATGCAAGCCATGACTTTGGAAGCATATTGATAATACTAATGAAACCTAGCTATCTAACTAGCCAATTGCGATGCTAAAAGGTGCAAATAATCAGAACAGTAAAAGAACTTAGAACTAGCCACCTAACTTTCTAACTATTAGTCTTTGGGTCTTTTAGCAGCAAACACTTTTGTAAAAGAAGAAACTATATTTACAAACTTTTTTGCTTGGTAATTACTTTTTATGAAAACCAATGCAGAATACTAAAACAGTAAGATATTTTACTGTTTTATTTTTCTAATGTTGATAAGCCTTTCTTTAGTATGGCACGTACTTTCTAACACCCCTTGCTTCAAGGTTTTAAAACCCCTCTAGTGCCTTAAGGGTGCTTTTTCCTTTGACTACCTCTCGTCTGATCGTATGTGTATCTGAAGGAGAGTCAGATTACTATCAGAATCTGGGACTGCAATTTTATAACATAGAATCATTTAGGCTCTTAACAAATATGAATCTTGAGTTCATTGACTTTGTAGATTAGTGAAATTACCAATTAAAATTGTAGAAGAGATAGACCTAATGTTTCTTAGTGCTACTTAATTTACAAGGAATGAAAAATCAGAAAAGAAAGAAATGCATGATTTAAAGAATTGAAACTTATTGACAGGTAAAATAAAAAAATAAAATGCAACAAATCAAACTTAACCGAGGTCCAATAAGTAGCTAACATTATGAAAGGAGTCCATCGGTTTGCTACTTCATAACCAATTTTGGTTGAAGGTATAATTGATTAGGTGTCACCATAATGGATTATGCCTTCAACCAACAAGATCAAAGAGTGACTCCACAAGATGACGACCACCATCAGTGCCGCTGAGCTCCAGTAGCAACAGGTGCAGTGCTAGTTTTGTCCAATGAGAATAACACCAAAGATTTCACGCAAATCTTCACTATTGAGCATGGAACTTCAAAGCTGTGGGATCCACTGGTTTTTTTAGTATTTCAGTGCTCTTTCCACACTACCAAACAGCTCCAATTGTGGTGCTTGTCACTCTTCCCTCCTTTCCCCTCCTTCCAAACTATTTTCTTCTTAACCAAACATACATTAACTATGGCAAAATTGAAATACTTTCAAAAGCTTGTATTAGATGAGAATGGACTAGACCTAATTCAGCCAGAAATAACAGCTCAAGCACAAAAGATTGCCCAGGTTATTATAAAGAAAATTTTGGTCATACACTAAGCTGATATGAGATCTTCATAGCTCATCAACCACGCATCTTTTCCAGAGAGGCTTTCATTAAACACAAAATATACAAAATATAAACAAATTGTTAGAAATCTTACATCGACTAGATATATAATCAATTTTACAATATATAAGCGGCAGCAAACCCGACCTTGCTGAGTTAGTTTTGGAATTGGTCGTTTCTCAATTCTCAATATCCTCGATATGAAGGATGTGTTATAGATTCCACATTTACTAAAGATATAATCAATTTACAAAGTAAAGATTTCGACCTATTTTCCGAACAAGAAAATAAAGGAACCAAAAGACAATAGGTAAGGTTTCAAATTAACAGTTCAAGACAGTAATTGCATGTCAAGGATTATAACATAACAACGACTATGACAACCACCGCAATTAAAACCTCCAAAGGAGATCTACAAATATGGAAGGACAATGAGAGTTAACTAAAGAACAGACCAAAACGTCCCAATGAAATTCGGACAGTACAATTCCTAAGAGGGCCACTTCAGATGCAGCTCCTACAAGTCAGTTTTTTTTTAAAAAAAAAAAAATCACAGAATGCATTCCGTACATTTCAATAATCAAAGTAAAGTATCACAAATCCAGATCATAAAAAAACAAAGAATCTGAGTAAAATGGTGTGAACTATAAACTATCCTAGTGACAGTATAATGTGGCACCGGGAAAAAACCATTCAAGAAAAATGGGAACTTTAATCAGTGACAACACGGTTACAGTCATAGGGTTATGCAGCTAAATAGATTGCAATTGAACCCTCTAAATTTAGTCATCAACAGGGATTAAAGTGACATCCGTGTTATCCTCAAATTAGATTATCTAATATATTTTAAGACACACAACCATGGGTATGGAACACGTGGCTCTGCAACATAGAAGCTTTGAGCTTTGAGATTCCTAGGTGAAATGGTTATAGATGTATATTTAAAGAGTGACTGAAAGGTGGAAGAAAATGCAGAAGAGAAAAGAGTTGAGTTAATTACCTTGGTGTGTAAAGATCCACACCACCCAAAGAATCCGCCGAAATGACAGCAGAAGAACAACTGTTGGAAACGGTCAGGAATGAGTAGTTGTGTTTGTTTAGGTTCGTCAAAAGACACAAGAAAACACAAGAAGTTGGTCTGGTTGAGGAGGCGGAGTCTTCCAGTCTAAGTAATACAGGTATATAAATAAAGATTGTAAATAGCAAGCGGGGTGGTGGCGCAGTTGGCTAGCGCGTAGGTCTCATAGCTTTTGAGTGATCCTGAGGTCGAGAGTTCGAGCCTCTCTCACCCCATTATATTATTATATTTTTTCGTTTCGTATGATGAAAACTTTCTCGTTGTAATTCATATTAGATTAACTAAAATATGATTTGTCAAAAAATTAAGTTTGAATTTATGAGTTGTTGACCTAAATCTTTAATCATTCTTTGTTAATAGTAAAATATGAATCACATAAATATATCATTTTCGATCAAGCACTACAGATTTGGAATTAAAAGTATCTTTACACATAATACCAATACTAATTATTTCAAATATAATGATTTTACTTTCCTTCAAACAATAGCATTTCCATTCAATAATTTCTTACAACAATAAGCCTTCTAAAGTAGAGGCTACTGTTTCACAAATTAATACAACCTTTTAAGATTCCAAAGCAATTTTTATTTTGAAGATATGAACTGCATATTATTAAGAAGACATTAAATATGACGTATATAGACAACCAATTCAGACTTTGGGAAGTTCATTATTTAACGGCTAGTCATTTAATATATATATATATATATATATATATATATATATATATATATATATATTAAAAAAATTAAATTGGACCAATAAAGAAGTTAACATATTTTTTATATTTTCATTTTATATTTTATCTTTCCCTTCTTAATAATTTAAAATGAAAAATAATGTAAAAAATAATTTTATTACACTATTTAAAATACACAAATATACAACAATATTATAATTTAAACTATTAATATTTACGACTTTAATTCCAATTAGTAGTGATATTAGAATAATTTAACATTAAAAAATAATCATTTTTATTTATTCAATTAAATGCATTAACTAACAAATTAAAGACTTAAAATTATTTATATAATAAATTGTAATTTTGATTTCGTCATTTTTTCTAGTAATATATTTTTTTCTATTTTAACCAGGTTGGAATAGCATATTGTATTATAGAATTGAAATTCCACTTTAATGTGATTTTTGATGTTGTAGCCATAATTATTTGTATGTATAAGTGTTCTTATATAATTATTTTTATATAACTATTTGTATGTATAAGTGTTCTTATAAAGGCTTGGAGGGTCTTTGATATTAGTAGCAGTCTTTGGTTTAGGGGAATAGTTGTTGGTCTCCAACGCAATCCTCGATCTCAAATGCAGATCTCGGGCTCCAAGGAGAATAGGAGAACACATGCAAAAGGTACTCTAATGCCAAAGTCAGTATACGGATGTCAGACAGACAACGTGAGGATTAGATTAGCGTACATTTTCTAAGACCATGCAGATTGTATTTATAAAGGTCAAAGCCTAAATGGAGGCATTATGATTGGTCGAGGTTTCGGGTCAGAGCAGCCTTTGCAAGCTGCTGCTGTCAATGTTTGTTTGGTGAGTTGTCATTTTGAGATTGTATGTTATTCGGACACATGTCGTTACTCGACCACTGGGGTGTGCCACTCGGTGACTTGCGGTACACCACTCGGTCACTAGCGGTACATTAGCCCCCCAAGTTTGAGGGCATGGCACGAGAGGTTTGTGTGATGATCTCGGCTACAGGCTGGGCATATATTGCTTGGCTATAGAGGTAGGCTTGGAAAAGAGGTTTGTGATGTGGTCGTCCTTCTGGCTAGCATGGTGTACTGGGGCGAAACCTTATTGGTTGTAATCTGCTGAGTTAGGTAGGGTTTTGGTTGATGATGTAAGCACGTCTTGAGATCTGCATCAGATCTAATCAAATGGTCACAAAGGCGAAATGTCGCCCTTATGACCGTTTGGGTGGATCCCTTCTATAAATAGGAGCATTGTTCTTCACTTCTTTCACTAAGAGATAATCATGTCGTCCACGCCTTTGTCGTCGTTTCATTTTACTGAGTCCACCAGTAGTGTGTTGTCTAGGGGTTCCATCCAAAGGGCAGACTCTCACGAGTCGGTTGGTATGTCTGAGGAGATGTAGAGATATGGAATGCGATTGAATTATGTTGATGTTGTTTCACGTATGACGGTAGAGCTTGTGAAGGATAACATTCCTCACCAAACAAGGTACGATTGGGTGAACTCACAAGTTACTCGTCAATTTTTCAAGTATTGTTGGTCATCAATGAAAGAGAGCTACTCAGCTGCTTATCGTATCTTTGCTGATGGTGTGTTAGAGGGAGCGCTTTCTATGGTAACAACCAATGTAAGTTAAATTTATTTCTTATAAAGGAGATGTTCTTCGAATTATAAGGATTTGAATTAACTTTATGTGTAACTAGATTATGAATCACTTGAAAAACACATGAAAGTAGTTGAATATGAAGAATATGGAGATATAAATTTGGTTGAGAATTAAATGTTTTTCTAAAAAAAAAATATTAAACTATGAAATATTTTCTTTTTCGACTATATGAACTGTAACTAAATACCTATAATGAAAAATATTTTTAAGTATAGCAACATGCTAACATTACATTTTTTTTTTCATAGAAATGCTTCTTTAATGTTTCACTAGATTTTTTTAAACCAATGTGCCACGATCAAAAGTTAAAGTAAAGTTTAATGAAAGAATTTTACTTTTTTTAAGAATCCAATTTGGAGAGTATTTAAACCTTCAATACTTAGTTCAATATATTATTAACTATCTATCTCTAAACCACCCAGGAAATGTTTTTGCTAACGTTATATAAGACTAGTAATTAATGCTAAATATAAAAATTTTAATCGAAAATAAATTATTTGATTATAAAAATGAATGAAAAAAAAATCACAATGTGAAAATGATGTAATCTACAACATCATGTATAAATCATACAAGTAATATAGCATGTTAAATGAACATATATCTCAAATAAATATACACAACGTTAACGCTTGCTTCAATATATTATTAACTATTTGTCTCTAAATCCGTAAAATGTTTTTGCTAACGTTATATAAGACTAGCAAATGCTAAATATACAGATTTTAATTGAAAGTAAATTATTTAATTATAAAAAAATGAAAAAAAGTCACAATGTAAATGTGAAAATGATGTGATCTACAACATCACGTATAAATCATAGTAATAATATAGCATGTCAAATGAACATTTATCTTAAATAGATATACAGTGCTATTGAATTTGAAAGAACCTTCTTAAAAAAGAAGAAAAAAATAAGTTTTTTAAGGGACTTGGTGAGTTTAATCCTTTTTTTTTTCAATCTACCATGATGGACTTACTTAGTGTTCTAATGCTAAATGTAGTTGTTCACATATTCTTCTGACTACTATCTACCTTTTTTTTTTTAATAATACACTTATTTATTGGCCTCTAAAAAAAATCACTTTTTAGAATTTAATTTTCAGTACAGTAGATTAATCTACACCCTGTTCTAGATTCTCTTCCTGTTCAATCAACCTTGACATAGAATTATTTTACATAGTAAGAGAAGGTTGTAGATTACAATATGCATTTTTTGACATTTTATACTTACTAACTACAACAACCATCTCCCACTTTGGTAGGGTTAACTATATATTTTCTTTTATAACTTTTAACGAGTCTTTCTTTCATTTGTTAAACTCTTCATAAAGGGTTTTTTCCTATTTTCCTTTTAATTCTATCATTGACATTCTTATCAATCATCTCATTAGTTCTGGAATTTGGTTTGCAAGATTCCATCCCCTTTTAAATTCTTCCTAAAAGGAAAGAATTTGAAATCTTTGTACTTTCTCTTGTGTCACATGTGTCTCTTCTCTTCATACTTTCTCACTGGTCTTGGCCGGGATTTATATGTTTGATCCTGGTTGGGATGTAGAGCTTATTTTTTTGTTGATTTAGTCTAGAGTCATTTCTTAGTCAATAGGTTATTTGTTGGTTGAAAATGTTGCTATTATATAGACAAGAGTCATTTCTCAGTCAACATTAGTCTAAGTTTCCTTAGTCAATGTTAAAGAGATTATTTTTCAGCTAATGTCATCAAGTATTTTTTGCTTGATGTTTATCAAAGTTATGTTTTGGTCAATGTTATTAGAATTATGTTTTGGTTGATGTCCTTATTTTTTTTTTTTTTTTTACAGTCAGTTAGATCTTTTTCAATGTCAATTGGGAAAATTACCAACCAGACCTCCCATATTTAGTGCAACAATAAATAGTAGGAGACATGGAATATATGAAGTGCATGTAGTTCTATGAAGTGTAGGGAGAGGCAGATAACAAAGAAAAGAAAAATAAGATTTCCTTCTAAACTGTTAAGTGTGGATCATAGAACAATTTAGAAAGAAACCTTATTTTTTAAAATATCTTTTAAAACGTGTTTCTTGATATAAATTTTTCAAAATATATTAAATATATTTCAGAATGGACTTTTTAGGAAAGAACTTTTTAGAATGAATATGTTTTTATTCTTTTTCTAACTATGGATTCGTTTGTTTTCGAGTGCGAAAAGTTTTCAAGTAAAGAAAGGCGTGTGAAAAATGAGGTAATATTTTGAAAAAACAATAAGAATAATCTTCGCAAACTTTTCCCACTTAGTTAAAAAGATTTGCTATGAAAGTTATTTTTTTAATTAAAATAAAACTAATTTATTTATAAATAATAAATTAAAATAATTATAAAAATAAAATATTAAAAATATTTTTAAATTAAAAGTAAAAAATTATAAATAATAACTATAATAATAAAATTATAAAATATAATTTTTATATATAAATAATAATATATATAGATAATCGATTACATTCGATTATCTATCTATATATATATATATATATATATATATATATATATATATTAATTTATTATATAATTTAATAATAAATAATATTTAAAATATTAAATATTATATAATTTTTCATAATGAAAAATTTACATATTAAAAATAGTTAATAAAAATATAAATATAATTAAAATTATTATTTAATAAAAGCAAAAATAAATTATATAATAACAATAATTATTTTATTATTATAATTATTTTATTATTATAAAATAATAACAAAATTTAAATTTGATATTAAAATATTTTGAAAATTTTAATTTTATATTTTAAAAAATAATCAATTTTAGTCAAATTAATATATTTAATCATAATTTAAATTTTATTTTAAAATAATTATATAATTTAATATTATAAGGTAATTTTTTAAATATATTATTAATTATATTAAATAAATAAATTATATTTTATTTTTAATTATAAGAATAAATTTAAAATTTTATTTATTAAAAATATTTATTATATTTATCACATCATTTACCAACTTTTAGAAATTTTTTGATTCAAATCTTACTATTTTTCTTTTAATTTAAACAACTAAATTTTCTACCCACTTTCATCTTTTTTTTTTAATAATAATTGTGTAACGTTAGCGATAGTGGTGACGGTAGCGGTCGTCGAGTGCATTAGCGGACGGAAGGTAATTGGGTCATTTCATGCAATTATGGAGGGTGTAGGTTCAAAAGTGGGGTGTAGGAAGTAAAAGCCTGATCCTTCTTTAATAATCCTATTTACTGAGTTATGAGCGGACACTGACAAGAACACCAATTCACAACAACATCGATTCCGCCTACGTCGTCGTAGACATGGTTTGTTTTCGTTACTTCTTTCCTTCGTTTATCTGTGTTTTAATTAAAATTTTCAGTTTCAAATTTTAATTTTGAAATATCAACATTTGCGGTCTTTTTATTGTGCGTGTTTGATTCCAGGCTACGCTTGCTGATTCTTTTCTCGCCGACCTCGATGAACTCTCTGATAACGAGGCCGAAATTCCGGTAAGCTTCTTCTTCGCCTGCTTAATTTCTTTTTATCTAACCTGCCAAGTTTGAAAGAATTCAGGAAAAGTTTTGTTACGAATAAGGTGGTCGTTTCCTTTTGTTTCAGGAGGATAACGATGTCGATGCTGCAGACATGGAAGAGGATGTTGATGGTGATCTGGCTGACCTAGAAAACCTTAACTATGATGACTTGGACAGTGTTTCCAAGTTGCAGAAAACCCAGAGGTACATTGATATTGTACAGGTTAGTTGCTCCTCATTTCTTTCTGTGCGATTATAAATTGGCCACAGTTAATCATTTAAATTGTTGATGCCGTATCATCGTGTTCCTTGATATTACGCCAAATTGGGGACTGATGCTGTTGATGCAGCCACCATTGTGATATTGTCACAGTTGCGGACACTCTAAAAACTTGATGTTGCAGCCAAAGAGACATGGTCACCTACTGTTGCTTAAAACCTTTCTCTCAGATTTTGTTGGTGGGACCTCCAATATCATTACTAATATTTTCACAATTTAAAACCAGGCTTGTCTGTGAATAGTCATTGTTACTGCTATAGCTGTTGGGTGCTTTATTGACTTTCGTAGAATCTGGAATCAGTCTGACTAAGCTGGGAATTAGGGTTTCTTTCATTGTTTTATGTTGTGATGGTGTTGTTCTGTCTTTTTTTGTTTCGGTTTTTTTTTTTTTTGATACATAGGGTGTTTTATTTATTGGCATATATTGACATGGATGTGTGAGCAAGGTATAATGTTACTTTTTATTGCAGAAAGTGGAGGAGGCCCTGAAAATGGGGTCGGATGTCTCCACTCAAGGAGCGGATCTAGAAGATGATCCTGAATATCAGTTGATTGTGGATTGCAATGCGCTGTCAGTTGACATTGAGAATGAAATTGTTATAATCCACAATTTTATTCGTGACAAGTATAGATTAAAATTTCCTGAGCTTGAGTCGTTGGTGCATCACCCAATCGATTATGCACGTGTTGTTAAGAAGATAGGAAATGAAATGGATTTGACTCTTGTTGATTTAGAAGGGCTTTTACCTTCAGCCATTATAATGGTTGTGTCCGTTACTGCTTCAACTACAACTGGCAAGCCTCTTCCAGAAGAAGTCCTTAGTAAGACAGTTGAGGCCTGTGATCGAGCACTTGATCTTGATTCAGCAAAGAAGAAAGTTCTAGATTTTGTTGAGAGTAGAATGGGCTACATTGCACCTAATCTTTCTGCTATAGTTGGGAGTGCTGTTGCAGCTAAACTCATGGGCACAGCTGGTGGTCTGGCATCTCTAGCAAAAATGCCTGCTTGTAATGTTCAGCTTCTTGGTGCCAAGAAAAAGAATCTTGCCGGGTTCTCCACAGCAACATCTCAATTTCGCGTAGGTTACATCGAGCAGACGGAGACATTTCAGACTACTCCTCCATCGCTAAGGATGCGAGCATGTCGACTCCTGGCTGCGAAGTCTACACTTGCAGCACGTGTAGATTCCATACGTGGGGATCCATCTGGAAACACTGGAAGGGCTTTCAAGGATGAGGTTCACAAAAAAATTGAGAAGTGGCAGGAGCCCCCTCCTGCAAAGCAACCAAAACCACTTCCAGTTCCTGATTCTGAGCCTAAAAAGAAGAGAGGTGGTCGACGCCTTAGGAAGATGAAGGAAAGGTTAGCATAGTCTTAAATTCTTGTTTGTACTGGATTTTTATGTTGCTGGGTTGAAGGTATGTTTTACTTCTCTTTTGTTTTTTAATTTATGACCTGTTGATCCTAATTACAGGTATGCAATAACAGACATGAGGAAGTTAGCCAATAGGATGCAATTTGGAGTCCCAGAAGAGAGTTCATTGGGTAATTTTACCAGTTTGCTCTTGTCCTGATCTGTTTACTTTTGCATAGCAATTTTTTCCCTTTGATTTTTAATTTGATGCGTGAATTTATATTTATTATATTTAGGAATATAGGGAATTAAGGATTATATAGATGTAATGAAAAGAAGAATGGGCAGTAATTAGACTTTGAATAATTAAATTGTGATAGTCATACAAAACCTATGATAAGAACCGATAACTATCACATAAGGAATGTGAAGGATTAGTGGGAAAAATAAGGGAGGGGATTGAAAATATATTCACTTGCACTATACGGTGCCACATTCTATTTCTTACTCTTCCAAGAGATAATATTACCACCAATGGATATACAATACCCAGTAGTAGATCTCTTGTCTATTGGATATCCTACCTGATCAACATTACACTACCTAGAGATTTGCCCCTTTATCCTCTTACAATAGACCTTGAGCTAGAGTCTCGTACTATACCTTAGAATAATAGGGATCACAACAGTCTAATAATAGGGAGCTTGCAAATTGACAAACAACATCAACTGCAAAAGAAATATTAGATCTTGTGATTGCAAAATAAATGAGTTTTTCCACAAGTCTTCTATATCTCTCTGCATCAGACTACGATTCACATTGTGTTGCCATTGACTTCTGATTTGGATCCATGGGACTATCAATGGGTCTTCAACTAGTTATACTAGTTTCCTCCAAATATTTAGAAAATAATTCCTCTATCAAAGTACAATACCTTCCTTTAATTGAGCCACTCCTATCCCAAGGAAGTATTTCAGACATCGAAGATCTTTGGTTTGAAAGTAACTAAATAAATGTTTCTTAGAGATTGTTTAAGCCCATAGAGAGGTCGACAAAGTTTGTAAACTAGACCAAACGACCAAACTCCCTTTGAGCAACTAACCCAGGATGTTGCTTCATTCAATTCACCATGAAAAATGATGCATTTTTAATGTGAAGTTGATGGAGGGGCCAATGACAAATAGCAGCCATAGCTAGAAAGAGATAAATTGTAGTGATTTGGCAACAGGAGAAAAAGTATCCCCATAATCAAGATTGTATATTTGTAGTAAAATATAGTTAATAACATCGACAATGCATCATCCTGAGACATGGTTGAGCATTGCCTTTAAGAACTTACTGTGGTATGTTGCGCAAGCCCGATAGGATACAACAGGAACCTCTCGTCTCATGTACTATAATGAGGCTATATAATTGACAAAATGTATAAGAGCACCCAGGATGAGAGGAGTACTCGAAGGTGTTTCGAAGGAGACGTACTTATAGAATTTCTAATTGGAATATAGGAATAAATGATATAAAGAAGATAAATAAAATTTATGACAAAAAGGCCTTGGTAGCTCATTATCTCCCCAGTGGAGATTAGGGGGTGGGGTGGAATTAGCAATTTTTTGAGCTGAGTTGGGCGTATAAGGCCCAATCTCATGCCTCATGATCATGTTTGCGAGCCCTACACCTCTTACTAATCTAATCACTTTGAAGTCATAAGAAACACGTTGGTTTGTAAACACTTGAAATATGACTGAACCAGGCAATTTGGAGTTCAATCTTATTTGAAGTGTTTATATACCAACATGTTTCTTATAACTTAAAAATGGGTAGTAAGAGGTGTGAGGCTTGTGTGAGACATGAGATTGGGCTTCATAAGCATAACTCATGAAAACATGTGAATTGCCCCTGTGCTCGAAAATGGGCTATCAAGGTCGTATTATCATAAACTTTCCTTTTCCATTTTATCAACTGTTCCTATCCTTACCCAATATTTATTATATGACTGATGAGTTATCTTACCTTCTTATGCTATACTTGTTTCCTAAAGTACTTGCCTTGCACATGTATGACTGTTTGAGACAATGTGAATATTACTTCCTTTTCCTCATAGCGTTACTTCTGCATTCCCTTGTGAGTGAATCATGTGACCATGTTGGTAACATCTGAACTTGTATAAATAGGAATATCCCCTTTCCTCCAAAACACACTTTTGAGTACTCTTCTCTTCTTATCCAGGGTCTTGTACCTTGCTAGTTCCGTAACCTCAGTATATCACATGAGAGGTTCCTGTTATATCTTTGGTTGGATTGTGCAATATATTGTGAAAAAGTCTTTAAGGGAAGTGCTTAACCACACCTTAGGTGTTCAGCCATTGAGCATTATCTTCAGATTATATTTCACTTTCCTCCTCTAGGTGGTAATGTTATCCTTGACCAAGAAATCAAAGCTCTATTGATGCAGATCATGGAAAGTAGTTCTTTCCATTGAGTTTTCCAATAGTAATGGTAGGTGTTCCAGAAAAGACAACTGGACCAGCACATGATATGTTTGGGAACCGCAAAAAAATCTCCTTGAAGTAAGGACTAAAGGAGAATAGTGAAGAGCCAGTGCTTGTTAATGGCATAAAAAGATAACATCTAATCATGAGTTCGCAACAAACATTAACCAGAAAAGAATTTGACAGCACCTGGCAACAATGGACGTGGCGGCAGGCAGCAGGGTGGGACAGTGATGTCCAGTGGCACTTATAGCGGTGGTGGTGAATGATGGCTGACATTGACAGAGGAAGTAAAGTGAATTACACTTGTCCTGATACCAACTTGAGATATTGAGTAGATGTTGAACACTTTGTCACTCAGCTGTATATTACATATATATATATATATACTCACACACAACAGATATATATATATGTTCTTAGAAAGTAGACTTTAAGCCTAATTCAGTTTGTTTTATAAAAACGGCTTGTAAGGTGAAATTTATACCTATGTGTATATATGTATATACAAAAAAAAAAGCAATGAGTACTCGGACAGAAATGAAAGCAGATTGCCTACTATAGATGCCAGCAGTCTACAATTCAGAATAGGGGAGAAGAAAACAGCTTTTCACAATTACAAAAACTACATATAATATATTATCTAAAGTTAAAATCTATCTGGTACTAGTACAACAAATAGTAATTACAAGCCCTAGGCAGAATATTATAGCTCTAATGTACCATGTTTGCAATCCAGGTCAAAGTACGCTGGTAATAAAAGGGTAAAGCTATGACATGCTTAGCCAAATTGCTCTTATAACACAATAAGTACCTTAAGTCGTAACATGGCGATAATGACTTTATATTAAATCCTTTGGAAACTTAAAATGTAAAAATGTCAGTCTCTCCTTATATTCATATACTTTTATGCATGTGAATTATAGGGGATGGTCTGGGTGAGGGCTATGGAATGCTTGGTCAGGCTGGCAGTGGCAAACTGCGTGTGTCTGTTGGTCAAAGCAAACTTGCTGCAAAAGTTGCTAAAAGGTAAGTGCTTCTCATTGCTCGAGTTCTATATTATGTTCTAGTTACTTGATATTCTGATTTTGTTGCAAGATGATAAATATTCATCCATGTCTCTAGTACATTATTTATCTAACTGACCACCATGACAATTCTGGTGGACTATTTTCATTTGTCAGATTCAAGGAAAAGAATTATGGTAGCAGTGGTGCTACATCTGGTTTGACATCAAGTCTTGCATTCACACCAGTGCAGGTTTGCTCATCTTTTGTTGTTTTTTGTATATTTTCTCCTGCTCTCTAGAACCTAACTAGTATGAAAGTAGTGAATTTTGCACAAGATGGTTAAGAGAAGTTGTAACTGGAAACATTGCTTAGCATTTAAATTATTTAGCCAGTACCTAGTCTTTGGAGTAGCCGTCATCCTGCTATCACTCTAAAATTAGTGAATTTATCCCAAATTGGTTGTGGGAAGCTGTGAATGAAAACATTGTTTAGCATTGTAATTATTCAGCTGTATCTATATCCGTAGTGCTTGTTGTAGTGATCATCCTGCTATCTCACTTACACTAGTGTTTTTGGGACTGACCAAGGTAGTTGAATTAGGATACTGCTTGTGAATCTGAAAGCCAATTTTCCTTGCGAATCAAAATGTATTGTGATTCATTATTAATATAATAAGTTGAACATACTTGAAAAATTGGGGAGAAAATCTGATTCAATTCCTTGATTGTAAAACAGTACAAGAGGGTATATTATATAAAACTCTAAATTACAATAATAAATAATAACTCCTTGTATACCTACAATATCTTAATGGTAATAATTACAATATTTGATAATTTCTCCGTGTAACTCAACACTCACCCGAAAGTTGGGAATGGATATTTATCATTATCAGCTTTCATGTAAGGTCATGAAACCGTTCTATGGAAAGTCTTTTGTAAACAAATCTACTAGGCGAAGTCCTCATAGTATGACAATAGGAGGTAGATATAAGGCCATTATGTAGTTTTTCATTGATGAAGTGCCGATCTGTCTATATTTGCGTGGTCTTATAATGCTGAATTTGATTGTGAGCAATATTAATAGCTAACTTATTTTCAAAGAGTCACAGGTTCCTCACATTTCACATATTCAAAATAATTTTCAGCCACAACAATTCACACCCCCCTTGTGCTATAACTTGAAATTTTGGACATTGCTACTACATTTACTTATCCAAATTACCAAGTTTCCACGCAAGAACATGCAATATCTTGAGACAGACCTCCTATAAGTAACAAACCCAACATAGTACTTCTCCATGTTTTAATTTTCTATCCTTCTTGAACTACAATCCCCTTCCCAAACTTGACTTCAAATATTAAAGGATTATATTTGTAGCCTGTAAATGCTGTTTGTTGTCTTGGATAATGTGTGAATTGATTGACCACACTCACAACATAAGCTATGTTTGGTTTCGTGTGGGCTAAGTAAATGAGCTTTCTTACAAGTCTCTAATATTGGCCCTTATTCACTAATCAAAAGTATCATTATCACTCCCAATTCCATGGTTTTGTTCTATAGGAGCTCTAGTGGCTATGCAATCAATTTTACTTATTTATCTGATAAGGGCTAAAACATATTTCCTTTGAGAGATGATAATGCCCCTTTTTGAATAGTCAATTTCTATCCCAAGGATGTATTTTAGTTTTACTACATCTTTCACCTCGAATTGAGCAACAAACTTTTCTTTCAAGTTTAGTTTCTCATGCATTATTCCCTACAACAATCATTTCATCCACATCAACTAAGAAAAGTAAGTTTCCCTTCTAAAGAATGTTTGATAACTAGCATATGATCACCTTGACTTTGTCGTGTACTCTAAGGAAATGATTGCCCGAGTAAGTCTCCCAAACAAAGCGGTAGTGATTGCTTGAGTCCATATAAGGCTGTTTTCAACCTACGTACTTTATTCTTCTCTTCAATATACCCAAAGCCAGTTGTGATCTCCATGTAGACTTCTTCCTCTAGATGCCCTTGCAAAACCACTTTTTTCACATCAAATTGTTGTAGCTTCCAACCCAAATGTGTTAGCAACGAGATGATGATTTTGACCATATTCATCTTTGCATTGGAGCGAATGTCTCCTCTCGTAATCAATATTGTAGGTCAGAGTACATCCTTTTCCTAACCTCACTTTGCAATGATTCAATGTTCCATTAGATCTATATTTCATTGTGTAGATCCACCTGCATCGTACAATCTTTTTATCTTGTAGCCTGTTAACAATCTTCCAAGTATGATTCCTTTCTAAGGCACTAATCTCTTATTCATGGCTTGAAGTCAATTCTTATCTTTCAATGGCTCTTGAATTGATGTAGGGACTCTAATGGTATCAATGGTAGAGAAAAAACTTTGATGCTGCACAAAAGGGTGTTTAGTAACCTTCCACTACACTTTTCTCATCTTGCTTTTTCAAATTTTCAGCAATTTGCTCTTTTGCCCTGTCCATTGCTTCATAATGTATGACACAAGCCTTGACACAATTTGGACTATCGGAAGCTCTCCAATGTCCTCAAGGATTATATCAAGGCAATGTGCTGCACAAGGGGACCAAAATAATTTAGTTCTTTTCTCAATTAGCGATTTTCTTGCATCCACAAGATTTGATGCCCCATCTGTCACAATTTGGACTACATTCTCCTCCCCAATTTCTTCAACAATGTTGTTTAACAACTCGAACATTTGTTTGCCATCCTTATCACATCAATATTATCTGTAGACTTCAAGAAAACTCTCCCACTTGGACTGTCAACAAGAAAATTAGTAAGTGATCACCTTTCCAATTTCTGAAATAACAACAGTCCTATTTTTACAAAGTTCATTCATAGTCTTTTCTTCCAAGGAGTCAAGCATACCTTTGCTTTTCTCTTTACTTTGCAGTAGCTTTCTAAATATTTCCTTAACGTCATCTGAAAAATTTACACAAGAACTTAACTTTTTTTGACTTTGGTCCCTCAAGATGATGCTTTATTTTCACAACTCAACCCCAACAAACATGAGAACAAAATTTGCATTTCACTTGAAGTTTGAGTAGGGACACTTATACATTAGTGCCAAGTAATATCAACCACTTTGACTTTGGCTTGACTCATTTTCTAGTAAGATACATCAGCAAACAACAAAAAGGAACTAGGGGACCAACAAGCCAGCAATATAGTAGTAGCAGAAACAGGGACAGTAAAACACAAATAGGGATGAAGAGAGGAGACTTCCATAGAAGGGACTTATTCAGGAGAGAGAAATGTGATCGACCGTAAGACAAAAAATCCTGATAGCAGAAACAAGTGTCCCACGAGAAGGTGAAAACAAAGAACACCAAACAACTATGTGAGATACATGTGTCTCAAATGGAGGAGATATGTTCGGTCCGAAGGGGGACCCGTCCCCCCTATTTTTACATAAGTTTTCTTAAAACTGGGTGATGCAACCCGTCCTGTTATAAGTGACACATTTTGGCCGAGTTCGGGCTGATACAGGAGACATCACGATCCTCGTCAGATTCATGCGATACGGGATGCAATTCAATAGCAGAAAATACTCTGCATACCAACTAAGGTATAATAGAATATAAGATTAATGATATTACAGTGAGTTATATATCTCGCTTAAGACTGAAAATTTAATAAAAAAAAGCTTAAGAGATTGATTATCTCTTTAGCCGATGTTTGTTATTTATAGAAGAAAATTACATTAGGAATACCAAGAGTACAAGAAAAGGATATGTATCCAGGATAAATTATTCTAACCCTCTCCCTTAAGCTGTAGCATTCAGATTGTATGTGCCAAGCTTGGACCATGTAAATTGACTCCGAGGTCCTTAGAGATTTTGTTAGCACATCTACTGGTTGATCACAATGTGCTATTTATGGATAGTCGCATAATTAGTTGCTATGGAACACAATTTTGTCCAAAACGTATTTCACAGGATTTATATCGGATAGCAGGTAGACATGTTCTCTCGTGAATTAATTCATATCAATAATTGAACTGATATTTATGATGGCCGATGGAATACTTGATTTTGATAGCAATTTTAGCACAATAACCATGATTACTTTTTCTTTGGTTTCAAGTTTTGCATTAATGTTGAGTTACTTGTATTGTTTTTCAGGGGATTGAGCTGACAAATCCACAGGCTCATGCACACCAACTTGGTAGCGGAACTCAAAGCACCTACTTCTCTGAAACTGGAACATTTTCGAAGATTAAGAGGACGTGAAACCGTGCATGAATTCAAATTCTCGTTCAGTCCCGACGATTCTTGGTTCACTTGCCTAGAAACTGTTGATGCTGATGGATATTTCTTGATAGACTTATGGTAGATTTCTTAAGAGTAACCGTTCCCTTGTATATGACTTCTGCTATGCCTTATACCAGGTTCCTTTTCGTAATAACAGAAATGATGATCGATATAGTGACCATTTTCATGGGTAAGCTTGAGAAAAGAAAAGCATTGTCATTGGAATCTCAAGCCAACACACTCTTCTATCATGAATAGGGTAATCCGGAATGTAGTTTTACATTTTAGATTACCTTTCTGGAACGAAAGTGTGTTGTTGTGTTTTTTGGTCCCAAGTTCAATTGAGACCAAGTTTCTTTGCTTGTCATTTTATAACTTACTATCTTCATTGACCATGTGCATTTAGGAGAAATAATTCCTTCAAGAGTTTGTTCGTGCTTAAATTTAAGAAGTGCGAGGTGAAAAGACTCCTTTTGTTTGTTAGAGCTACATGAGTATTTCTACACTCCCGTGCGTATATGGGAAGTTTAAATAATTCTTGGATTTAAAAAACATTTTAAATTATACAATAAAGAATTCAAAATTTTATTTTACATTAAATAATTTAGAAATATATTATGAATTATATAATTTAAAATGCATTTTTATTATATTTTTAAATTTAAAAATGCATTTTAGATTATATAATTTAAAAAATATTTTAAATTTTATAATCTGAAACATGGTTTAAATTCTACACGGATTAAAATTTTAAATATTTTTAACATCTCACGAAAGTGGAGGAAGTAACTATAACCTTCGGAAAGTAAACAAAATTGTCTGAGCTACTTAACTGGATTTTGAAAGTAAAAACAAACATATTTTAAAAGATGGCTTCTTCCTGCATCTCCACAGACACATCGACAAAATTGACTATTATACCTTTAATAAGAGAAATTAAATAAATTATGCTCAAACTTTTTGTATCTTAAATTATACAAATTAGTATATAATTTGGTATATTTTTTGTATATTAAATTGTATGATTTGGTATATAATTTTTTTCTTATATTCTGGATTGTATAATTTAACATGCAAAAGTTATATATCAGATTGTATAATGTATACTGGATTAATTGGGTATACAAAATAAAAAATTGTATACCAAATTGTACAACTTGGTGTAGTATATAATTGGATAGGGGTATTTTTAGTATTATGAAGGTGTAGGATGAAGTCATGGAAAGTACAAGAAGAATGTGTCTATCTTAAAATGCTCTTTTTAGAATTACTTATAAAATTTTATACCAAAATAAAACATATTGTTGTATCATCATAAAATTTCATTTAAATTTTTTATAAGAGTTCAATTTCATCATGGCTTAAAGATTTTTTTTTTTATAAATTAACAAATTTATCTTTTGAATTATGATTTTAATTAAAATTTTGTGATAACAACTAAGATAAGCTAAATTTATTCCTTATAGAGAAGATGTTTCTTCAAATTATAAGGATTTGAATTACCTTTTTGAATCACTTGAAAAACACATGAAAGTAGATGAATATGAAGAATATGGAAATATAAATTTAGTTGACAATTAAAAATTTTTCTAAAAGAAAAATATTGAACTATGAAATATTTTCTTTTTCGATTATATAAACTATAACTAAATACCTATAATGAAAAATATTTTTAAGTGTAGCAACATGCTAACATTACATTTTTTATTTTTTTTGCATAGAAATGCTTCTTTAATGTTCCAATAGATTTTTTTAAACCAATTTGCAAAGTTAAAGTAAAGTTTAATGAAAGATTTTATTTATTTTTTTGTTAAGAATCCAATTTGGAGAGCATTTAGTTCAATATATTATTAACTATTTGTCCCTAAACCCTTGAAATGTTTTTTCTAACGTTACATAAGACTAGCAATTAATGCTAAATATACAATTTAGCATGTCAAATGTAAATTATTTGATTATACAATGTGAAAATGATGTGTGGTACAACATCATGTATAAATCATAGTAATATAGCATGTCAAATGAGCATATATTTCAAATAGATATAAACAACGATATTAAATTTGAAGAAGAACCTTCCTTCAAGAAAAAGGAAAAAATAAGTTTTTTTAAGAGACTTGGTGAGTTTAAATAATTTTTTCCAATCTACCATGAAGTTTTGCTAGACTTTTTTTTTTTTTTTTTTTTTTT